>Ga0172365_10003550_pt1 | contig 11594 bp, 20 predicted proteins | sample LakKivSesite48cm_FD_114535 | JGI IMG/M metagenome (GOLD analysis project Ga0172365, IMG submission 114535) | Sediment microbial communities from Lake Kivu, Rwanda - Sediment site 48cm | ecosystem: Environmental > Aquatic > Freshwater > Lake > Sediment | place: Rwanda: Western Province, Lake...
CAAATTCTCTACTACCAGCAGGAGCAATTACATCACTTGTACAACTACCCTCTGCCTTACATACATCATTATTACATTCTAACTTATCCCAATTTGCAGGGTCTTGACAAGGATAACGATAATGTCCATCGCATCCTGCTATTAGTAATAACGGTAATATTATTGTTATTATTCTCATATATTCTCCGTTAGTTGGTCCGTTCTTCCCAACCCCATCTTATACCATGGTGTTACTTTGCTTGGATTTGGCTCAGCCATAAAAATACTCTCATAAAGGTTAATCTATGAGAGTATTTATCGTTTTGGGACTGTATTACTTGATGTCTAGCGGACGATCTTTGACTGCTACTATACAGTGATACTTTTCACGTACCTTGACAGGCTCACCTTCAGGTTGTGGTAATCCTAAATCAAACTCTATGTTGTTGAACTTTTCAATCTTAAATCCAGTTCTTTGCAATAACGCTGTCAACTGACCTTCAGCAAAGATGCTATAGTGATTAGCGTTCCATTCATGTTTTCTCTCGCATCCTGCTGCAGGAACTTCTATATAGATATATGCACCTTGTTTAAGTAAGCGATTATACTCCATCAAACTAAAGATAGGATATGGGCTGTGTTCAAATGCGTGGCGCAAGAATATAAAATCTACTGACTCATCATAGTAGCCGTCTTTTTGCGGTAAGAAAGAAAGATCATATTTTTTAATAGTATGTCCTTTATTCTCACACAACTTAACGTCGCCCGGACTTAGCGTAACACCAGTAACATTAGTATATTCACGCTTTTTCATTTCATCGAGGAAATATCCAGGACCACAACCTAAGTCAAGTATTTTTGCATCTTTAGGTAGATTCAATGGATCTATATAAGTTTGAACTACTTGCTCTGTGAGCAGTTGATGAAATCTACTATCACCTTCATCGTATATATGGGCAGTATAAATCCACTCGTTATATAACTTGAGCTTGACCAGGTCTAAAGTCTGGTTGATATCTATAATTTGCATGATGATTCCTATATAGTTTCATTTACTTATACAAGAAATATATGCAGTTTATTTTTTATATCCTTTGAAAGGTTTTATAGGGCTAGTTTTATTAGTATTAGGTAGCTCCTGACTTTTAAGATCGCCCCTATTAATATCTGTGTAAGGTATTTCTGCCACATCAAATGCAATCTTAAGCATATTCTGTTCTACTTCCGTATAGGGATGCGCAGTATTCTGTTTTGCTGCCCAGCTTTCACCATCTAATTTAGGTCTAGTTTTACCATCAGTAGAGGCTACTGCCATCATGACTCTATTAAGATCGTAACCTCTATCATAGTTAGTATCAGTAAAGGTGTGCAATCCTACGCTAGCATAATGCTGACGTTTACTTGGCTTATTGATTCGCTCAAATACAAACTCTTTGGCTCTCATCTTTTATATCCTTTGAAAGGTTTTAAAGGAGAACCTTTATTAGTATCTGCTAACTCTTCACTGCTGGGAGTGCTGACTATAGATTTACCTGGCTTGTTTATTTTTTTCAACGCTTTATCTACGACATTGCCTAACTTAGGGTCAAAACACCTAACTATTTGATGTTCTCCCCACATACTTTCAGCTTCAAAATTAGGTTTGTAACTATTCATCACACCGTCATTTACACTTTCACCCCTGACAGCAGCAAGGGCTACTCCAAATCTATATATAGGATAAAAATCATTGTTCATTAAGTTAAGTTTGTAGGTATTAGGTAAAGACAGGCGTACAACATCCAATGCATCATGTACATCATCCAACTGTTGCTCTGTCAAAAAGTCTTTTAATCTCATGTTATACGCTTTCAGTAGTGATAATAGCGTTACCAAATTCTGTGATTAGTCCTGCTCCGCCTTCACTAGTCATTGTAGTCCCAACACCTAGATCGCCTTCCCATGTTACCTGATAAGATATAAAATGATTTACTACATCGTCTACCAATGGACTAACTAAAATTCTTACATTTCCACCGGACACGTCCATGGCATATGTGGTTAACCACACACCTATACTAGTAATATTATAAACAGTATACGCTATACCATTACCATCATTATTTAAAGTAGCAGATAGCATTGCACCTTCGCTGTCATTAGTACCTTCTCTATATGACTTCATCTTAAATACTGCTTGCGTGAAGGCGTTAGTAGGATAAGTAAAAACTATTTGATTGGGTGCATCATCTAATGTCACGCTACTAGTAATATTAGTAGCAGTTTCTTGCATGTAAACAAAGTTATTGTTTATCTTGCTAAATGCAGTACGTAACGGATCACCTTCTCCGTCGTTTGGACTTGCACCTATATTGACTAGTTCTATTGCCATGTAAAGTGTCCCCGTTTCTATTATTTATCGCATAAATATCATTATGTGGATAATCAACTGGTTACCAGAATTTGTAGTCCATCTCATTTTTCTAGCAGGTATTGTTGGAACCATTGCTGGTTTCGTATTAGGGTTTATACCCTTTGTCAGCAAATATAAGCTTCCAATACAGATAATAAGTCTATTACTATTATCATTAGGCGTATACCTCGAGGGGGGTTTGGCCGAGAAAGCCAAATGGGAATTACGTGTAAAAGAAATGGAAGCAAAGGTCGCTGCTGCTCAAGCAGAATCACAAAAGACTAATGTGCAGATAGTAGAAAAGATTGTGACGGAGAAAGAATACATCAAAGTCAAGGGTGCTAAAGTAGTAGAATATATAGATAGAGAAGTGAAAGTATTTGATAGTAACTGTAGTATACCAGAAGTCGCTATCAAGGCACACGATATGAGTGCAGGTAACGAGGCGCCACCTGAAGCACCTAAGACAGAAGGGGAAACTAAGTGAAAAAACTACTACTATTTTGCGTAGCACTTGTAGGATTAGCGGGTTGTAGTACCACCGTTCCTGTCACTGCTAAGTTCCCTGAAGCACCGGAAATATTACTCGTCGAGTGTGATAAACTTGACAAGATCGGCAAAGACAAAGTTTACTTTAGTGAGTTCTTGACTACAGTAGTAGGCAACTATAACAAGTATCATATGTGTGCTGCTCAAAACGCTGCTTGGAAAGAATGGTATCACAAGCAAAAAGAGATATTTGATAAAGTTAGTCAGTAAAAAAGCTTTTTACTTTTTCGCAGATATATTCTACTTCGCTATCTGATAACTCGGGGTAGATAGGCAAACTCAACAATCCTCTAGTAAGATTCACACTAGTGCTTAACATGTCGGGCTTAAGCTTGATATCTTTTGCTATGGGTAGCTCACTGAGTGCTTTAGGATAATGGACTTTAGTTTCAATACCCATTGCTTCTAAATATACCAATAATTCATCACGCTTGTCAGTATACACAACAAACTTTTGATCTGCGTGTACTATATGATCTCTGCTTAGGCAGCGTAAATCTATGTTTTTAAACTCGTCGAGATAATAGTGTCGTATCTCTTTACGGCGCCACTGCCATTTATCAATATACTTAGAGCGTACTAAAATCTGTGCGCATTCCTGTTCACTCATTCTGCTATTGGTACCGGGCATATCGTGATCATGTTTACCATTGCTGCGATAACTATAAGCAAAATCATATAGATCACGGTTATTAGTTACTATAGCTCCACCATTACCACTAGCCGGCAGATTCTTTGTAGGATCAAAGCTGATAGCCATTCCCTCACCGATGTTGTCTGCTACTAGCCAATGCTGGGCACCGTCTACAACCTCGTTTCCGGTTCGTAACGTAGATTTATTTGGATTAGCGCCATACAGTCCTACTTGACAATGCATCTTTGTGAACTCTTCCAATGGATGATCGTCATTAGTTAACATCAATCCATTCTTATCAGTATCTACTAGCTGTATTTCAAAACCGTTATTGAGAAAAGCATTGAGTGTAGCTACATAAGTTATGTTGGGAATTTTCACTATTGGCTTATAATAGCTATCAATAGTTATAAAATGATCTCTGCTGACCCACTTAGCTATTATCTCTAGTGCTTGTGTGCCGCTGTGTACAGTTACGGCAAATAAAGCTTGATTTCTCATAGCTAACCATGTCTCAAAGACAGAGGTATATTCGCCATTCATCAAGGTACCACTACGCAATACCTTATCAGTAGCCTCTAGTAACTCGTCTTTTAGATTACGATACTGTCTTTGCAGCCCAAAATGGGCTATTGTTGAGCCAGTCATAGTATTTTTGAAAGCCTTCTTCTACATCTACTTTAGGATCATAACTAAAATCATGACGGGCTGCGTCAATGTTTAATGCGCCACGACTTGGGAAATCAGCATCTTTACCTCTTACTTCAATATTACCTTTTCCTACAATCTGTACAGCAAGTTTTGCTGCATCCATTAATGTACGACTATGGCTCTTTGTAATATTATATGTTTTGTTATTTGTATTATCGCTCAATGCTGCTGCCACAATACCATCAGCAGCGTCATCTACATATGTAAAGTCAAGAGTTTCACCTGGACCATTTACCTTGAGTGTGCCACCGCGCATAGCAGTCAACATAAACTTAGCGATGACGCGATCTTCAACATCAAGTGGTCCATATACAGCACTTGGACGTATGATAGTATGTGCCATACCAGTACTACGTGTATAATCTCTTGTAAGCCACTCACCTGCTAACTTCATTATACCATATTGTCCTTGTGGCTTACATATAGCATCTTCAGTTACGTCATCAGTAAAGTCACCATAGACCATGCTACTGCTAATATAAACAAACTTTTTTACTTTATGTAGTTTGCTTTCTTCAAGTAAGTTCAGTAAACCTTCACACATGACTCTTGATCCATTAGGTGGGTTAGCGTTTACAACTTTTTGTCTTGGGAAACTTGCCATGTGTATGACGATATCAGGCACGAATCTTTTGAATACATGGTTGACAAGGAACCTTTCGCTGATATCGTGGGTATAGTTTTCAACTGCACCTGTTACTTTCTTACGTTGTTCCATGAGATAGTCAATCTCATCTTGAGGAATAATACCATAATTGGTTTGTGTATCGATCACACATACACGATGACGCAAATCTTTAAGTTTTCTTACTACGTTATGTCCTATCAAACCATAACCACCTGTCACTAATATATCACTCATACTTTAGTTTCCAATATGTCAAATCTGGTCCATCAAGATAGGCTACTATATCGTAACGATATCCCCAACTGTTTTGATCAATGTTTCTAACCCACATAGGTTTTTGAACACTTTTTTCCATGACCCATTTACCCTCGTCTGTTTGCTGCCACTTATATATAGGGTCAGCAACATAAAGGTCAGGATCTTCAACATCACCCATCATGATACTATGTACGATTACTTGTTGCATCATCCCTCAGATATGGTTTGTAGAGCGATAGATACTTATCATAATATATATTCACCCTATCATCTAATGATACATCATCTAAACCTAAAGTAGTTAATAGTTTGGTCACTTCCGCAAAAAATCTTTCTCTAACAAGCAATGTACCAATGTCAAACTTTATACTATCATTTTTAAGAGTAAACTTTCCTGCTTCTATAGGTGCTTTATTAGTTTTGATGATTTTTGATAATGAGTTTATCTCTTCATCATTGACTAGTTGTATATGTTTGCTAAGTGGGAAAATACCTTTCCATGCATTATAATGCATGTCAGTATGTGCCATAGCGAAACAATAAACATTTCCTTCATACAATAAGTCTTTAGTTTTATTGTATATCGCATCTCTACGCTTTAACTCTGTCATAGTGAGGGGCACATTGCCCCGTAGAACTTCGAAACCATAAAACTTGTCACATCCTAATTCATAATCCTGCCATTTCTTAAGTTCACCGTCTGGTGGAAAAGTATTCATTATCGTGTCATGCTTAAGGTCAATATCATAGAATGTCTCATTAGGTAAATCGTGTTTTCCAGAAAGTCCATATTGCGGTATGAAGTTCTTGTTATAACTGAGTATATTACTTAAGAACTTACCACAACTAAAAAGACGATATTGAAGTACTATTATTTTAGGATTGAAACAGTATCTCATACGGCCATCTTGGCTTTGATAGAGCCATGAGATTTATAATCAAGCAGTCTGCAATCATCTAGGCTGAACAATATCATATCGTCAACTACGGGATTTAACCATAGTTTAGGTAATGGATATTCTTCTCTTGTCAGTTGTTCTTTGACTTGATCTACATGATCAAGGTATATATGTGTGTCTCCAGTACTGATTATCAGCTCGCCTACTTTAAGCCTAGTAACTTGAGCAAGCATATGTGTTAATAATGCATAACTTGCTATATTGAATGGTAATCCTAAAAAGACATCGACACTACGTTGATACATATGGCAGCTTAGTTCTTTATTCTTGTTCACATAAAACTGGCTCAATACATGACATGGTGGCAATGCCATTAGTTCTAGCTCACCTACGTTCATGCACTGAGTATATGCCTACGGCTATAAGGATCATTAAGTAAAACGTCCACTAAATTCTTTATCTGATCAATAATTTTGAATGTTGGATCAAACCACATCTTACCATAATCATCATCAATGTCTGGTTGCGTAGCAGGTACTCTGCTTATCCAGTTACGCCATTGCACACCGTACACACGACCTAGGTCACCTTCAAACTCTGCTTTATCTTTCCAATAGGTTGCCATTGCATTGGGAGTCCATATAGTTACAACTCCTTCCCTAGTACCATGTGTGATCTCTGCTAATCTGCGTTCGTCATTGCTACCTTCTAAGAACCATAGTAGCTCACCTACACATGCTTTCCATGCTAACTTCTTTGTAGTGATTGCCGGGAAACCCTTGCGTAAATCAAATCTCAACTGTCTAGAGAATACACTTAATGTACCTACACCTGTACGGTCATCTCTGACTTCACCGTTATCTAATATATCTTGTAATAAATCGTGATATTGTTGCATATTAAAAAAACATAGGTTTTATTGCTAATGTATTCTCTAACTTATACGTGTCATATCTCTCAAGTATCTCTGTTATAGTTTTACAGTTTTTTAACGCTTCAGTTTCATGCACTGCATAGTCATATGATAAATCTGTTAGTGGAAGACCTAACCCTTTTAGATATTCATATCCTGCTAATGGATTTGGATGTGCATCCTTAACCATTGTACCATCATGATGCATATAGGTCGCGCCTCGCAAATACCAATTATTAGTATTTCTAATATCTTTAAACAAGTATTCATATAAAGATATTGGCAATTCATTTAGATTATTATATGCATTTTTAAGGTCATTTAAATATTTAAGGTCAAATATTTCTTTCACCTCATTTCCGAATAAGGGCCAGCCATTTAATATTAAACTATCACTGGGTAGATTTTTCACAAAACTTATACCTAATGTGATCGCTGCACAACTCTGGATCAAATAACCATTGGGATCAGTATATTTACTAATAAAATCTTCATCATAGTAGTCATTATTATAGACGTTGCCATGACATTGCCACTTATTATCTACAAATCTATCGTCTCTTGAACTGCTAGTCCACATTACTACTACGAGGTCTTCACTATTAAACTTATATCTTTGGTTTGCTTCTACTAACCTGTAACAGATTAGATTATTACCGCCGCCGGCTTTGCCCATATTAAAGAAAGTAGCATTGGTACATTCTTTTGCTAGTACATCAGCATATGTAGGATAAATATGGTTGGTAAAACTACAACCAAATGCAAATATTCGGTTGTATTTTTTAAAGTCTGTAATCATTAGAGCTTATTTAATAATCTATCTGTCTCTGGCTGTACTGTTTCTGCTATGCTTTCTACATTAAGAACAAACTCTACAGATACTATATCATCATCATAGTCGCTGAGTTTGCGGCTAACTGCTTCTTCTATCTGTTCAGGAGCTAGCCCCTGATCAAGGAACTTCTTGATATTGATAGTTTGCTGACGTTTTCCCTGTAGCTTTATAATAAGTTTTTTTATAAACTGTACAGGGATTTTTTGCTTTTCAACGTCATCAATGATATGTTCCCACTGCTTTAAAAAATCAGGACTCATTATGCTTCAACTTTTGATTTTGTCTTTTTTGCCTTTTTAGTCTCGGTAGGATTTAATGAATCTGCTTCTTTGTTCAATCTTTCTGCTTCAGCCATCAAGCCCTTTGCTTCAGCTATCATTCTTTGCGCCTGACCGCGCAAGTTATTTGCTAACTGTGTGTCACCTAAAACATCAGCGGCAGTTGCTTGAACGTTACGTGCAGGAGCAGGCTTGTTAGCTGACTCATTTACCTTATCACCGCGCATACGGCGTGCGACTTGGGCTGCGTCTTGCATTCCTAAACTATTATCAAGATCAGCTAACTTCTTGACAGCCTCTTCACCTTGTTTCATTTCATCAAGGATTTTATTTAGTTCATTTAGTTTAATCTTTGTGTTAGGTTGTGGTGTCATCACAACTAGTTCTGTCTGTATCTTCTTCAGCATACCTTCTGCGTGTAATACCTGCAGTATAGGCTTGCCGTCTCTTGTATATGTGCGATTTAGTGCGTCGGCAAGACTTTCACTATTTTGACCAATATCGCTTTCAATGCATCCAACTAGTGGATCATGAATATTTTGATTAAGTAGTTCTGTGTAAACTACTAATGCCATGTGCGGTTCTCCTGGAACCTCTCTGAATACTACTGCAACCTTGCGATCACCGTGTTTACCTACGTGACGTAAAAAAGCCATATGATATCTCCTATAAGTAGTTTTATTTACTGCAATATGCTTTACTTAGAAATTTTTACTTTGTCTCTAAGCACAGTATCAAGCTTGTATAGATAGTTAATGATGCAACGTCTGTTATCATCCGTAGGTAAGTTGCCCTTATGTGCATAGATGCTAGGATATAACAACATCCTACCTGGACGAAATGGGACACTCATTATGACTTCTTGTATATTCATGTTTTTATAAAAAACAGTATCCCCGCTTGACCCATAAACATGTACAAGAACAGTCCACTGGTCATCAAAAATGTATTGATCTTGATGTGCTTCATGGCATCTCATAGTACCATCATTAATAAACTCAAGTCCATGTATTCTGTTTAAAGATACTATCTTGGCATCATTATCAACATCTGCTATAAATTTTTGAACCATTTCATCGATCTTGTAAACCCATTTTGGGTTTTCAGGGTTCCACCAATTTAATGTGTAGGCAGTCAACATGTTTAAATTGCCGCCGTCCCATACTGGATTTTTGCTTGTTTTTTGCCAGGGTACCCTTTCTGTTCTGAGTAACTCTATAAGTTCTTCATCAAAATCATAATCTCTTATATAGATGTTATTGATGTCCGTTACTATATGCCTTCTTTTAACATTAACAGTAGAAAGCTGATTACTCATTCCCTCGAACATAAAAGTATTTATTATCCCCAAGTCAGTTCATACATCACTGCTTCCTGAGGATCTTCAAATGCAGGATACATATCCATGAATAGTAATGATGTAGCCTCATTCGTATCCACGCAAAACCTTCCATTTAATCTCTCTAAGATCCATTCTTTAGATAGATCAGTGACCGGAGTTTTGCTTCTAATAAAATGTTTAGGACAAATATCAAGCTCTCTCTGTCCATACCAAGTATATAGATTGATGTTCATAATAAGTTACACTATCAATGGACTTTCTATATATACTAGACCATTTAATACATTGAACACAATGCCGGATGTAGTTATAGCTAATAGTTCTAAAATCTTTCTGGTAGTTTCTTTCATTTTTTATTAGTTTCTTTCATTTTTTATCAAATTATAAAAGACTTCTGCCTTATCAATCAAGTCAGCAAGACCGGGATTAGTTTTACTTGCCTCAAGTATGTCTCGCCATTCTAACCAACGTTCACGCCAAATTTTTTCTGGATCTTCTTGTATACAAACCCGTTGTGTATGATCTTGCCCACTTTTACGGCTATAAATGGTTTTGCCCCCGTCGGGGCTTTCAAAGATCGTTATTTCTTCTATGTTCTTTATGAACACCCCGTCAACCTGCTTCACACAATGACAACATCCTTTGTCTCTACTTTGTCACTATAAATCTTTACACCATTTTCACGAATCCAATTCACGATCAATTGCGGATTACTTTCAAATATGTCCTTGATCCATTCTTCGCTTTCATGGCTAGTAAATCCATAAATCTCATAGTGACGCTGATTGTTGTACCTAGCACGGATAATCATTTCTTGTATAGGAAGTTTAGGTCTGAGTTCGATCAACTTTAGATCCTTTAAAGTATTCCACATTTTTTTCTTTTCATAAGCCTCAAGTTCTGCCTCATGGTTGGTGACGTTGATGAGGCATTCTAGACCTGTGTTATCCCACATAGCTATCAACTTATTCATATTTTATCCCCAATCATACCATAATAGTGAAAAAATGTTTATATCTTTATTACCTATTCTATTGTATTCATGTCCTAGATTTTGATTATGTCCTATAAATAAGTTAGGAACTAAGTGTAGTTTAAACCCTATTTTCCAAGTCTCAAATGCTGAAGATGTAGGGGATACCATTAATGTATCATCCGGAACTTCATAAGATGCAATGTAGAATGTTACTATTCTTTTTTTAGGATCTATTTCCATTTCCGGAGATACAAAATCTTTATGCCAAGTCATAGAGTGATAGTTATGATAATTTTGGATTCCCCTCAATACAGGCAAAACCATTCCACGATTTTTCAAGTATTGTTTAACAATATTTTTGTACTCTCTGATACCTGGAGTTAATATTGAATCTAGGGGTTCATCTTTTATACAGGTGTTTCTAATGTGTCCTGTAGAAGATTTTCCTGATTCATTTAGTTCTAATGCAATGTTTCCATCTTTATCAATAACTATAGAGTTTTGACTGGCAAGTACAGGTAGTTCATCAAGTATTTGATTGTGCAAATCAATACTTACAAAGTCTTTTTCATAAAAATAGTTTAGATCCGATGACTTCATATCATTTTTTATGATCGTCATACAATGCAAACGTACCGAACGGGGGGTTTGGATCCGGGTCACCATGAATGATCCAGATCGTATCACAATAGTTACTATCACCCCAACTACCGAACGGGTAGCCGTCAGTGAATACGATCAAGCGAGTGGGTACACGACCCTCTTCTTTTAGATGTTTGAAGATACAATCAAAGTCAGTGCCGCCACCGCCCATCAACTGATAATCTTCAACAGTATCAAGATTGTCACTAGTGAAAGTCTGCGGGTTATATACCTCAGTATCAAAGCAAGCAACATTGACACGATAGCCATCAAACGATGCCATCATGCCAGCAACTTCACTAATGAATGCCTTGCCCTGTTCAGTGCTAATACTGCCCGACAAGTCAATGAAAACATCAACGTCAATTTCTTCGCCGGGAGTCATAGCGGGCATAATCGCATCCATATGCCAGCCTCGACGACTCGGGCGAATGAAACTAAAGTCATTCTTGATCGCACTAGTAAGATTAGTCTGAATCAACTCACGCCAGGGCATGACAGGGTTAGTGACATCTTTGATAAGACGTTCTACACCGAGCGGAAGACTACCTGCCTCAG
>Ga0172365_10003552_pt1 | contig 11590 bp, 8 predicted proteins | sample LakKivSesite48cm_FD_114535 | JGI IMG/M metagenome (GOLD analysis project Ga0172365, IMG submission 114535) | Sediment microbial communities from Lake Kivu, Rwanda - Sediment site 48cm | ecosystem: Environmental > Aquatic > Freshwater > Lake > Sediment | place: Rwanda: Western Province, Lake Kivu...
GACGGCATAGTTGACATGAAAGACATAACCATAGCGCTCAGAAACTACGGAAAAACATGCTAACACTGATCTCAAGTCTTTTTTTTGATTTGAAAGCTACCAAGCCATAGTACGATTTATCAGCAATGAATAACGCACACTAGAACCATGAACTATTCTAAGCACGGAAAACCATTCACGCGCTGACCAGTCCTCGAAAAACGAAAAGCGACGATTTTTCATCGACCAAACAGTTGTTTCAGGAAGTCAGCTGCAAAGATGCAGGCGCGATAATGGTCAGACGGTGCAAAGACCATGGATTCTCTTGAAGTAGAGGAATATTCCAGAAGCCTTAAATCTTCATTTTTCGATAATTCGAACAATGAAAAGAAGGGAGGACGTTGAATGAATGGTCGCACAAGACCATTGAAATCAAAGGCACAGTTAGCTGTCTTTGTCATGCTAATCCTATGCCTAGCCGTTTTTGTACCTTTTCCAGTACTCGCCCAGTCTTCAACCAAGATCTCAGTACTCAATCCTTTAACTGGCAACAACAACTTCTTCTTCTTCACCAATACCACCTCTATTGGCCACAAGTTTCCAGCAATGGCAAAAGTGTTCAATGTTGATAAGATGGTATCTTGGCAGGTCAGCTTAAAATTTGACCCAGTTCACTTGCAAATTTTAAACGCTTCAGTTCCCGCTGACAACGTTTTTGCCGGCAAAACCATACTAGCACCTGACCCAAAGCTAGACAACATAGAAGGCACAATACTATATGGCGCTACCACACTCCAGCTCTACGAGTTCACTGGCAGCGGAAACCTTATGCAAGCTTGGTTCGAAATAACACAGGCTCCTGGACCCGGCAGCACGCTGTCATCAATGATTGAAATTGTGAAGGAGCCTCCCTACCGAACTTACTTAGAGGATCCTGATGGGAATGAGATTTCTTTCACTCCGGAGCATGGCAGCTATCGATATGTTTCCAGTGAAGCGGCCCGGTACGCCCTGATCTACGTTGACCCAGCACGGATAGCTAATATTTCACTGACTCCGTCTCACAATTTCAGTGTCAGAGTCAACATACTAGATGCCACGCAACTTTACGCTTTCAATTTTACGCTGAGATTCAAAGCTACTCTGCTGAATGCCTTATCAGCCGATCTAGGCTCCTTATTCCTGCCAACTGCAAACTACACTGCTAAGATAGATAATGCTTCTGGCATAGTGGTTTTCTCTGCGACGCTCAAGCCTCCAGAACCGCCGAAAGACGGCAACGGAACATTAGCCACAATCACCTTCCATGTTGAAAGCCTTGGCATGTGCAACTTGACACTCACAGACACGTATCTCTACAACCAAGGAGGCGATACTCTTCCGCACAACACAAAGGATGGATACTTCAACAACAAACTAATCGTTGGCGACATTAACGGCGACGGCGTGGTCGACATGAAAGACATAGTAGCTATTGGACATGCACTCGGCACCCAGCCTGGAGATTCCCGATGGAATGCAGGCGCCGACCTAAACAACGACGGCAAAATCGATCTGAGAGACATAGTTAAAGCATTGAGGAACTATGGGAAAACAAGCTAATCCTCAACGCCCTTTTTTCTGAGCATTCTGTTTCGCGCTTCTGGACGAGGGGAAATCGAAATAAAAGAAGACTTGAAAGCAACCGGAGACCTTGGAGAAACAGCTCAGAAATTCATGGCTAAAAAAGGCAAGCAACCTTCCAACAACCCTTAACACTTCAAAAAGTTTACAAAACCTTGGATAGAATGGCTCAAAATTCGGTTAAAGCAAAGTTTTTACGTCAAGGATTATAAACCTCCTTAACGATTAATTAAACGAATGAGTTCAACTTGTAGAAGATGGAAACTTGAAATTATCGAATATTATGCGTCTGATAAAATGGACAATAATATGCGGAGGAACAATTGCAATTGTAAATGCAATGGGTCTAGCGATATTCCTCTATGTCAATCAACAACTAGATTGGAGAATCTTTCTGCAATTGCTATTGTCTTACCTAATGCTTGAAGGGTTAGTAATCACGCTCATTGGGTGTGTTCGGTTTTTTGGGTTCAGAAAATACATCGGAGAGCCTAGAGAGAAAGCAGAGTCCAAATCAGAACAGACCAGTTATACACAATCCAATAAAAAAACTGATTCAAAATTAGATTTTGGAACATTGTTTCTCATTTTAGGAATGTCATTATTTCTTCTTAGTTTTATCATTTTTTCTTTCTTATACTAGTATTTGTCCATCACCAAGTTTAAATAAGTGTTTTTTTACTAACTTCAAAAGAATGTATGTCGATGGTTGATGTAGTTGCGGAAACATTTTATGGTTCTAATGCTTATGCTTTTACTTTCTAATTTCAGTTTTTTGATGTTGACTCCAATTGCCCCGGTAGAGGCTATTATTAGCGAACCCATAGTCATCAATTACAAATTGTATCCGTATCCTGAATTAAATGGGGTCTTTGTTATGGGTGAAATAATAAATAATTTGGCAACACCTGTTAGCCGAGTGAACGTCAGTATTACGTTTTATGATGAAGCGCATGTGCATATGCTGAAAAAAGCTTACTGCACAGCATTTCTAGGGGTCATTCCACCTGGTAGGAGAAGTGCCTTTAAGTATCCCTTCGAAAAAGAAGAGATAGAGAATTTCAAGTATTGTGACGTTAAAGTCTCGTCATATACGGTGTCGGAATCTTCAAAACCTACTGGTTTTTCGATAGTATCTGCAAAGGCAATTTTATACCCAAACCGTACAGAAGTCACAGGAACGATTAGGAATATGCTATCAACCTCGCTCAGATTTGTCAATATTTTTGCGATTCTTTACGATGAAAATGGTTTCGTCGCAACCACTGATAGTGACATAACACTCATCGAATTCAAACCAGATAGTACAGAATCATTTGACTGCGTTACAAGAGTTGTTAACGATACATTCAATATTGTCAAATGTATCATTACTGGAGAATCGCAAGGTTATGGTGTAGAAGAAGAGCATGTACTCACTTCTGCAAAAAATCAAAACGAAGAATTCAATTATGCGATTCCAGCCGCTATAGTAATCGGAATAATAGCGTTAGCGTCGAGTTTGATTTTGTTACAGAAGAGACACAAAAAACGGAAGCACCGCATAAGAAAGCTTTCAACGGAGCATTCGACTTCAAAGGTCAGTAAGCACATGAATAGTTAATAACTAGTGGGGTGGATGATGTCGAGGGTTCAGTTTGAAATGTTTCAGAAAGATACTCAAAAGAAGGTATGTGTAACAAAGAATATTTTGATTACCCATAATTCAGCTTATAAGAAGAATAATGTGTTGCTTAGATTTTTTTAGTCAAATTTTACCTCTCATTTACATTTCAGCAATTAAACCACCAAGGATTGCTGATGGGACAGCTACTACGAGATTAAGTATTATCATCTTTGCAGCGTAGTAGGAATAAACGGTTATTGTGTAATCTACATCTAATCCACAAGCTATTGATGGAGTTAGCAAGATTCCCAGTGTAATCAGTGCTCCAATAATAATAGCGGCAATTGTATATGAAATTGCTCTGAGCAAGCTTTTAGCAGACAAAGAGAAAATCAGCGTGAAAACAAACACTATAACCAGATAATGTGGAATTTGCAGGTGAAAGATTACCACTGCCAAGTATGTGGATGCTTGATTCAAAGAGATGCCCAGAATCCATAGAATATCCCTTAAGATTTGAGGATTTGTCGATTTTCGAACGGCAGATGTTTTCTCAATCATTTGTTCTAGTGTTGTTAGAAAACTATATTAACTTTGCTTAAGTAATTTCTTAAGTAGAATATAGAAAAGGTATTAATGTGCGCTATAAAATAGTGGCTTCAGCATTTATTGCAAGTGTTATCATTTCTGCGATTTTTTTAGTCTATGCTGGTGACTTGTATTTCAAAACATGTTGTTTGACATATGGTGTTCGTATTTCAATTCAAGCTTCTGATATGAACGCCTCTAGCATGGTTGTGAAAAATGTTCTTCTTCTAGAAAACCCTTCTTCTCTAAGCTTTAAGGTTACTTATGTAAAAGAGGACGTTTACGATGACTCGAATTTCGAAGCAAAGTTAGGTGACACGTATATAAGTGCATTGCCAGGTTCCTACATCGTCCTTGTGAAGGAATCTTCTAATGCTACTGTAGACCTTACGGTTTCTCTTGCCAAAATCCCTTCGAACAAGAATTTGCTTGTAAAAGTTTATATGCGATTTGATGACATCCCCCTTTTGGAATCCCTATATTTAACTCGATATTTTAGCCTTCCTTTGAATGTTTCCTCTGAAGAGGGTGTTCCTTAAATTTGGGGTTCAAATACCCTCATACAAGGAAGTGGGTTCTGTTTAGTTGTTTGCTCATCGTGTTTTCAGTGGTTTTTGTGCTTTTTGTCCTAAGTGATGTGTTTTCAATACTTTTATACATTCTATTCTCTTTTGTTTTCACAGTTTTTTTCTTCTTTATAAAGGTCAAGTTGTATTCCGAGAACATTCGTCAACCATATAAAATGGAAGACGAAGAACCTGCCTCTAAAAGATATGTTTTATTTATAATTTCAGTGTTGATTTTGGGTCTTTCTTTACTGTTTCTATTATTGTTTTTTGTCGATCCATTAATATGGTTTTTGATTATAACGAGTTTTATGGCTGGCATTAATATTCCTGAAATCATTCTCTACATTAAATCCACTAGATCTTATCGTAGCAAGAAAGAAGAAAAAATGGAAAAAAGAAATGCTTAAAGCTTAAATACTTTTGCGTTCCCTTTCTCGTTAGAAGGGGAAGGTATTGGGATTTAGAGGCTATTTGACTAGAAGAATAGTTTTTGCTATATTTACCTTGTGGGTTGTGATAACGTTGAATTTTGCTATTTTTGCAATTTTACCTGGTGATCCGACATTATTTTTGATAGATCCTAAAATGAAAGAAGAACAAAAAGTGCTGATACGCCAATGGTATGGTCTTAATGACTCTTGGCCAGTAAAATACGTTAAATACATGAGAAACCTGCTCTCGTTTGGGGTCGTTCCTCCTTATTTTGGTTTTTCATTAAAAACTCATTTGACTGTTGCTAGCGAGATGATTTGGCGTTTACCTTTAACGGTGGGACTTCTTGGCTCAGCTACCTTTCTTGAAATTCTTATTGGAATTCCATTAGGAATTTTTGCTGCTTCAAAAAGGGGGTCAAAGAAAGATGCTGTAATTATGGCTTCGGGTCTTTTTACGTATGGTGTGCCAACCTTTTTTGTTCAGCTTTTAGCATTATTGTTCTTCATAGCTTATTTGAAACAAGCCTTTGGCATCTTGATATTTCCTCCTGGCGGTTGGTACACCTATCCACGTGTCGAAGGTTTATTACCGTTTATAGCAGATGTAGCGTGGCATTATGCGTTGCCTGTCCTAACTCTGGTCATTACTGGTTTTGCTGGATGGGCACTTTACGCAAGAAACCTTCTCCTTGATGCACTCACTGAAGATTATGTTTTGACTGCACGTGCGAAAGGAGCTAGTGAGAGATGCGTACTGTTTAAACATGCATTTAAGTCGATAAGACCTCCTATTGTCACACTGATAAGTCTGAGCATTCCTGGTTTAATTACGGGGGCAATAATAACTGAATCAATTTTCGGTCTTCAAGGTATAGGTCAATGGTATATAGAATCAATAGCCCAATCGAATGCTGATTATCCAGTTGTTGAAGCGGTTCTCTTCCTATTTGCCTTTTTGACAATCGTGTGTAATCTATTCGTAGATATAATTTATGGGCTACTTGACCCGAGGATACGAGTTGGACAAAGAAAATAGGTGAATTAGATGGTAATTGGTAAATCTACTCGCGCCGTGTGGAAAAGAAGAATCCAAGGTTTCTCGACAGATTTCTTCCATAACAAAATCGGAATCGTTGGTCTAATAATCCTTTTTTTATTCATTGGTGCCGCAATTTTTGCACCTTTCGTAGCACCTTTTACTGAGGCGGAAGTTTTTCAATATGCATCTAGACAGGCAGACAGATTTGCTTATCCAGATTGGATTGGATTAATTGTACCTAATCTTGCTGATCTTCCTCGTCAAGAATACATGGTATTGAATTGGAGTACAGTGCAGCTCCCAGCAGGTGTTAACTTAGAGAGAATAGGCAGTACCATAGTGCTTTATTACAATGCAAGCGTCTGTGGAACCGACCAGCCTATTAGTGTTGTTCTTAATTCATCATTTAATTATCCTTATCAGCCAATGAGGATATTTTCTCTCGAAACCGTATGGAGTGCGACCCCAGATCGCGTTGTGACAATTTATAAAAGAAATATACTTGGATGGAAAATCAAAGCTGGAGAAACAGGAACGATGGCTTACATGGTGCAAGTTTGCTTAATTACTCCTAATGGTACAATATACGATCTCTGGGATCAAAACTGGAACAAATATGCAGCCGCCAACTATACAACTCCGCCTGCCTTTTGGAGTAACATCGCTAGCGGAGTCATATCTTTTACGTCAGACTTGGCGAATTTGGCGCAGAAGCTGGGTTTCAGACCTGAAGACGCTAGACAGCTGCCCTATAAAGTGATGGCAGAAAAGGGAGTTTATACTCTTGCGATTACTATTACTTTGAAACCTGGTAGCTTAAAAGATGAAACAGGAAAAATCCTGGAAGTTCCATTAGAAGAGGCTACAGGAAACGTTACGATAGGCACTGGTACGTTTACTGTTTGGGGACGTCGTTGGGGTCTTCTTGGAACTGATGGTAAAGGGCATGATGTGTTTTCTCAAATTATTTATGGTTGTGGAATTTCGATATTGATCGGGCTAAGCGCAGCGCTAATTTCTGTGCTCTTCGGTGTATTAATTGGTGTTGTCTCTGGGTATGCGGGGGGAGGAGTTGACGAGGTATTGATGAGGATTGTGGATGTGCTTCTTTGTCTACCAATGTTACCTATGCTTTTGGTTTTGATACACTTACTTGGTTATAGCGTATACTGGATAGTTGTGATCATTGCCCTTTTTGGTTGGCAAGGATTAGCGAGAGTGATTAGATCTCAGACTCTCTCAATAAGGGAAACGGCTTATGTAGAAAGTGCCGTGGCATCTGGTTCTTCTAAGGGCCACATAATGGTTAGACATATTATTCCAAATGTTTTTCCTGCGGCTCTTACCGACTTTATTCTCACTGTCCCAGGAGCTATAATTCTTGAGGCTGCACTTAGTTTCATAGGAATGGGTGATCCCCTTTCGCCCACTTGGGGGAAAATACTCGAATTCGCTCGGCTTGATCAGGCATATTCTCCAGTTAACTTTGCTTGGTGGGACATCCTTGCACCAGGAATAGCTATTACTCTGCTGTGTCTATCATTTGTTTTTATAGGTCATGCTGTAGATGAAATTATGAATCCAAGGCTAAGAAGGCGAAGGTAAATGACAAACGTTCAGGAAAAGCTCCTTGAGGTCAATGATTTAGTGATGTACTATCAGACATTGAGGGGACCTGTCAAAGCAGTCGAAGGGGTAAGTTTCGATCTGAAGAAAGGGGAGGCTTTAGGTCTTGTTGGCGAGTCTGGCTGTGGAAAGACAAGCACCATGCTAGCCATTCTTAGATTATTACCTAATAACGCTAGAGTTATTAACGGAAAGATAGTTTTTGAAGGCAGAAATCTGTTGGAAATTCGCAAGAAAGAATTTAACGAAAATATCCGCTGGAAAAAAATTTCGGTTATTTTTCAAGGAGCGATGAATGCGCTTCATCCCATGATGCCGGTGGGAGAACAAATATCTGAAGCAATAATGTTGCATGAACATTTAAACCGAAAACAAGCTTCTGAAAGAGCTGGAAAACTCTTAGATCTTGTTGGCGTAGGTGCATCAAGGATTAGCCGTTATGCACATGAGCTTAGTGGAGGAATGAAGCAGCGTTGTATGATTGCGATGAGTTTAGCTTGTAGCCCTGATCTAGTCATAGCGGATGAGCCCACAACAGCATTGGATGTAATAATTTCAGCTCAAGTGTTGAAAATGATAAAGGAACTTCAGCGTAAGCTTAACATTTCCGTCATTGTCGTTACTCATGATCTTTCAATGGTGGCTGAAATTTGTGAGAAGATTGCAATAATGTATGCAGGAAAACTGGTGGAAAGTGGAGATATAAAAAAAATCTTTGACGCACCCAAGCACCCTTACACTCAAGGTTTGATAGGCGCATTCCCAAGCGTGTTAGGTTCAAAAAAAGTTCTTAAGTCGATACCTGGTTCCCCTCCTGACCTTCTAGATCCACCAAGAGGTTGCAGTTTTCATCCTCGATGCCCTTATGCTTTAGAGGTTTGTAGGAAAGAAGATCCCAAGTCTATTAAAATTGAAGAAGATTGGGTTGTGCGATGCCATCTTTATAGGTGAGATGATATGCCAGAAAATGGAGTAATCTTTGAGGCACGAAATCTGAGGAAATATTTTCCGCTAAAACTCGGTTTTCTCAAGACGCTTATGGGAAATGTTCTTTTTGTTCGTGCAGTAGATAATATTAGCTTTAAAATTGGGAAGGGTGAGGTTTTTGGTCTTGTTGGTGAAAGCGGTTGTGGAAAAACGACTACTGGGCGTTTAGCGCTTAGGTTGTTGGAGCCCACAGCTGGTAAGATCTTCTTTGAAGGAGAAGAAATAACTTTCTTTCCTCATGAGAAAATGCGGAAGTTGCGTCGGCTCATGCAAATAATATTTCAAGATCCTTATGAATCGTTGAATCCAAGAATGAGCGTCTATGATATAGTTTCCGAGCCTATACGTGTTCAAGAACTGGAATCTAATGAAGGCAAAATAACTGAAATTGTCAACGACACTTTGTCGCAGATGGGACTTGTGCCTCCAGAGGAGTTTCTTTATAGATTTCCACATGAGATAAGTGGAGGGCAAAGGCAGAGGGTAGCTATTGCAAGAGCTTTAGTCACCAGCCCCAAGTTTCTAATGGCAGATGAACCTGTTTCTATGCTAGATGCGTCTATTAGAGTTGATGTTTCAAAGCTTATGGCTGATATGGTGAGGAAGCACGGTATTTCTATGCTTTATATCACTCACGATATAGCTCTAGCGCGTTATATGTGTGAGAGGATTGCAGTCATGTATTCAGGGGAAATTGTTGAGCAAGGATCAACTGAAGCAGTATTGATGGAGCCGAGGCATCCTTACACAAATGCTCTTATGCTCGCCGTTCCAGTTCCAGACCCTTCTGCGAGGCGGCTTAAGGTAGTTGTTAAAGGAGAAGTTGCAAGTTCGATAGCGCCGCCCTCTGGGTGTCGTTTTCATCCTCGATGCCCAAAAGCTCAAGACATATGCAAGGTACAAAAACCAGAGTTAACGGAAATTGAGGCAGGAAGATTAGTGGCTTGCCATTTCCCTGAAGGAAAATAAAGTTTTTTCTCTTTTCTTTTCGTTTTGTTCTTGTGGAAGAAAGTTCCATAAACTTTTTAAATAGGCGTTTGGTTATAATTGAAGTTGAAGGGAGAAAGTGAAGGAAATGAAGAAAACATTGCTGATATTGACTGTTTCGGTCCTTATTGCTCTTCTTTTGATGTCACCTGTATTTGCTATAAATCTTGACTATTACCCAAGGCTAGACCAAGCGATCGAAGTAACATGTTCTGATGAAGCAGATATGATCATTAAGGCACAAGGTGGTTATGTTGATACGGCTCTTGACCTTAGGAGCCCGGACAACGTTGAGAACTTAAGAACTTTGGGTTGGACTATTAGCACAAATGAGGGTTACAGTTTCCACTACTGGGCTATAAACTGCAGAACCGTGACGACTCCTGAGTCAGGCAAATACCTTAAATATCATGATAGAGAGCCCGGACAGGCAGTGTACTTCCCGCTCAACATTAGCGAGTTCAGGTTTGCACTTCACCTTCTAATCGGTGGCGAAGTTACGGACCAAGCATTGTCAGAGATATTCGGCTGGACTCAAAAGAGAATTGACACTATTCCAGCCCCTGCAGCAGGCCAATGGTACAACAGTGAGCTTCCGCCAATCGGGCACGAGCCAGATACTGCTATGGAAATTCTCAACAGCATCGGATTTTCAAACACTACAGCTGGTCACGTAGGCATCTGGTGGAATAGCAATGCTACCACAGGTCCAGTGGGCGAGCTCAGAACAATATACGTTATGGGTTGCCCAGAAGCCCTCGAATCCACAACCGCAATGTCATACAGATATCAAACTGCATGGAACAAGTTCTTCGGAAAGAACAGTGCTGAAGAAGACTACTTCAAATTTGATTTGATTAGTTGGGAAACGCCGGGATATGGCGAGATTGTGTGGTTGCAGAGAGACTTTGACATTGAAGGTGCAGGATGGCAGGTGGGCAGAGACCCAGACTACCTATTCAGCTTCTTCCACTCAAGCCACGACAATGAAGACGACAACAACTTGCCAGGCATCCACAATGCTGCGTTGGACGAAAAGCTTTACGCTGTTATGTATTGGCGTTGGCCTAACGGCACCTACGTAACCGAGCTAAGTGACCTGATTAAGATAGCGTGGGACGCAGAGGAGATGCTATACTACTTAACGCCGTACATGGTTAAATACTGCGCAGTTGCAACAAACGCATATTGCCCAGGTCTCAATTCATGGATAGAATCTCTCGGATACGGCTCAGATACAGGCTGGTCATACAACTGGCTTTACTGGTCTTCTGACTTAGGAAAGAGCACTATTAACCAGGCCAATTCAGGACCGCCATCAACATTGAATCCTACAGTGGCAAGTACTGTATACGAGTGGGCAATTCTCAACAGAATTTATGACGGTCTGTTCGACATTGAACCGTTCGATCACAATGACATAAATTGGGCTATGAGTGGCTACAAGATTGATCCTTGGACGTATGGTGAGGGTCAGCCAGGACAGAAAGTCACTGTTACCTTGCGTCATGGCATACACTGGCACAGCGGTGACCTAGTGACGTCAGCGGACATTAAATGGAACTACGACTTCATCAATAACTCTAAGTTCGGCCGATACTCGGACATATGGATGACCTACGACCACACAGAAATAATCGACGACTACCACTTCGCAATCTACATAAAATGCACAGGCATATGGACAGTCTACATCTACTTCGCAGACGCACTGTTGTTCCCACAGAAGGTTTGGGAACCATGGTGGGGTGACACTGCAGGCGCACAATCATGGACACCTTGGACAGTGGACTACGATGATTGGATGTATACAAACTACAATGTAACTACAAACACTGGCTATCTAAAGTGCCTAGTTGGAACAGGCGCATGGATATTCCAGGATTGGGACCCATCAGCAGGCGCAACCCTAAGAGCTAACCGCCCAGACGAACTATACGATTGCTACCCAGGCTACTGGGCAGGCGTACACAACTGCTCAGGCATAGTGACAGGCTTCCTCAGACAAGACGTGAACTTCGACGGCGTCGTCGACATGAAAGACGTAACCGCAATCTTGAGGGCCTTCGGTACGGTACCAGGTAGCGAAAGATGGCACTACGGCAGAGCAGACATCAACAGTGACGAAGTAACCGACATGAAAGACGTAACC
>Ga0172365_10003553_pt1 | contig 11588 bp, 12 predicted proteins | sample LakKivSesite48cm_FD_114535 | JGI IMG/M metagenome (GOLD analysis project Ga0172365, IMG submission 114535) | Sediment microbial communities from Lake Kivu, Rwanda - Sediment site 48cm | ecosystem: Environmental > Aquatic > Freshwater > Lake > Sediment | place: Rwanda: Western Province, Lake...
AGGTCGAGGCGGCCTTCGAGCGTTGGGGGGAATGGAAGGGGCTCGCGTACTGGTTCTGGGATTGGTCGCATGCGTAAGACCTCGGAAGTCTCAGAAGACTTCCGAGGTCTGGCCGGCGGAAATTCTTCGTCGCGGCGCTCCTCAGAATGATGTGGGAGGTTCGCGTACGCAGAAGATGACGCCGGCGGTCGGCCCGTGGTGTGCGCCCTCCTGATCCACGAATTCAACGCGCACCAGGCGCGGCTCGTCAAGAAAAGCGTGGATGGCCTGCTCCAGCCGCGCAAAATCGCGGCGCAGTTCCCACGTGCGGTCGGGGTCGGCTGCATCGTGCAGGACGACGAAGAGGCGATTGGCGATGTGGAACCGCCCCTGGGCTGACTGATGGGCGTACAGCCAGCGCGCCAGCTCTTCCGGGTGGGTGCGTGCGTAGGCCAGATCGTGGCCGAAGCCCCGGGGCAGGTCTGTCAGCTTGAGGTCGAACCCCTCCCCGTCCAGGTAAAAGTCTACGCTGTGATGGAAAGGGTCAGGCTCAGGGCGGGTACGGGGATGAGACAGGATGATGTCGAGCGCGACCTGGTGGAGGCCAGCACTTCTCGCACGCGCACTGGCGTCTCCGCCTGGGTCGAGTCGCCCTGCAGGATATGGATGCGCGTGTCCAGCAAGTCAGGGGAAATCTTGGCCCGCGCCGCCTCCACCAGGCCGGGTTTCAGTTCGACGCCGATCAGCCGCCGGTTCAGCCGCACTGCCTCGATGGCCGACGTCCCCGAGCCGAGGAACAGGTCGAGAACGATGTCGTTCTCTTTGGTGTAGCGCAGATAGGCCTGGGTGGCAATCTGCGGGACAAAGTTGCCGTGATAGTCGAGTTGATGGCCGCCGGTGCGGTCACGAGCCTCGATCAGCCACAGCGAGTCGGTCCACACGTGGTCGTACTCCCGCCACCGCTTGAGGTCAATATCGGAGTAAGGCGGAGTCTTGGGACGGTTCATACCTTTGCCTGCTCCAGGATCTCGTCAAAGATCTCAGCTCCGGTACGGCCGGTCCTCCCACTCCGGGCTACCTCCAGGTCGCGGCGAAAGCCGTGGGACAGGTCCTCTCCTGTCGCATAGCGGGTGAGTGCCAGCGCACGGACGCTGTTGGCGATGGCGTAGCGGGGCTCGTGCCGGTCCAGGTCGTCGAAAAAGAACGTGCAACTGGCATACATGCGCTGCCGGTAGAACTGGGCCTCCAATAGCGCCAGCAGTCGCTCGGCTCCTTCGTCACTGAGGTGGCCCAGTCCATGTCCTGACAGGAAGGCCGGCCCGTTCACCTGTCCCAGGACCACGGCGATGTAATCGTCCCGCAGCGGCCAGGCGTCCACCCCTAGCCTGCGCGTCTCCTGCACGTAGATCCCGTCCAGGTCGCAGGCCAGGTTGTCCAACGCCCGCCGCAACGCTCCCTTCCAGCGGCCGTCGCCAGAGGTACACGCGCAGCCGACGACCCAACGATCCAGCCGGTGCGAGCAACTCCAGGCGGTGTTCTCGATCACCTGTAGCTCCGCCTGCGGCGGGTTCTGGTGCAGGTAGACCCCCAGCGTGGTCTCCTGGTAACCATGGGCCTCCCCTGCGGAAAGAATGTGACCCAGCACCTCAACCCCCTGCTGGTGATGGTGGCCGAAGGTCTCCCCGTCGGTGGCGATGAGTGCCAATCCCCCTCGACGGCACCGCCACTCCACCTGCTCCCGCAGCCAGGTGCCTACACCAACCGGGTCCGGCATTCCGAAGGAGAGAGAATTGGAGAGAGGCCGGTCACGCACGAAGACGGCGACCTCTCCGCCGCCAGGGAGCTGCACCCGATACGGCCCGGCCCCCGCTATCAGGTCACCACGCACCTGCTCGTCGGAGAGGATGGTGAAGCGCACGCCCTCCGCCGCCATGATCTCCAGCGTCTCGTGGTCCACCGCCATCTCCGGGAGCCACATCCCCTCCGGCCGGTGGCCGAAGCGGTGGGTGAAACTGGCGATACCCCACCGAATCTGGCAGATCTTGTCGCGGCGGCGGGCCAATGGCAGAACGGTGTGGTGGACCGGCTGGGCCAGCCCGTTGCCAGCAGCGTGCGTCCCCTGATAGTCTCGCTCGGCGGCGACGATGCGCGCGTAGGTGGTGTGGGCGTGTTCGTCCAGCCAGCGCGCCAGTGTGCCGCCCAGGTTGAAACTGATGCGCCCAAAGTAGCCCGCCTCCGCCAGCGGCGCGTAGCACTCAGCGGTGATACGCTCGTTCCAGTTGGCGTAGGGGGCGGCGTCCGGCTCCCGCGGGATGAGGCCAGTGAAGGGGTCCATCCGTGGGGGCTGGTAAAAGTGACCGTGGATACACAAGTAGCAACTGGACATGGCAGTTAGAGGCTATCTACAGACTCTCGTAATCTATATATTCTTTCCGGCGCACCCGCATGATTAGAACGATTTGAGACTCCTCGTCTATTTCGTAGACGATGCGCCACCTTGTCGCCAGCCAGATGCGGTAGATATTGCGCCTGTCACGCAACTCTTTGGCACGGGCAGGTCTAGGGTTCTCCGCCAGACCGTCAATCAACCTTAGGGCTTGGGCCTGCGCGTATCCAGGCAGAGATCTGATTTCCTTTTGCGCCGATGGAGAAACTTCAACGTGGTAGAGCATGAATGGTTTCAGCCTCCTGCTCCAATTCGGCCCTAAAGTCCTCCCAACTCTTCCAGCCTTCCTTGCTCTCTTTATACTGCTGGCTCATGACAAGCGCATCAGTGAGCAATTCTTCGTCACCAGCAGGATCATCTGGCCCTTCCTGGCTCCAATCATCAAGGATAGAAAGCGTTGACGTGCGGGACAGATGGACGAGCTCTTCATGGACTACCTCGTGTACCACGCGACGGATAAGATTTTCCAGATCGGTCAGACTAATGGTAATGGCAGCCTCAGTCACACTTGCGTCCATAGCAAATTCTCCTTATGTACTAACTATAGTTGCCTTCAAGAGCCTGGCTACGAGTATATCATAGGTCACAGTAGCGGTCAACAAAACACAACGGCCCCCTCACATCGCCGGAGGCTTGCAGAGCCGGCGCTCAGTTGCCAGTTATCGAAAGCGGTGTAGAATAGCACTCTATGACGGTACACATTATGCCCTGGGACCGGCTCTACAACTGGAGCCGCAAGCGCTCACTGTGGCCCTTGTTCTCTGGCCTGGCCTGTTGTGGGATCGAAATGATCTGCGCAGCGGCAGCCCGCTTTGATCAGGCTCGCTTCGGGATGGACATCGTGCGCCCCAGCCCCCGCCAGGCCGACCTGATGATCGTCTCTGGCACGGTCACCAGGAAGATGGCTCCCCAGATCGTCCGCCTCTACAACCAGATGGCCGAGCCCAAATACGTCATCGCCATGGGGGCCTGCGCCATCTCCGGTGGGCCGTTCAAGGAGGGGTACAACGTGGTCCCGGGCGTGGATCAGTTGATCCCCGTGGACGTCTACGTTCCCGGATGCCCGCCCCGGCCAGAGGCGTTGTACAATGCCTTCCTTGCCCTGCACGCCAAGTGGGACCGGGAAGCGATACGCGACCTCCGCTGGTATCAGAAAGGTGCCGATGAGGGGGTCCCAGAGCCAGCACTAGGGCCGGACCTGGTAGACTGGCGGCCGGCCGACAGAAACGCGAAGAAGCGCAATGAGTGACGAGCCTGATAAATTCCAGCCCTCTCAGCAACTGGACGCCGCAACTTGTTGCGGCGTAGCACACACAAGCCCGCTCTCCCAACAGACCGCCGAACTGCTCTCTGCACTGGAAGTGCGCTTCCCCGGCGCTGCCCAACCCGCCGAATACGAGGGAGTGGTCATCACACCTGATCGCCTGGTCGAGGTCGCCACTTTCCTGCGGGACGAACTGGGCTATGCCTACCTTTCCTGCGTCACCGGCGTGGACTATCCAGCGCCCACGGCGCGCTTCCCAGCCCGCTTCGAGACTGCCTACCACCTGTTCCGTACCCAGGAAGGGCCGCTGACGCTGCACGTGCACGCCAGCCGTGACGACCCCGTCGTGCCGTCGCTGGCAGCGGTCTGGCCCTCGGCTGACGTCCACGAGCGGGAGACGTGGGACCTGATGGGCATCCGCTTTGAGGGCCATCCCGATCTGCGGCGCATCCTGCTGTGGGAGGGGTTCGCTGGCCATCCGCTGCGCAAGGATTGGCACGAGCCGTACTATGAAGCTGACCACAAGCCATTCGCCAGCCGTTACCCCAAGGGGCGCCCGCCCCAGGCCGGGGAACGGGCGCCCCTGGGCGGCAACCTCCAATACCCACCGGGCTGGTCCCCCGAGAGCTGGGAGTCCCAGGCCGAAGTGCCGGTGTACACATTGATGGACGAGTACGCCGCTGGCCAGTTCCGCCCGATGCACACCACCGACCAGGTGGTGCTCAACCTGGGCCCGCAGCATCCCAGTACCCACGGCATCTTGCGCCTGGTGGCCCGCCTGGACGGGGAGACGATCCAGCGGCTGGAGCCGGTGCTGGGCTACCTGCACCGCTGCCACGAAAAGATCGGCGAGCGCAATACGTGGCTGGGCAACATGCCCTACACGGACCGGCTGGATTACGTATGCTCAATGTCGAACAACTTTGGCTACGCCGTGGCAGTCGAAAAACTGCTCGGCGTGGAGGCGCCGGAGCGAGCGGAGTACATCCGCGTCATCATGGCGGAACTGACGCGCGTGATGAATCACCTCATTTCCATTGGCTTCTTCACCAACGACATCGGCGTTTACCTCACCGCCATGCTCTACGCACTAGAGGAGCGGGAGTTGATCATAGACCTGTTCGAGATGGCGTCGGGTTCGCGCATGATGTGCAACTACTTCCGCTTCGGCGGCGTGGCCCGTGACCTGCCCGAGGGGTTTCTCCCGCTGGCGAAAGAGCTCGTCTACGAGCGGCTCCCGCGTCGCGTGGACGAACTGGAGCGCTTCCTGGTAGATAACGAGGTTTTTCGCGCGCGTTCCATCGGCATCGGCGTGTTGCCGCCGGACGTGGCCGTGGCTCATGGCTGTACCGGGCCGCTCTTGCGCGCCTCCGGCGTGCCCTACGACGTCCGGCGCGTCGAGTCGTACTCCATCTACGACGAGTTCGACTGGGACGTGGTCGTGCGCTACAACGGAGACGTTCACGACCGCTTCATGGTGCGCTTCGAGGAGATGCGGCAGTCGCTGCACATCCTCCGCCAGGCGCTCGAACGGCTGCCGGATGGGCCGGTCCAGGCCGGCAAGAAACGAGCGGACATTAAAGTGCCGGCAGGCGAGGTATACGGACGGGTAGAGTCACCCAAGGGAGAGCTGGGCTTTTACCTGGTCTCTGATGGCGGGCCAAGTCCGTACCGGTATCGCATTCGCACACCCAGTTTCGCCAATCTGGGCGTGCTGGGCCAGTTGTGCCGTGGGCACCTGGTGGCCGACGTCGTGGCGATCCTGGCAAGCATAGACATCACACTCGGTGAGGTGGATCGCTGATGTACGGATGGGGCATTCTCAAATCGCTGAGCGTCACGCTGGGGCGCTTTGTGATGACGTATGTGGACGACCTGAAGTGGTTCTTCAAGGGCGGCTTCGGCAAGCGTTATTCCTCCGCCGCGCTCCCCGTGCGACAAAGCCCTAAAGGCCGGGGCATATTCACCGTGCAGTACCCGCAGGAGCGGCTGCCGCTCCCAGAAAACTATCGTGGGTTCCCCTTCCAGGTGATTGACCCGGAGACAGGCAAAGCGCGCTGCACGGCCTGTGGCACGTGTGCGCGGGTCTGCCCGCCCCAGTGTATCTGGATCGTGCGCGCGACTAACCCGAAGACAGGGAGGCCCGCGCGGGAGCCGGCAGAGTTCCACGTTGACGTGAGTATGTGCATGTCGTGTGGTTTCTGCGCAGAGTTTTGTCCTTTCGACGCGATCAAGATGGATCACGACTACGAGATTACGGCCTATCAGCGGGACGGTGCATTCCTGTGGGGCCTGGAACGGCTGGCGAAGCCGCTGGCGTATCACGCCCAGATCCACCCCACAGACTACGCGGCCGAACAGGCCGCGCGGGAACGGAAGGGAGCTCGGAAAAAGAAGTGACGCAAATGCCAGACACCCAACCTCGAACTCCACCCCCTGAACTTGAGACCCAGAACCCAGAAGCCCGGGTGGCGGGGGTGTGTTTTCAGCGTACAGGCAAGGTCTACTGCTTCGATGCAAGCCACTTCCCGGATCTGCAACCGAGAGATATCGTGCTCGTCGAGACGGCACGTGGCCAGCAGTTGGGCACGGTCGTGGACGTGCATCCTCCACGCCAAGGCGAGGACGTGGCGAGTATGAAGCCAGTACAACGGCGGGCAACCGGCCGTGACCTGGCGCTACGCCGGGAATGGCAGAAGAAGGAGTGCGAAGCGCTGGTCGTTGCGCGCGAGACAGTGGCACAATTGAACCTGCCGATCAAGGTCGCCACGGCCGAGTACACCTTCGACGGCCAACGACTGACGCTACTGTACGTGACTGAGGACGAGAAGAAAAAGCTCGAAGCTGGCGAGCTGCTGCAGCGATTGCAGCGCACGCTATCCGTCCGCGTGGACCTACATCGCATCGGCCCGCGCGACCAGGCCAAAATGATGGGGGGCTACGGCGCCTGTGGTGAGTTGCGCTGTTGTTCCCGCTTTCTCTCGGAGTTCAGCCCCGTCTCGATCAAAATGGCCAAGACGCAAGGGGTATCGCTCAACCCTGCGGACATCACGGGCATGTGTGGGCGGCTGCGCTGTTGCCTCATCTACGAGGAGGAGCAGTACAAGGAGGCCAGCCAGATGATGCCCCGGCGCAAAAAGTACGTGCGGACGCCTCACGGCGAGGGGAAAGTGGTGGATCTGCTGCCGTTGAAGGGGGTCGTCGTCGTCCAGGTCGAGGACCGGCGCCTGGAAGTGCCACTCGAGGACGTCGAGATGATCTCATAAAGGAGGGCAGACCTGGTAGACTTTAAAGCTGATGCGGAGATGTTGCGTGAGCGACTGGTGGCCTGGCGGCGCGACTTTCACACGCACCCCGAACTGGGGTTCCAGGAGCATCGCTCGGCGCGCATTGTCGCTGACCGGCTCCAGGAATTGGGCTACCATGTGCAGACGGGCGTTGCCACCACCGGCGTGGTCGGGCTGCTGGAAGGGCCAAGACCGGGGCCGGTGGTGATGGTGCGCTGCGACATGGACGCCCTGCCCGTCACCGAGGAGAACGAGGCTGAGTATGCCTCACAGAACTTGGGCGTGATGCACGCCTGCGGCCACGACGCGCACATGGCGATCGGGCTGGGCGTCGCCACGCTGATGGCCCGGTACCGGGACGAGATGGCCGGCACGCTCAAACTGGTCTTCCAGCCCGGCGAGGAGGGGATGAACGGGGCCGGGGTGATGGTGCAAGAGGGCGTGTTGGAGAACCCGCGCCCTGACGTCTTCCTGGCCGCGCACGTGTGGAACGACAAGCAGGTGGGCACGCTGGACGTCTCGCCCGGCCCCGTGATGGCAGCCGCCCACAAGTGGACGTGCACCGTGCGGGGAAAGGGGGGGCACGGCGCGCTCCCGCACCAGACGGTGGACCCTATCGTCGCGACGGCGCAGGTTGTGACCGCGCTACAGACGGTCGTCAGCCGCAACGTCAGCCCGCTGGAGACAGCGGTGGTGACGGTGGGCACGGTGCACGGCGGCGACGCCTTCAACATCATCCCCACGCACGTCGAACTAAGCGGCACCATCCGTACCTACAACCCGCACGTGAGTGAGACGGTCGTGCGGCGGGTGCGCGAGGTGATCGAGGGCGTGGCGGCGGCCTGTGGCGCAGTAGCCGAACTGGAGATCATCCTCCTGACGCCCGCGGTGGTCAACGACGCTGGGGTTGCCGGGGTAGTGCGCGCGGCGGCCGAGACGGTCGTCGGGCCAGAGAACGTCTCGACCGGCGAGCGGACGATGGGCAGCGAGGACGCGGCCCTCTTTCTCCAGGCGGTGCCGGGCTGTTATTTCTTCCTCGGCTCGTCCAACGCAGAGCGCGGGCTGGGTGCACCCCACCACAACCCGCGCTTCGACGTTGACGAGGACGTATTGCCGGTCGGCGTGGCCGTCCTCGTGCACGCACTGGCGCACTACCTGTTGTAGCCTTTGCAGCCCTCCACGCAGTGGGGGGTGAGGTCACAGCTCGCCCAGGAAGTACATAAAGTGGAGGATAGTCTCGATCCCCTTGTAAAAGTTGGGCAGGTGGAATTTTTCGTTGGGGGAATGCAGGCGGTCGTCGGGGAGCCCAAAGCCCATCATGATCGTCTCAATCCCCAGGACCTTCTGGAAGGTGGCGACGACGGGGATCGAGCCTCCCGCGCGGACGAAGATGGGCTGCCTGCCGAACGTCTCGGCGTACGCACGAAACGCGGCCTGCATCGCCGGGCTGTCGCGGCGGACGATGGCGCTCTCGCCGCTGTGCAGGCCGCGTACCTCGACCTTGATGCCAGGTGGGGCGATTTCCGTCAGGTAATCGCGGATCAGTTGTAAGATGTGCGCCGGTTTCTGGTCCGGCACCAGGCGCATCGAAATCTTGGCGTAGGCTTTGCTGGGGAGCACCGTCTTGGCCCCCGGCTGGGTATAGCCGCCCCACATGCCATTGACGTCCAACGTGGGCCGGGCGGTCGTCCGCTCGGTGATGGTGTACGCCGCTTCGCCCCAATCGGTCTCGACGCCCGCTTCGCGGAGCCAGGCTTCGCGCTCGAAGGGAATCTTGGCCAGTTCCGCGCGCTCGCCTGGAGAGAGCTCCCGCACCTGATCGTAGAAGCCGGGGATGGTGATCCGTCCGCGCTCGTCCTGTAGCCTGGCGATCATCGCGCAGAGGGCGTTAATCGGGTTGTGTACCGCGCCCCCGTAGATGCCAGAGTGCAGGTCGTGGTCGGGGCCGCTCACTTCGACCTCGACGTAGGCCATCCCGCGCAGCGCATAGACGATGGAAGGCAAGTCTTTGCTCAGGATATCCGCATCGGAGATGACGGCCACGTCGGCCGCCAGGAGCCCGGTGTGCTGGCGGATGAACGGTTCCAGGCTAGGGCTGCCGCACTCTTCCTCGCCCTCGAGGATGCACTTGACGTTGACCGGCGGTGCGCCTGCCGTCTGCCTGAGCGCTTCGATGGCCTTGACGTGGGCGTACAACTGCCCCTTGTCGTCTGAGGCTCCCCGGCCGAAGAGGTCGTCGCCGACGACGGTAGGTTCAAACGGCGGGGTGTCCCACTGTTCGAGCGGGTCGGGCGGCTGGACGTCGTAGTGTCCATAGACGAGGATGGTGGGGGCGTGGGGGCCGGCGGCCAGCCACTGGGCATAGACGACCGGGTGGCCCGGCGTGGGCATCACTTCTACCTGAGGGAACCCGGCCGCCAGCAGTTGATCGTGCAGCCATACCGCCGCGCGTTCGATGTCGGGCTTGTGCTCCAGTTGCGTGCTGATGCTGGGGATACGCAGGAATTCTTTCAGCTCGGCCAGAAACCGATCCTGGTTGGCACGAGCGTAGTCTAAAACCTTCATGGATCACCTCACTGTGAGTTGTGTGGTGCTTGTAGATCCCGGTCCAGCGTGTCCAGGTCCACCAGTAACGCGCCGTGAGTCTGGGCAAGAGACCGGGCAGCCTCGGTGAAGCCAGCGCGGGCGAAGAATGCATAGTGCACTGCCCACCCCTCGCCGGCGTCGGGAAGGTCTAGCAGGGCTTGGCGTGATTTCTCCTCAAGCAGCTCCCGGATCACGTCTCGCCCTACCTGACCCATACCCCACTTGCACTCTCCTAGCAGGATGGCCCGCTCTTGCCGGTTGACTGCTACCACGTCTACCTCCACCCGGCGGCTCCAATGGCTGCCGACGTCTTCCGGCTCGAAGAGCAACCGGCCTGCCCGCCCTTGTTCGGCAACCCACTGGCGGCTCAGTTCTTCGAAAGCCGTCTGCCCCACGAACGGTCGTAACCCCTCGCGGATGAGAGGTAAGACCTGCTCTGGCCGGTAAGCTAACTCATCATAGTACGGGGCGATGAAACGGAAGTAGAAACGGAAATAGGGATCGCTGATGTGGTAGCGTCCCTGCCGGGAACGCCGTCGCTGGCCAGGAGGGATGGTCACCGGCAGACGTCGCTCGACCAGGCGCAACTCCTGTAGACGGGCCAGGTAGGCGGAGAGGTGGGTTCTGCCCACCAGCGCAGCATTCGCAATCTCGGACAGCGTATGGTATCCTGCGCCAATGGCCTGCAAGGTCGCCAGGTGAGTACGCGGGTCGCGCACCTCGTCGTAGAGTAGAAAGGCAGGCTCGGCGATGAACATGCTCCCTGGAGCCAGGATGACTTCCCGGATGTTGTCGCTGAGCGAGCGATCGGGGTCGAGCCACTCCAGATAGGCAGGCACTCCACCCACCACCGCATAGGCCGCCACGCGCTCCTCTGCTGACCAGCCAGGCAAGAACTCCCACAGGCTGGCGAAGGGGAGAGGTTGCAGGTGCCACTGGCCGGTCATGCGGCCAAACAGGGGGGACTGGCGAGCCTGGAGGATTTCCATCGCGTGGACGTGGGAGCCGCACAGGACGAGAACGGTCTGCGAGGCCTTGAAGTGTTGATCCCAGGCGTGCTGGAGCGACGAAAGCATGGCCAGATCGGCCTCGGCAGCGTAGGTGAACTCGTCCAGAATGAGAATATGGCGGCGGTCACCCAGGAAGGTGCCGATAGCCTGCCAGCAGTCGGCCCACGTGTCGAAGGTGGGAGCGTGGGATGCTTCAGTGCCTAGTACCCGGCCGAACAGTTTGCGCCGCTGCAAGGCAGCAGGCTCTTTCTCGGCGGCCCAATAGGTGTACGACAGACCAGAGGCTTCGGCCCAATGACGCAAGAGAACAGTCTTCCCCACCCGGCGGCGGCCATAGAGCAGGACGAGTTGCGCTGTCGAAGGGCGCTTGCGCTCCAACGCAGCGTTCAGGAAGGCCAGTTCCTGCTGGCGGTCCACAAACATCGGCGGGCTCCTACAACGAAATAAGGCACGCGCAGATTAGTATAATGAGCGCGTGTCTTATTTTAGCACAGTTATGGTACGAGGGCAAGACAGAATTGACATTTCATCCCAGTGTTGTATAACATGCACATGTGACCAAGCACCGATTTGCTGTGCTACAACTCTCCGGATGTGCCGGCTGCGAGGTCTCGCTCCTCAACGCCCAGGCCTGGGTAGACCGCTACAAACTGGTGTACATGCCGCTGGTCATCTCGGCCTACGACGTGCCGGAAGTAGACGTGCTGCTGGTGAGCGGCGGTGTGCGCACCGACGAGGACCTCTACAACCTGCGCCGGGCCGTCCAGCACGCACACCAGGTGGTTGCCGTCGGGACGTGCGCCATCTCCGTCGGCGTGGCCAGCCTGGGCGACCGCGACGAGGTGCGCGCACTCTTTCTGGCCGAGGAGGGGCGGCGCCACGTACCGCGGCTCTTACCCCGCTGCCGCCCCATAGATGCCTTCGTGAACGTGGATCGCTATCTGCCCGGCTGCCCGCCGACGCCGGAACTCTTCATGGCGGTGCTCTTCAACCCGCCCGACTTTAAGCCGAGCAAG
>Ga0172365_10003554_pt1 | contig 11586 bp, 8 predicted proteins | sample LakKivSesite48cm_FD_114535 | JGI IMG/M metagenome (GOLD analysis project Ga0172365, IMG submission 114535) | Sediment microbial communities from Lake Kivu, Rwanda - Sediment site 48cm | ecosystem: Environmental > Aquatic > Freshwater > Lake > Sediment | place: Rwanda: Western Province, Lake Kivu...
ACATTAATTTCTTCAAAAATTCTTTACCTTTACAACCAATTATTCGAGGAATATCCAAAATTGCAAGCTGATCTTTATGATCTGAATGTTACGTATCATGACCTTCTAAACAACTATATCGCTATCTTAAGCAATTATAGCCAGCTTCAACAAAATTATCTCTCGTTGAATTTGTCTTATCATGAACACTTAGTAGATTTCTCTGAAAATATGCAGAATCTTCAGAATCTAATCTATATCTTTGCAGTATCCACAGCAATCTTTTTGATAACTACGGTTTACTTGGCAAAACGTGTGCGCACAGGCGTAAGAACAGAGACAGTGATAGTTGAAGACGAAATAGACTAGTATTGCTTTCAATTTCCTCTAACAAATCAATCGACAAATAAACGTTTTAATAATCTGTCATTTTTAAGGTTCTTGGCTAGATAGAATATCGTTTTTCCATTAATCAACCTAAAAACTTTTATCCTCTCCTAATAGTATTTGCGTTTCTACAGGTAGAGATAAAAATGAACGAAGATCTTGTTGGTTACGCTTTAGAATATGCTAGGAGCAAAAACGTAGACTATGCTGAGATTAGAGCGCAAAATCAACAGCAAGATGCACTTCTGTTGAGAAATGGAATTTTAGAAACTTATACCTCAGCGGTTGACAGAGGATTTTGCGTCCGAGTTATTGCGAACGGAGGAATCGGTTTTGCCTCAACAAACAAATGGACAAAGGAAGAAGCAAAAGTGATAGTTGATTTAGCATATAAGTACGCTAAGGTTGCCAAACGGAAAGACAAGATAAATTTCACTGAAGAAAAAGGCATAAAGACAATGTGGAAGGTTGACCAAAAGAAGAAGATAGAGGACATACACCCTGAAACAAGAATAGCGAAGTTCATTGAAATAGATAAAGCGATAGTCTCATGTGGAGTGAATGTTCCAGCACGAGTGGGTTCTTGTACAATAGACTTAGTAGAAAAGTACTTCGTCAACACGGAAGGTTCGCAGATATCTTCCTTTGTTCCCAAAATTGGTGCTTATTTTTTCATAACTGTTGTTGAGCAAGGCAAAACTGAACAAGCCTATGAACAATTTGGTTATAGCGGCGGATGGGAAGCTTTCGAGAATTGGAAGGCAACTGAAAAACTGAGACATAACGCGGAAATTTTGAAAGAAGTGATAACAAAAGGAAGAGCCATAAAACCCGGCAAAATGGACTTAATCTGTGGTCCAGAGGTCACAGGTATAGCTGCACATGAATCTTGTGGTCACCCGATGGAGGCTGACAGAATCTTAGGTAGAGAAATGAGTCAAGCAGGTAGATCTTTTATATACGATGGTGGGCCTTTCTGGATTGGAACAAAAATCGGAAGCGATGCTGTTACAATAGTTGATGATCCAACAATAGAACATAGTTATGGCTACTACAAATATGATGACGAGGGAATAAAAGCGAGGCAAAGATACCTTTACAAGAATGGAGTAATCAACGAATTTTTACACAACAGAGAATCTGCAGCAAAACTCGGCACTAGAAGCAATGGCGCGTCAAGGTCGGTGAACTATGATAGAGAGGCAATAGTGCGTATGGCAAACACATTTGTTCTTTCAGGCAACATGACAGAAGAAGAGATAATTGAAGATGTAAAATACGGCGTTTTCATGAAATCTTTCACTGAATGGAATATTGATGATAAACGTTTTAATCAACGGTACGTGGGCAGAGAAGCTTACATTGTAGAACAAGGCGAATTAAAGCATCTTGTTGCAAGGCCGGTAATTGAAACAACCACAGAAAAGTTTTGGAAAGCAGTAGATGCTGTTTCTAAAAAAGCTGAATTTGACGCAGCTACATGTGGAAAAGGTGATCCAATGCAGGGGATTCCCGTGTATACAGGTGGTCCATGCATTAGGCTTAGAGGAGTGTATGTGAAATGAGCGAGGTTCTTACTAAAACTCAGGAGATAGCTAAGAAAGCGAAGTCTTTAGGTGCTGAAGAAGTAATTGCTAAGACAACTTTTGGCAAATATAGGCAAACACGCTTCAGCAAGAACCAAATCGACATAACAGTTGCTTGGAACGACTACGTAACAGATGTTGGGCTAGCTTGGAAAAAAAGATTAGTGGCGACGCAAATAAGAAACTTTCAGAACGTAGATGAACGGTTAAAGCAGCTTTTTGAGCTTGCAAAGGTTTCAAAGGAAAATCCAATGTTTGGTGGATTTGCAAAAGGAAAATTCAAGTATGCCGCTGGCTCAACGGATAAAAAACTGGAAGATTTGGAAAACCCAGAGGAGTATGTCTTTGAAGCAATAAATGCAGCTGAGAAAGAAGTTGGGTCTCAAATTGATAGTGGAGGCGTGCTTTTCACAAAATTCGAAGATGTTTACCTAGTGTCTTCCGAGGGGCCAGTTGGAGTTGACGGTCGATCTTCAATTGAGCTTTCGATAAGGGCTTTTTCGGAGAGAGAGGCTTCCGGTCACGGTGTGGAGTGTAGCTCTACGCTGAAAGATTTTAAACCATCTAGGGCTGGAATCAAGGCTGGGAAAGTTGCTAGGTTAGCTAAGAATCCAAAGATGGGCGAAGAAGGTGTATATGATGTTATCTTTGATCCTTTAATTTTCGGTTCTATGCTTGCTGTCTGGGCCAGCATGGTATCAGCTTTCTCTGTCATGGTTCAGATGTCTGTTTTCGTCAATAAGCTTGGGCAAAAAGTAGCACCTAAGATCGTAACGTTGAAAGATAATCCTGCTGCTTATTCTTTGGCTGGTCGTGTTTTCGACGATGAAGGTGTTCCAACAAGAGAAAACGTCTTTATTGATCATGGCGTGCTTAAGACATACCTTCATAATACGTCTACAGCTAAAATCTTCAAAACTGAAACGACGGGTAATGCTGGGCTGGTTTTTCCAGGACCTTGGAATGTTGAGATGAATCCAGGAGACATTGGTAAAGATGAACTTTTCAAAGAAGTGAAAAGAGGGCTTTACTTAACTAATACGTGGTACACGCGGTTCCAAAACTACGCAAAAGGCGACTTTTCAACTATCCCTAGGGATGGTATTTTCTTGGTTGAGAAAGGGGAAATCAAGCAGTCACTGAAGGATTTACGCATAAGCGACAATGCTTCGAGCTTGCTAAACAACATTGCCATGATTTCGAAGGAAAGGCAGCATGTGCATTGGTGGGGCGAAGTAGATCCTCCATCTTTGTCTCCATATGTTCTAATCAAAGATGTGCATATAACAAGATCTAAGTAAAGACCTTCTCCTTCTTCTTGTGTTAGAACATAAGATTTATGTCAATTTTTTTGTCAGATATTACTGTAGTAGTGGCGGTTGTAGTCTAACTTGGCTAGGGCATCGGTCTCTCACGGTGATGACCGCATTTTATCTTGGAAGTAGTTTTTAAGGAATTGCTGAGTAGAACTGATTTCTTGATAAAAAAAAGAGGGGTTATGGGTCGTGTTCTCCAGCGTGACCAGCAAGGATGACTGCATCGAATATGTCTATTATTTCGTCGCTGTTTAAGTCTGCGTTGGGATTCCATAGAAGAGTGCCTGGAGTGGATCCAGCGGCGCCTGCTAAGAGAACTGCGTCGAAGATGTCTACAATTCCGTCGCCGTTAATGTCGCCTGGAATAACCACCTTTATTATGCCATCCGTGAACGTGTTATCCAAAGTGTCAATTTCGGATGGTACTGGCCATGCATAGGCCCAAATGGTGTAGTTGCCCTTAAGCCAACCATTTGTGTCCCATTTGAACTCCACTATATCTTGTGTGCCAGGCGCTAGGTTTATGACTGTCGTTGTGTTTATGGCTGTTAGGTTTGCATATAGAGTTAAATCAAAGGTTTCTGTGAAGACGCCTTCATTTGAGACTGTGACGTTCACTTTAACGAAAGAGTTGTCGGGAACAGTTGGCATTGGCTTGCAACCATCTTTAGACGTTACAACATTGATGACGGCAACGTCTCGAGCTTGTGGTGAAGTCACTACTGCTGCTCTTATGAATGCATGCCATGTTTGATCGTAGCCTAATTGCTGCAAATATCCTATTAGCTCCCAAATTGGCATTCCAAGATAAGGTGATAGCGGTGGTTCTATCCAAGGTGCAGTAAAATAGGCGTCTTGCGAAACGTATTGGGCATCATTGTGAACTGTGGGATCTACATGTCCTGGATGAGGCACAGGTGAACGCCCAGGAAATCCAGCTTCGAAAGCGTCATAATAAGGATCGCTGATTAGCAGTTCAGAGGTTGAGGAGTTTACTCCTGCACAAGTTACGAAGTGGCCATATTCTAGACTGGGGTTATCGTATAAGGGCATCCAATCTTCACCTACAAATTGCCAGAATTCAAGGAAGAGTACAACATCTTGGCATCTCTCGATTTCATATTCTATCCACTCAAATTCTGGGAATTCACCAGAGTGAACTTCGAACATTTCGGGCACTCCTTGCTGGATCAGATACTGTGAGATTCCAGACACCATATCTTGCCAGCGCGTTCCAATGTGTCCATCATAAGGCGGTTGTTGGTCGTCTGTGTCCATTAGCCAAGCCAAGTCTCTGACGAGTGGATCAACGTTCTGCGGATCATGGTCGTCCCATTGTCCGTATGAGAGTACTAGCGGGAAGCTGTCGCTTATTGTTGGTGGAGGCGCAGGATACTGGTTATAAAGTGATTCGTATTCTGAGTCAAGCCACCACAACGAGTTTGCAACTGCAACGGGACCACACCAAGTATAAACACCTTGACCTGGACCCCATGCGTCTTGTTTTTCGTCGAAGTCTGGCATTCCGCTTGGTGCATAATCTGGATACGGCGGTTTAGTGTACCACCTTGGGTCTGGCGGCGGTTCTATAGGTTCAGCCGTCACGCTCCATGGCGGCGGTTCTGGTCCAGGCGGTAGTGGATCTACAAAGTCAATGTGGAATTTGCTGATTCCATCAGTGCTATCTACATGGAAGGTTAGGTCAGCCCATTCAGTTGGTGAAACTATTCTCCACCAAGAGCAAGGCAAAGGAAGCCAACCAAGCGGGTCAATCACGTTAAACCAGTCACACTGCCAAATGCCATCAATCTTCTTCTCAGCTGCCATTTCATAGATCGGGTCAAGTCGTATGGGGTTGGGCCAAACTACGTCTATGTGGAACGTTCCATCTTGATATGATTCGTCTACGTGGAATTCGATGTCGCCTACGTCGGGACCTATTATCTTCCACCATGTACAAGGTTCGGGAACTAGTGAAAGATCATAGACTCTGAACCATTCGCACTCCTGTATAACATCTATCTTCTGTCTAGCTACAGTAGGGTACGATAGCGGTATTTTGAGTGGATCTGGCAATACTTGGTCTACGTGAAATATGCCCCCACCAGAGTCGTCTACGTGGAATTCCAAGCCTGTTGGTTCGCCCATGTATATTATTTCCCACCAACTGCAAGGTGCGGGATCAAATTGCTCAGGTGTGAGAATTACAAACCAGTTGCAGGGGGTAATCGTCGTTATCTTTTGTCGCGCCTCTACCTCGTACCATGGAAATGGTAGTATGTAAGGTCCAGGTATCATTTCGTCTATGTGGAACTCACAACTTTCATTAGTCCAGTCAACATGAAACTCGAATCCTGTTGCTTGTCCACTCTCCGGATCAATTATCTCCCACCAACTACAAGGGAGCGGGTACCATTCCCTGGGCCAGTGAACTTCGTAATACTGGCAAGGTTCTATGACTTCAATTTTCTTCATGGCAATGACTGGGGCAGGCGGAAGTACAATGGGTCCGGGCCAAACGATATCGATGTGTGCCAAATCTATAGGTTCGTAAACATCTATGTGGAATTCACCTAATGGCGTGCCATCAGGGGCTAGTACCTCCCACCATGAACATTCTAGTGGTTCAGGCGGTGGTAATGGCCAGATAATTTGAATCCAATCGCATTGTTCAAGTACGCCGTTACCGTTGATAACCTCCAAGAATTGTATGCTCACTTTGGTTCCAAAGGTCATCGAAATGCCTGACCAGAATGTCATCTCAGTGTTGCTATTGAAGTTGATTATTTCGCCGGTGGTGAAAGTCATGTTGCCTCCTGTTGCGTGGCTTATGCTCGTTGGTAAGAACATTAGAGAGCCGGTAAGCATCAATGAGATCAGAAGCAAAGCGATAGCGTTTAAACTAAGTTTCTTTTTCAATTTCTCCTTTCTCCTTTTTAATTCGGTAATTTATTAATACTGCAATTATCATTTAAAACCTTTATGTGATTAAGTTCTATAGCGCAAGCTTAATTCACAATTAATAGCAGCTTTAATGCTTGTGGGAAAAGATTTTTTGAATGTTCATCTGCACTTCTCTCTTTTGAGCAATAAGCACCAAAGTGATGCAATCATTAACATTGATAAAGAAACTACTGTGCAAAACTCGGGAATTATCAGTATTTCATGTGCTGAATGTTGATATGCGAAATATATCCATCTGCAAGAACCATCATCACGAAGAGTGTAATTTGGATATAGTGTTTCTGTAAATCCATTGTCGATTATTACGGTTATTTCTGTTTCTATTAAAGCGTGTGGAATGCATATTCTGCAAAATCCATAAGTTTCATTGGTGCCATTCACCATCAATGTAATGGTATTGTTGGTTTTTTCGAAAGCAAAGCTGAGTATACTTGAGTTAGTGATTACTGAGACATTGTAAGGTTTTTCTTCGTCATAGATGCTGAAACTGTAATATGCGCCTAACAGTGGATAATAATCGCGATTATCGTCATTAATTACTTGGGGGATGTCACCTAACCCATCCCGAATGATATCAAAATCAGTATAGTTGCTCCAAAAGTTCCCTTCCAATCCATTGTCCCAAGAATTCTCATATGAACTAATCAAACTTACTTGTTCGTCGTTTTCAATTAAATTATTGTGAAAAATTTCGTTAAAATGTGAAAAAAAGAACCGAATTCCATAAAGATTATTTGAAATGGTGTTGCCTTCAAGATTGTTGTGGCTAGCTTCGTAAAGCGAGATCCCTTTCTCACAGTCTGCAGCAGTGTTGTTTTCAACAAGATTGTAATTTGAGTTTTGAAGGCATATTCCAACCCAGTTGTTTAAGCAACGATTGTTGTCTATGATGTTGTTGCTTGAATCTAGAAGATATATGCCGTAATTGTTTTCTGAAGCGGTCACACTGTCAATTCTAGAATCTGTCAAGTTATAGCAGAACACACCATGCCCATTTCCTGTCAAATTCAAGTTTCGAACAGTTACGTTGCAGCAGTTTATAAGATAAAGAATGCCTATGTTCGTTTGATTGTCAACGATTTCATCTTCAAGACCAATCAAATATTGAATCGGTTTCCCGTCAACAGTATTGCTGTTGTCTATAAAATTATTGAAATCTGAAAAGTCGCCACCAAAAACGCCGAAATTATATGAATTGTTCAGAATCTCGTTTTCCTTAAGAACGTTATTACCTGAATACCATAAACATATACCATCCGCATGATTAGAAGAAACAATGTTATGTTCTATAATGTTGGCTTCTGAAAAGAAAAGGTAAATCCCAATTCGATTATTTGTTATTAGACAGTGACTTATGCTGCCTCCACTGCTGTGATTCCAAAAAACGCCGCAATCCATTTCATAAGGGGGAAACTTTGACCCACTGTCTCGTATAGTAAACCCAACAATGTTGACATTATCCGCATTTACAGACAAAACCGTACCTATGCTATTGCCATCTATGATTGTTGTTAATTGATCCTCTCCTATAAGTGTCAAGGACTTGTAAACATTAACATTTTGCTGATAGACTCTTGAATCAACCCACAATGTATGTCCGTTCATAGTTTCAGGAGAATCTATTGACTCTTGAATTGCGTTATAGGCTATTCCCGTGTTGATGTTGTGAACGTGTAGAGCGCCCCAGAGATACATAAGCGGATACTTATCCACATCCTCGCCGTAAATAGCATATGCGAGATCACCTATTCCATCGCTACCTGTTTCATTTTGAGATGGACCACTGTATATGTCTGTGCCATTGTAGAAGCTCCAGTAGTTTCCGCCGGAAGGGTAGCCGATGTCCCAAATGTTGCCATCTGATTGAACGATGAAGGGATTTGTATTGTTAATGAAATTGTTGTGAAAAACAATGTTATTCTGTGGAGGTGGTTTGTCTGGTAAGGGGTATATCATGCCGCAGTATGAATTGTTAAAGACATTGTTTGCAGCTATTTTATTATTTGAAGATGAAGAATACAAGCGTATCCCATCACTGTTTCGAGTAACATTGTTACCCGTTGCCGTACAATCTGATGAGTTTTCAAAAACGATGCCTCCAATGTTTTTGGCCACAAAGTTATCGACAACAGTGCAGTTGGTTGATTCTGTTAGTCTAATTCCGTAACCCATTTGGTTAATATGGTCTATTTTGTTTCCAGCAACCAAGCAATTGCGTGAGCCATTCAGTCGGATGTTATGACATGTGTGAAATAGAACGTTATTTTCGATTCTACAATTATTGGCGCCTTGAGTTTCGATGCCACTTCGGTACCATCCCCAACCACTATTCTGCACTTTGAAATTGCTTATGTTAACGTTGTTTGCAGTTATTTGTACCACAGTGCCACTGTTGCTTCCGTCAATTATCGTGGTTGAACTATTTTCTCCCATTAGCGAGACTGTCTTGTTAACAATTACATGCTCGTAGTATTCGCCTGGTGGAACGAGTATCGTGTCACCTGCGTTTGCATTGTTTATCGCCTCTTGAATCGTCATAAAATCTTTTTCGACAAGTATCTTTTTGCAGTCAGAAAAATTTGTCAATGCACTTTTACAATGTTTAATAACTAAATTGTCTGGCAATGTCAAACTCGCTAAAGCCAAAAGCGAGAAGCATAATAGCAGAAACTTTACAATCTTTATAATGCTCACCCATCTATGTCTTTTACGTCTATCCTAATTGATTTCGCTATTATTTTTCTCAAATATGAACATTACGCTCAATGCTGTCAGAGAAGCGGGCGGGGTGGGATTTGAACCCACGACCGCCGACTTAGGAGGCCGGTGCTCTATCCGTGCTGAGCTACCCGCCCAACCGAATAATTGGTGTATGCAGATTTTAACTTAATGCATCTTTGCACGCAAAAAACTTAAACTACACATGTCTGAACAATACATGCTGATGCGGGGGTACCCGAGCCAGGTCTAAATAGGCAGCCAGACAAAGCCTAAGATAAGGGGGAGGACTTAAGATCCTCTGGCGTAGGCCTCCGTGGGTTCGAATCCCACCCCCCGCACTGCAATTCGTGACTGGCGTTTAAATTCTCGGTTTTTTCTTGTGTAACAAAAATAAGGCGTTTTTGAGCATTTTTGGCAAGCAAATGATATGCGAAGAGGCAACTACGAAACAGTCTCTCGCACACAAAGCTTAAATACTTAATGTTATATATTTATAACTTGAAGTTAGATATATGTAATAAAATGTGAGAAATAAATAATTGAGGTTGAGGAAATGAGGAAGTATGCGATTCTTGCGCTGGGTGTTGCAGTATGTTTGACGGCAGCTGCATTGATGGCATTCGGAAAAGGGCTCTTAGGAGAGAACCATACTGGCATTGCAACTGTGATAGGAATAATCGGAATCGGCCTTATAGCCAGCTCATCAAAAAGGCGATAGGGTGACTTTCTAATGTGGCCAGTTGTAAGCATTGGGATAGCAGCCATAATTGTCTTGCTCGGTATTTTGCTATTGTGGAAAATATACAAAGATAGGAAGTCGGGCTTTCCAATGCGGGATGAACGGACTACAAAGATTACTGGAAGGGCAGCAACCTATGCTCTGTATATAGGCTCATATTTCATCCTAGCATTTCTGTTTATCCTTATCATTGGAAAGGAATTCTATGGTTTGCCTGAAGTTGAGGCTGGCTATCCATTGATAGCGGCAATCTTAGTGTATAACGTGTCTTTCGGTGTGTTACGCTGGTACTTCGGAAGAAAAGGAGAATAACGATGAAGTTCAGAACACGAATTAAAGAACTAAGAGCAAGGTACGATTTAACACAGGATGACTTGGCAAAGAAGGTCGGTGTAAGAAGAGAAACCATACTCTACCTAGAGAAAGGCAAATACAATCCCTCATTAAACCTAGCGCATGACATAGCTAAAGCCCTCAAGACAACAATAGAAGACCTATTCATTTTTGAGGATTAGGAGGATCTCTAGCTAAAATTCCGAGAATCCTAAACCGATATGCCTGCACTCTAAGATTAATAACTTAAACTTAATATGAACGCACTCGTTTGCTTACTGAGGAATCGAATGGAAGATTCGTGATGGAAAGAAAAATTGGCAGGGAACTGAGAAAAGTTGTAATCAAATCTATTGTCGTGACATGCTTTCTTCTCACTCTGCATCTGATGATTTTCTTTGTTTCTGCAGGTCGCCTTGATCTGTTTCAAGCATGGTTCTACTTCGTTGTTGTCTTTGTATACTCATTTTCAAACTTGGCAGCACAAGCGAAATTCAGCCCTGAACTCCTCAAGCAAAGACTCCTAAGAAAAAGAGAAGGTTCCAAACTATGGGACGAAGTACTAATGCGGACATGTAACATAATGCTGATGTTCGTTCTGCCTCTCATTGCTGGATTGGATGTCGGCAGATTTCGCTGGTCGAGTCTGAACATCTATTATGTACCACTCGGTTTAGCACTGTGTATTGTTGGTGGTTTTCTGACAACTCGGGCAATGATAGAGAACCCCCATTTTGAAACGACCGTTCGAATCCAAGAAGAAAGAAGCCACCGTGTGATAGCTACCGGACCTTACAAGTTTGTAAGACACCCTGGCTATTTGGGAGGCATTCTGTGGGCGGTATCAATTCCCTTCTTGATTGGGTCCGTCTTTGCCTTTATTCCAGCTGGAGTTTATGTTCTTCTGATGATTATCCGTACGTGGTTAGAAGACAACACCCTTCAGAAAGAATTAACTGGATATTTGGAATACACCAAACACACCAAGTATAGATTATTTCCTTGGATCTGGTAGATATTACAAGGTTGGCTCAATTAGAAACCGGGAATTTAAACCGAGGTCTAAACCTAACCCCCCGCACCTGTTTCTTCTCTAGGAACAGTCAAGAGCTTAAATTACATTACAAGTAGACTGATGAATGGACATAAAGGAATCAATTCACAACAAAAAGTCATGAGTTAGAGACCTAAAATGTCTAGTAAATTATATTGTACAATTAGCGTAGCGAACAATGAAGCAACCAGAGACATCACGGTGATCATGGTGTTAAGCGAAGGCCCCGCAGTATCTTTGAAGGGGTCGCCAACAGTGTCGCCTACTACTGCTGCCTTATGAGCATCTGAGCCTTTTCCGCCATGAACACCTGATTCAATAAGCTTCTTAGCGTTATCCCAAAGGCCACCAGCATTAGCCATAAGCAAAGCAAAGAGCAAACCCGAGAATATGCTTCCAGCTAAGTAGCCGCCTAAGGCTTGAATGCCACCGATAAAGCCAACAGCCAAAGTTGCAGCAATTGTCAAGATGCTTGCCGGCATGAGCTCTTTCAATGCGCCTATTGTA
>Ga0172365_10003555_pt1 | contig 11583 bp, 11 predicted proteins | sample LakKivSesite48cm_FD_114535 | JGI IMG/M metagenome (GOLD analysis project Ga0172365, IMG submission 114535) | Sediment microbial communities from Lake Kivu, Rwanda - Sediment site 48cm | ecosystem: Environmental > Aquatic > Freshwater > Lake > Sediment | place: Rwanda: Western Province, Lake...
GAGATGCTCGTTGCCATACACCGCGGCGCAGTCGAAATGCCGGTAACCAACTTCAGCGGCCCCGAGGACAGCTGCAGCGATGTCCTCACCCGGAACGCGATCCGAGCCGAAGGTGCCGAGGCCAATGGCCGGGATCTTTGCACCCGTGCGAAGAATCCTCGAAGGAACTATCTTGGGATCCACGCCATCTGCCGCGATGGCGAATAGCTTGCCTTTCTGTTGTGTCTTTCCCATGTGACGGTTCACCACGCGCTTGATACCACGGGAGCATCTTTAAGGTTTAATAGGCTTCGTCTGGTCACATCCCGTGATGGCAATCGAAAACAAAAACCCGGCATCGTGGGAGGCACCCAAGAAGCACCTTCCCCCGCAAAAGAGCGCGCCCGCCCCCGAGCCGGCCCCCCAGATCGACAAGAAGCGCCGCAAGATCTACTATTTCATCTCCGTGGCCTTGATAATCGGTGGGCTCGTCATTGTCGGGTTGTTCATCGTGCCGTTCGTCAAGAGCTTCCAGGCCATGGCAAATAACTTCAACAACGAGACCCTGCGTATGCAATACATTCGAGATTCCGTGAACAACGGTGTTTCCGCCTTGATCGGCGCGCTCATGACCTACGGCGGCTACAAGCTGCTCTATCTAGCGCTCCATCCCAAGCCCGACACGTTCCCGCTCAAGCCATCGAAGCCCGGCCAGGTCTTGAAGCCCGGGGAGTAGGAAAAGGGAAAATCGTTCGCCGTTCACGAGCGAGTGGATGCGAGTTCCGACTTCAAGAAGGCCATGATCTCCGCCATATACTCCCTGGAGAAGTCGAACTTCACGCCCGCGATGCGGTACAGCTCCGGCAGCGGCTTGGAGTTACCAGCGTGCAAGAACGCGTCGTACATGTCAATCGCGGTCCGTCCCTTGGAACGCAAGTTCTTGTAAATGCCGAGTGCCGCGAGCTGCGCGATGCCGTATTCGATGTAATAGAAGGGCGACTGGAAGATGTGGGGCTGGCGGATCCACATGACTTGCTTTTCTTTATCGAGGCCGGAATAGTCGATCCCCGAGGCTCCCTCGAACCGGTCGATCAAGCCGGCGAAGCACGCGTTGCGCTCCGCGGGCGTTTGCTTGGGGGTCGTGTAAATCCACTGCTGGAACGCGTCGACGACCGAGACCCACGGCAACAAGCGCGCGGCGTCCTCGATCAGGTAGGCCTTGGCAATGGCGACATCCCGCGGGTCGCTGTAGAACTCGCCCAGCTCGTCGAGGACGAGAAATTCCATGGCCATCGAGCCGACCTCAGCAGCCTCCATGGGAAAAGACATGAGCTCGTGGTACATCCCGATCGGGATGGACGAGATGGCATGGTCGTGCATGGCATGGCCGCCCTCGTGCGCGACAGTGCACAAGTCACCGTGGGTGCCCACCGTGTTCGCCGTGATGAACCCGCACTGGTAATCGATTAGCGGGGTACACATAGCCCCGGGTACCTTGCCGCGCCGATTCTCGTGGTCAATGAAACCGTGGTCGCGCATGAACTGGAGCGTCGTTCCATACTCTGGCCTGACCCGCGCGAAGACCTTCACCATCTTGTCAACCAGTTCCTCTGGTTTCTGGTAGGGTTTGAGTTCGTGGCCACCGAGGTTCACGTAGCGATCCCACGGCCGCAAGATGTCTATACCGAGTTCGGCGCACCGCGCCTTGTTCAAGTCCTTGATGAACGGCAACACCGAGGCCTCGACAGCGTCGTGGAACTTGAAGCAATCATCTGGCGTGTAGTCGAAGCGGCCGCGCTTGTGGTGGAAGTAGTCCCGGCAGTTCTCGAAGCCAGCCTTCTTTGCTTGCTTCTCGCGGTTCGACCGCAGCTTGTCGAAAGTCGCGTTGAACCATTTCTGCTTGGCCACGATCGTGTCGAAGATGAGCCGCCACGACCGTTCCCTCTTGTCGCGGTCTCCTTCCCACAAGTTGCCGCGGAGGCGGGTCAACGTCACCTTCTTGCCCTCGAAGTCGACCTTGATCTTGCCCGACTTCATGGTGTAGGTGAGCACGCGCAAGTACTCGGCCGCCGCGTGCAAGTAATCGGATTTTTCCTCGACTTCTTTCGTGACGAGGCGCTTCAGGTGGTCATGTTCCGCCGGCAATTCCTTGAAGCCGGGGTGGTTGGCGATGAACTTGTAGACCTTCTTCCGCTCGAAATAGGCAGGCAAGGTGACCTTGATGGCTCGGCCGGCGACCTTGAGCATGTTCCCCGCGCTCTGGTTGTTGAGGAAGGCCACTGCCTTGATCATCGTGCTCGTCTCGACCGCGTCATAAAGTTCCGTGTATTTTTCGATGAAATTAAGCAGCTCGTTCGCCGACACCCCTGCTTCTTTCTCGTATCGACGAATTGCCTTCTTGACCGGTCCCCACGAGTCACCCCGGATGGCCGGGTCGATGTGCTTGCGGGGCTTGACGGGTACAAGTGCTTTTTCCTTGGTCATGATGGTCATTCTCCGAGCTAGCCGTGCTTGTCGCAGCGGCCGTGGATGCAGTGACCATTCGCCCCCGCCGCATAAAATTGTTTCGCCCGATGGCTTGGATGAAAAAAGGGAATAAAGAGAAGCTGGAATGTCGTTTTCACGGGTTCGGCTTCTGCTCGAAGGTCTTCGCCGCTTTCGATGATTTCTCCTTGATATACTTCTTGAAGAAGTCGAAATCCCTGGATTGCAATTCCAGCTCGAGATAATCGAGTTTCTTCTTGAGGTCTTCGTTCTCCTTCCTGATTTCATCTGCCTCGGCTGCCTTCTGCCTCGTCTCTTGCTTGGATGCATCGAGGCTCGCCGACAAGTCGCGGTTCTTCTGCTCGAGCTGGCTGATCTTACTCTCCAACGCCCTGATCCGGCCCTCGAGGTCGGATTGCATCTTGTTCTTCTCGTCCACGAGGTTCTTCATGTGCTTGTCCTTCTCGCCCGTCGTCGTCTCGACGGTCACCTTCATTCCTTCCAGCTTTCCGCCCAAGGAGGTGACTTCCTTCTCCAGGGCATCTATCTTGGCGCGCATCTCGAGCAAAACGCTCCCGCGGGCCTTGTGATCCTTGTCTGGTTTACTTTGAATTTTTGCCCAGTCTAAACTCATCGGTTTCATTCCTCTTGCAATCCTATTATGACCGCTTATCGCTAGCATTTCACATCGACACCTTATAAAAGCACCGGCGATGAAGACGGCAGCTCCAAGATTTTCATGAAGAGAAATTCTTTTTAGGGGCTGAGGCGTTTTTTAAATCATCACCCAAGGATTGTGGTGGAAATAGTCTTGTGGAAAAAAAGGCGCATAAAAAAGGACTTTGACACCGCGGTTGCCGAGGGAAACGACGCGAAGATAGAGCAACTGGTGAAGGACAATCCTTGGCTTCAAGACTACGTGGACGAGAACGGCGACGAAACGGACATCAACGTGAAGCGCATATGCGCGGCCATCGGCATAATGGAAGACGAACGCTGCGCGCCCGCGACCATTGATGACATCGTGGAGTCGATGGGGCAAGATTTTAACGTGAACATGTCCCCGGCACAAGTCGAAAGTGTTTGCATGGACCTGGAAAACAAGGGGTACGTCAAGTCGCAAGATGCAGGGTACGTGCTCACGGTCGAGGGCGGCCGGATCTGCGACAATTACCTGAACAAGCAGTCGGTCGAGATGCTCGGGAACCTTCCATCCGAGTAGGCGCTTGTCAATAACGATTCAAGAAAAAAAGTGGAGTTGTTCAAAATGGCAAACCTGGAATGCACTGAATGCGGCGGGACGACGTTCCGCATGGTTGTCGATGCGTGGATGAAGCGAACCTTTTCATTCGTGGAGAAAGCTGCGGGCCTTCAAATGTGCACTGGCTGCGGGGCTAAATTTTATCAATGCCCAAAATGTGGTGCGCTAGTGACCCGCGTGCATCCCGCGCTCGAAGCCTGGGAAGTGAGCAGCAAATGCGAGAAGTGTGGCTTCGTCAATCCGGACATCAGGGCGTGGGATGGCACGAGCGCGAATCCGAACAAGTTATAAGCCATCGTATCTATTTCTTTTTTTATTCGAGTACTTTATTCCCTTCAGGTGTATGAAATGGTCGATCGAACTTGCGACGAGTGCGGCGGCACGACCTTCCACCCCCAGAACGACAGCATCCTCAAGCGCAAGTTACCGTTCGTGAAAGGCCCGCTCTTGCTGTGCGACGCGTGCGGCGCCAAGTACCTCCCGTGCGAATGCGGTGCCCTCTTCACGAGGGTTCACCTCACCATCGATGTCGAGGGGATGCGATCCACGTGCCCGAGCTGCGGCAAGAAAAACGGGGAGATCGAGGCATTCATCCAGCGTGGTGGCCCGGAAGGCTACCAATAGCGCGTCGTTGAGAATTCAAAGGACAGAAGGGAAACCTTTTCTATAGCACTTCAGTTATATTAACTGCTTGTTAACGCCGGGATGGCCTTTTCGCTATGAACATGGAAGATAACGGTAAACATCGCAAGCGGCAATCCATCTTCACCGCGCTTGCCTACAAGCTTTATGAGCGCCGGCTCTGGAAACAGATAAAGGACGGCCCCGTCCCGAGCCACATCGGCATCATCCTCGACGGGAACCGGCGGTTCGCGAAAAAATATGGCATGGACGTGAACTGGGGCCATTTCATGGGATACGAGAAGGTAAAGGACGTCCTGGACTGGTGCTTCAACCTCAAGATCAAGACGCTCACGTTGTACGTGCTTTCCACGGAGAACTTCAAGCGCCCTCCGGAAGAGATCAAGGCGCTTATGGAGCTTATTATAAAAGGGGCTGACGAGGTGAAGCACGACCCGCGCATCCACGAGAATCAGGTCCGGGTCGCCGCCATTGGCCGCCTCAACTTGCTCCCCCCCGAGGCCCAGGCCGCGATTCACGAGCTGGAGGAGGCCACGAAGAATTACGACAAGCTCTTCCTTAACATGGCGGTTGCGTACGGTGGCCGTGCTGAGATCATTGACAGCATCAAGCAAATTGCCAAGGATGTCAAGGATGGCGTTATCAATATCGAAGACATAACTGACGAGACCGTGCAGCAACACCTTTACAAGAACGGCACCGACCCGGATATGATCATTCGCACTTCGGGCGAAAAGCGCCTGTCCGGTTTCTTGCTCTGGCAGTCCGCCTACTCGGAACTGTACTTCGAGGACGCCTACTTCCCCGAGTTCCGCAAGATCGACTTCTGGCGCGCCATCCGGGCGTTCCAGAAGCGCGAGCGCAGGTTTGGCGCGTGAACGCGTTGGCTGCTCGTTCTCATCGGCATTCCAATGGTCACTTGTACGTTTCATTCACGTGGTCAGTGAACTGCCGCATGAATTGCGCCAGATCCACGTAATACCCCACGCGCTCGGTCAGCGAAATCTTGTCGCCCTTGACCTTGACCAGCCCGAGCGCCTCCAGTTCCTTCAAGTCCGGCACCACGTCCTTGATCTTCCTGATCCGACGGACCTGCTCGACTGTTGCTCCTCCATCATCGCAAGTGGTCGCGATTAACACCGCTACGAGCGTCGATGCGAGCCTGGTGCGCCCTTGAAAGGGGTTGATACGTGCCTGGCTGGCGACGTCTCCCGTACAAGCCAGGAACCAGTGCCCGTCCAGCACGTTCCGTTCGACCTTGAAGCCGAAAACTTCGATATTGTTCGAGTATGCCTGGAGCATGCGGTAAAGTTGTTCCGAATCTCCCTTCCCTTGCAATCCGAGCGACTTTATCAATTCCTCATCGGTGGCTCCGATCTCGTCGCCGCGGCGGGCGAGCATAAAGCTGATAACCTTGAACGCGTTCATTCCCCTTCCCTCCACAAGCTGATCCTGGTTCCTGCAGCTGGCCTGCCGGCCTTGTCGCCGTCTGGGTTGTCTTGTATCACGAGATCGCCATCTTGGATCAGATGCAAGACGTGGATGAATGCCTTGATTCGGTCAATATAGAGCTCGATTTCGAGATGATCGAGGATTTCCCCTAGCGGTACGCTGGACTTTCCCGCCAGTTGCCTGGCATCGCGCAAGGAATCTATGATCTTTGCCTTTTCCTGGAAAAAATTGCGCTCGTCGATGGCAAGCTCGAAGCTCGCCCGGACCGAACCGGCTTCGTCGTCGATGACCTCGTATGCCGGGATCGGGCGGCGTTCCCGGCCTATACTAGCAAGGACATCGGTCAAAAAGGGTCGGGAAATGGTTGTGAATTCCACGGTCTCGCGCCAGCGAACCAGGTTAGTCACCGCTTCCAGGCTCCCTGGATCCTGGAAAAATCGGATGAGCTTGTCCTTGCCTATCTCGAACACCATGGCCTTAAATGCCTGGATCTTGTAATCGAGGATATCGCAGAGCGTGGAAAATAAAGAAACAAAATCAGGGAGCTTGGCAAGACGGTCATCTGGCAATGCCTGGAACGCGGAAATGTAGTCGGCGAGCGGTTGCATCGGGTCAGCCCTGCCCGCCTTGATGTCGTTCCTAATCTCGAGGAGCTGCCCGGCGAAATAATCGAGTGCAAGCTGTTTCGTCACCTTCACTACGCTACGCCCCCGTCGATGCTTCGATCATTGTTTCTCGACCATACGCGTGAACTCTTGTTCGTCCAGCTCGATGACCCGTGATGGCCCGAGCTGGTTCAGTTCCTTTCCGCCCGTGTCGCCGTTCGCGAATTTCATCCCTTGCCTGACAATTGCGATGATCTTGTCTGCCGACTTGATAAATCCGTGGGACGTGGTAGGGACAAGCATGATCAGCTGGACGTGCTCGGTGGTTTTGCGGATCAATCGGGAGATCAGCTCCTTGTTCGAATCGTCAAGGTAGATATGCGCCTCGTCGAACACGCAGATGGGGCCCGGGTTGAGATCTTGCAGCGTGAGCATGATCGCGAGCGCGATGATCGACTTCTGCCCCTCCGAGACAGCCGCGAGGGGAAGCTTGACGCCGTTAAAGAAGTCGACCGAGATGTCTATGGTCGGATCTGTGAAACCCCCGCTCGCGACGAGGACGGGTCGGAATGGGATGCCCAGCTCGGTGAATTTAGCGTTGACCAACCCTTCGAGTTCTTGCACCTTCCCGCCCATTCGTTCAACGTAAGTTTCCTTGAGTTTACTCCCAATTGCATCCACTTTCGAAACTTCTTGCCCTATCTCGTCCATCTTGGCCGAGATGCCGGCGAGGACGCGGCAATTCTCGGCGTGCTCTCGCTCGATGGCGTCCGTGATGCAAAAAAAGTCGGGAGCTGCCAATCTCTTGGCCACGCGGGCGATCAGCAAGTCATACTCCTCGATCGTCTTGAGTTGCTCGGGCTTGACCTGACCCTTTAGATTGGAATCGATATAAGCTTGCTCGCGTTCGAGGTTCGTGATTTCTTGGCACGCGCGTTCCCGCTCCATGTCAAGGACCTTGAGCCTTAGCTCGAGCTCGTTCAGCTTTCTAGTCCCCTCTTTAAGGGTTTCGCCGAGTTCCTCCTTGCGCTTGGAAAGGCTGGCGATGGCCTCAGTACGTCCCTTCGCTTGTGCCTTGATCGCGTCAATACGCTCCCCGATTTCCTTGACATCCGAGGCATTCTTCCTGATTTCGGCCTTCAACCGCTCGTGTTCGTCCACGATCGCGTTCAAGCGCCTTTCCGCTTCGTCCCTTGCCTTCTCGATCTCGGCAGCTTTGGATCGCGCGGCTTGCATTACCCCGTCGACAGCCGTGCTCCGTGCCAGTGCCTCTTCCAGGCGGTTTTTCGTCGCTGACAGCTCGTTTTTCAGCAAGAGAACCTCGCGTGGCTTTTGCGCCTCGATCTTTTTCTGTTCTGCAAGGAGTTGCTGGATAGTTTCATCGTTACGTTTGATATTTTCCTTGATATCATCCTTGTCAGCGAGTAACTGGTTTTTCTTGGTGCTCTTGATCTCTTTTTGCTTCAGGTAGATCCGGATCTTGACCAGGTCGTTTTGCTTGCCCTCCTTTTCCTTATGTTGCCGCCTCAGCTCCTCAATTTGTTCCTCAAGCGTGGCGATCTCCTTGGCCACGAGGTTGGCGCGCATAGAAAGTCCCGCGCTATCTTCTCCCTCGCGCTGGGGAATTAAGATGAGAGGCCCGAAATACGGCGGTTGAGACTCGATAACATCGTCTTTCGCCTCGACAATGACCCCATCGAGCGTGATACACCTTGCTCGATCGTCTGCCTTCACAAGCTTGACGGCATCAGAGAATGTTTCTACCACTATCGTGTCACGGGCGATGCGATCGACGAGGGATCGGAGCCAATCCGGGACCTTGATGAGTTTGTATAGGTAATCGACGACCCCTGGAAACTTGATCGGGGGCTTTTCTTGCGACGCTGAAGCGGATTTACTCGGGTGATAGATCGTGGCGGGAACCTTGTATTTATTCCGCAAGGAGTTAAGTAGGTTGAAGTTATCCCCCGAGAACGAGATAAAACCGAGCAGCCCGTGTTTCTTGAATTGGGCCTCGATTGCCCTCGCGTGCGCCCGATCGAATTCCATGTACTCGTAGATGGGCCCCTTTATGCTGTCCTGGAGGCCGCGACGCTGGATGTCTTGCTTCAGCAGTTCGACCTCCTTGAAAGTCCTGCGCTCGTCTTCATGCGCCCCGGTGCCGCGGCCGAGTTCTTTAAGCAAATCGGCCTCGATACGCTTCTTGATTGCACGGGCATCCTCTTTTTCCTTTATCGCGGCGTCGATGTCCTTGATTTCCTGGGCCAGTAGCGTCTTCAAATCGCGCTTCCCATCCGCGGAATAGTCCCATTTGATTTGTCGCAGTTCCGTGCTGAACTCATTGATTTCCTCGATGAGTGACTTGATCTCGGCCTCGTTCTCCTCGAGCCTCTTCTCGTTCTGCTTCTTGTCCCGCCGCTCGTTCTCGATGTCCCGCTTCACGCGATCGTGCTCATCGATCCAGTCCTGATTCTTGACGAGGTCGTTTGATAGACGCGTGAACATGTTTTGAAGATCGTGTATGGTCGACGCGTGCTCGCGCGACTTGGCCTCCGTGCGCTCCTTCTCGGCACTCGCGTCGCGAAGCTGGACTTCCAGATCCTCGAGTACCTTGGTCGCCTCGTCCTTTTTTTGCCTCAGCTCCTCGTTGTGCTGGTGTAGCTCTCGCTTGATCTTGTCCCACCGACCGATCTCTTCCGCAAGCCTGGCCTGTTCGGCTTTCAAGGTTCCCAATTCGCATTGCTTCGCGTTAATGTCCGTGTCGACGGCGTCTCTCTCGCGGATAATCTCGTCCATCTTTGCTATCAGCGCGGCTTTCTCGTTGCCGACGGTTCGCATCTCGTCCTCCTTGGCGCTGGCCTCTGCGTGCTTGCCTTCGATCTTGCGCTTTATATCCTCCTTCTGGGCCCAGCTGCGCTCGGCGCGGTATCCCAGGAGTTCACGTTCCAGCTGCCGTTTTTCCGCGAGCTTGGCCATCTGGCCCTCCAGCACCCGCTGCTGCTTGGAACACGTCTCCTTCTGCGCGCGGAGCCGGTCGAGCTCGGCTTGCAGCTCGGCGACCTTTCTTACATTGGCCTCGATCTCTTCCCGTAAGCTGGCCACGCCCATACCGTCCTCGATGAGCCTGTAGATCTCGCGCGCTGACAAGTCTTTAATCTTATTCACGTGGCCCTGGGCCACGAACGAGAATATATTATCAGGAAAGATCCGGAACTGCTCCACGAGAGCATTCAACGTCGTGGCATTCACGTGCTTCCCGTTTATGTAGAAATCAGAGCCCTGGTCTTTCCTATATAGCCGAGCGATCTCGTAGGTCATGTCGTTCAATGCCCGGAACCCGGCTCGAACGCGCATGAAATCGCAACCCGTGTGGATGAATCCCTCCCACTTGGCATACCGCCCGTCCTTGGCATTCGAACCCAGGACGAACTTGAGCGCGTGGAACACGGCAGACTTGCCCGCACCGTTCGGCCCCGTGATGATAGAAAACCTTGACGTGCTCCCGTCCTTCAAGTCCAGGGAGATCGTGGCTTTTTTAAAGGAGAGAAACTGTTCCAACTCGATCCATTCCAACAGGAGGCCGTTCAAGGCATTTGTGGTGCACCCTTGCTGGGTCAATGGTGATGTTCGCCCCCGGATTCCTTGTTGATCAAGAAGTTTTTCCCCGGAAATGCCTCTTGATCATGTCGATCTTGTTCTTCGCCGCGTCGAGCTTTCGTTTTGCGGTGAGAATGTCGTCGTGTATTATAAAAGGATACATTGCGAGACAAGCCCTGTCCTCTTGCATGAACACGCCCTTGTCCATGTGCTCGAGAACCCGAGCGATCGCATCGTAGTCACGGTCCGCAGCAGATTCCCACAGCACTTCCTTGAACGGGTCGTCAACGAGCTGCTGGATCCCGCTGGCCGGGTTCGCTAGGATCCCGCTAGGAACCAGCACTGGTTGCTGCTGTTGGTGCGGCGCCCGCGGCTCATGTTCGTCGCCACGATGTTTGGCCTTTTGTGTCGTGAATCTGGTCGACGGCGGGATGAACTCGTCAAGATCGTTGTCGCCATGCATGGCATCTAGCAAGAATTTGGCAGATACATCCTTCAGCTCCTTGACTTGCTTCTGGAGCATGGCGTGCTTGGCAAACGCCTCGATGTCCCCCCAGGTCCACCCTTCCATCTCGCCGGAAACGATCGAGAAATCGACCGTTCCCTCGGGCGAGAGCAGGTGGTGGAGGTAGAGTTCCCGCTCCTCTCGCTTGGGCAGGTCGATGTCGACCGTGAAATCGACCGTGTTGAGATAGCGCGGCTCAATTGCCCGTGGATTGTCCGTTACGATGACGAGGACGAGCTTGTCCCTTTGAAAAACGCGATTAACGATGAATTGGCTGAACCGGATGATAAAAGTTGCTGCTGAGGAGCTCTCCTTGACCTTGAATGATCGTGACAAGAACGCGTCTGCATGGTGCAAGAACACGATAGAGGGGACGTTAATGCGCAAGAAGTCAAAGAAATCATCCATCATCAAGGCAAAATCCTTGAAATCGACAAGGATCTTGTCCATGTCCACCTCGAACATCGAAACTTCCTTGAAGGCGCCCGGTATCTTCAATTCCCCGGTTGAAACGTCGATGCCGTGGTGATTCTTGTTAACGACAACGTTCCCGTGGTACACGATGTTTTTATTTCCCCCTCCCCCCTCTTGCACGACCAGCGTGCCGTAAAAAGCGAGGATCTTGGCGAGCCCCTTCGCGAACGCCAGCTCTTGCAAGTTCGACACTCCCTTCTCGCTGGCAGCGGCGCATCGTGATTGCACGCGCGAGATATATGACGAGACGGGCTGTACCTTCTCGGCCGGCGGGAGCGCCATCGCGGGCTTCTCCAGCTTGGTTGCGTCCTCGCCCGCGGGGGCTTTTCTAGGCTTATCCATTTTCTTGCTTCCCATCATCCTATACGGAGGCGATCATATATACCTTGGTTGTTTAACACGTCCCGCGTTGTTGAATATTTATTCCCCGTGCATTTCTTAGTAGCATACGTGCGTGAAATTTCTGATAATTCATTTGACAAAATAATATCGTGATATAACATGGGCAAGCTAGCGAGGGAAGTTGCGATCGTGGGCGCCGGCATTTCTCATTTTGGCGCGTTCCCCGACAAGCAAAATCCCGA
>Ga0172365_10003560_pt1 | contig 11578 bp, 9 predicted proteins | sample LakKivSesite48cm_FD_114535 | JGI IMG/M metagenome (GOLD analysis project Ga0172365, IMG submission 114535) | Sediment microbial communities from Lake Kivu, Rwanda - Sediment site 48cm | ecosystem: Environmental > Aquatic > Freshwater > Lake > Sediment | place: Rwanda: Western Province, Lake Kivu...
ATAAGGATGGGCAACCTGATGAACTCCGAGATATACGGTGTTGAGACAACTGTACCCTGGGGATTTGTTTTCCTCCGCAACGGAGAAACCGCACCCAAGCACCCCACACAGATATATGAAGCCATGATATACCTTTTTATCTTTTTTCTCCTTCTATGGCTATACTGGCGAAAAAAGGGCGCTTACATACAGGGTACACTCATCAGCCTTACATGTATATTAATCTTCACCTCCAGATTCTTTATCGAATTCCTCAAAGAGGACCAGGTTGCTTTCGAGGCATCAATGAAGCTCAATATGGGTCAGTGGCTGAGTATCCCTTTTATTATACTGGGATTTGTCTGGCTTTATTACAGCATCAAAAAGAAGAAAATCTCCTACGTGGCAAAGTGATCTTATTTCCTTAATATCCCGTGGAACAGGACATCAAGGATCCCGGTCAGCCTGTCTTCCACATTAACATCTTTCTTCTGCCAGAATAACGGAACCTCAAGTCCTTTCAGGCTTGTCTGTACTGCCAGTGCAGTGAATTCGCTGTTTGTTACGTTAAATACTTTCTTTCTTGCTCCGTGGTATAAGATCAGGCGCAGTATAGCCAGCTCCTCACGGTCATATCTTGAACGTATTTTTTCTACAAAATTAAAGTGATCCAGATTCTTATCAAATATTGCGTTGTAATAATTAGATAGTTTTTCGAACGTTTTCATCCTGACAAAAACATAGTTCCTCATCTTCTCAACAGGAGAGTCAACTGCCTTGATTGCTTTAGTAAGCTCATTTCTAAGGATATTGGCTTCATGAAGAACAACCGCTTCAAATATTTCCTCCTTGCTCTCAAAATAATAATAAATCGAACTTTTACCCATTTTCAGAGCTTTGGCTATCTCGTCCATAGTTGTCTTCCTGAACCCGTACCGGCTGAAAATCGTACCGGCAGTGATAATGACCTTTTCTCTAAATTCCTCTTTATTAATCATATAATAATGTTTAGAATAAGGTTTCTTTATAAAATACAAAGTTAAAACATTATTATCTGACCTCAAAACTTTCGAATAAACCGGTCGATAAGTCGAATGTCGTTTTATATTTTAGTTTTAAGTAATTTTGATGACATAACAAAAGCGAATGCTTGTAGGTACCAAAAACTATAAAAGTATCTGGTTTGACAAATCTGATCCTTCTGCAGTGAAAGCAATCGACCAGAGAAAACTTCCTTTCTTTTTTGAAATACTGGAACTGAGGAGTGTTGACGACATTTTCAATTCTATAAAGGATATGTCGGTAAGAGGAGCTCCTGTTATAGGCGCTGCAGGAGCATTTGGCATTTACCTGGCTACTCTTGAAATAACTGCATCAACAGATATCCGTCACCATCTTGATAATGCTGCAAGGTACCTGATCTCATGCCGCCCGACGGCTGTAAATCTCTCCTGGGCTGTGAGGTATGTCATGAACAGGATCTCAGGAATAAACGAAGCTTCACTGTTATCTGAGGCTGCCCTTAATGCGGCGTTTGAAATATGTAAAAAAGAAGAGGAGAACTGCAGGCAGATTGGGGTACAGGGACTTAAGATAATCGAGGATATAAGCAGCCGGAAAAACAAAAAGCCGGTAAATATACTCACTCATTGTAATGCCGGCTGGCTTGCATGCATTGATTATGGTACGGTTACAGCTCCGGTTTACCTGGCACATGGGAAAGGTATACCCGTTCATATATGGGTTGACGAGACAAGGCCGCTGAACCAGGGAGCCCGGCTTACAGCCTGGGAGCTTGGCCAGGCAGGTGTTCCACATACACTGATCACCGACAACGCCGGAGGACACCTCATGCAGCATGGAATGGTCGACCTGGTACTGGTGGGAAGCGATCGGACAACCCGCCGCGGCGATGTTGCAAATAAGATCGGCACTTACCTGAAAGCCCTCGCTGCAGCAGATAATAATATCCCGTTCTATTCTGTTTTGCCTTCATCGTCGATTGATTTCAGAATTGATGACGGCATAGCCGGGATTCCTGTTGAGGAACGGGATCCGGCAGAGGTTATTAATGTCTCAGGACTCGCTTCAGGAAAGATAACTGATGTGCGGATATGTCCTGACAATACTCTTGCCGCCAACTACGGATTTGATGTAACGCCGGCAAAATATATTACAGGACTTATTACTGAAAGGGGCATTTGCAGGCCTTCAGAAAAAGATATTAAAGAAATGTTTTCAGATAAATTCAATTAAGATGGAAGGGGTAGTAAAATTCAATTGTCACTGGAGTCAGTCGGGACCGGTTATTTCTGATGAACAATATGAAATAATCAATTCCTGGAGGGAGATCTTTTACAATATGGATCTTATCGGAGCTTATGAGAATGGCGTCGGGTTCGGGAACCTGAGCATGAGGATCAGTAGCGGAAATCAGTTCATAATAACAGGTTCTGCTACGGGAGAGATTCCTGAGCTTGAGCCCGGACATTATGTAAAAGTCAACTCATTTAATATAGATGATAATGCAGTGCAGTGTATCGGCCCGCTGAAAGCCTCATCCGAATCTCTTACTCATGCGGCTATTTATCTTGCCGATCCGGGAGCGCAGGCAGTTGTACATGTACACAGCCTTGATCTCTGGAACGAGCTGATCTATAAAGTCCCGACCACCAATCCTTCAATGGAATACGGCACCACCGGGCTGGCAAAGGATATATTCCGGTTTTTCAGCGAATCGGATGTTATCGAGAAAAGAATAATAGTCATGGCCGGCGACAGGGCTGGCATATTAACCTTCGGCCACGACCTCGATGAAGCTGCAAATGTGCTTATGTCATATCTCAATAAAGATAAATGACTAAGGCCGGGATCATTGGCGGATCAGGGCTTGAGAACCCTGGTATCCTGAAAAACCCGCAGAAGCATCATGTAGTTACACCGTATGGCAGGTTGGTATCGCCGTTGCTATGCGGTACTATCAATAATAAGAATGTTGTGATCCTGTCAAGGCATGGATGGGATCATACTGTTCCCCCCTCACAGGTAAATAACAGGGCTAACATTTATGCCCTTAAACAGGCAGGCTGCACCCACATAATAGCAACAACGGCCTGCGGAAGCCTGAGGGAAGATATAGGAAGGGGCGATATCGTCATTCCCGATCAGTTCATTGACTTCACCCATCATCGTATCCATACATTCTTTGAGGAGTTTGAGCCGGGAAAGATGAAGCATACCTCCATGGCTGATCCGTTCGACAGGAAGCTTCGGGATTTGATAATTACTTCTGCAGAAAACATAAAAATAATGGTACATCCGCAGGGAACAGTAATTACGATTGAAGGTCCCCGTTTTTCGACAAGAGCTGAATCGAAGATGTTCAGGATGTGTGGTGCTGACATAATCAATATGTCTGTTGCCCCCGAGGCTATTCTTGCCAATGAGATTGGCATTCCGTATGCGGTTATCGCCATGAGCACTGACTATGACAGCTGGAAGGATGACGAGGAGCCGGTTTCGTGGGAAGAGGTTCTTCGTATTTTCAACCTGAATGCAGGAAGGGTAATAGAGCTGCTGAAGGAGGTGATTTCGCGGATAGAATAATCATCTTAAACCCCTTCAGGGTTTCATAATACCGAGCGGTGTTTTCACCCCCAGATTCTCTGGGGGTTATTCATATATAGCCGCTTCGCGGCATACTGAAATCGTAATATGATACACCTTGTACTATAAAGACCTGATTTAAATAATCCTTTGGTTGTCTGACGGCATAAAATCATCCTGAACTACAGAGCTCTGAAGGAGCATGATGTGAATAACCCCCGGTTAGTCCGGGGGTAGATAGCCAACTCTCAGCCTGCAGCTCTGAAGGAGCTGAATATCAGGCTATAACAAAGTGACACAAGAATTCAAAATATGAAAATTTGTAATCAATATATTAGTATAATACCATGTGTTAATGCAAAAACAAGATAATTTTTCATTCATTCTTATTAAAAAGTAAAAAATTTTACATATCTTGCGTTACATATAATATGTAACATATATTATGGAAAACAATCCTTTTTTAATAAGCGGTTATATTTCTCCTGAATATTTCTGTGACCGCGGGAAAGAGACAGAAATTGTGAGCGAGGCGATCAGGAATGGGCGTCATCTTACGATTTTCTCTCCCCGGAGAATAGGTAAAACAGGGTTAATAAAACATGTCTTCTATACAGGAAAAAAGATGAAGTCATTCATTCCGGTGTATACTGACATTTTGGCAACCAGTACATTACGTGATTTTACCGAGAATTTCGGAAGAGCAGTGTTATCAGCACTGGCTGCAAATGAGTCTGCAATAAAAAAGATCCTCAAAAATCTGGCAGCTATCAGGCCAAAGGCAGGAATAGATCCGATCTCGGGAGAACCTTATATAAGTCTGACCGTGAGCAATGACAAGGAGGCAGCTTATTCACTTGAAGTACTCTTCGGATATCTTCAGGACCGTAAGGAACATTTTGTTATTGCAATAGATGAATTCCAGCAGGTTGTAAATTATCCGGGAAAAAATGTAGAAGCTGTTCTGAGGACATATATTCAGCAAACCTCAAATATCAGCATGGTTTTTTCAGGGAGCAGAAAACATATACTTACGGGTATATTCTTTTCGCCAGACCGCCCCTTCTATAACAGCACGCAATTTATGGAACTTGGGAAGATAGATAATAATAAGTACAAAGATTTCATTACCGGGAATTTCGAAAAAGGAGGTATTAAAACTGAATTGCCGGCAATTGACCTGATCCTTGATGTTACTTCTGGTCATACATTTTATGTACAGTTCCTTTGCAACAGGCTGTTCAGTAATCAGAAAAAGGTCATTGTTGATGAAGTGAATAAAATGCTTCTTAGAATAATTAATGAGAACGAAGCGGTTTACGCAAGTTATATTACTCTGCTTACTCCTCTTCAGTTCAGGATATTAAGGGCTATCGCCATCAATGGGGGAATTCAGAATCCGACCTCAAGTGATTTTCTTTCATTGTATGACCTTGGAGCGGCAAGTTCAGTAAGCCTGGCTGTTAAAAGCCTGCAGGATAAAGAATTTATAGATCTTGAGAACGGGAAATATATTCTTAATGACCTCTTTCTGAATTTCTGGCTGAAGTACAGGGCAGGTTCGCTCTGAAAATATCTCGCGTAAGCATGATTCCCGGGGATTCATTCACTTATCTTAAAAACTGGTATTTGTATTATTTCCTGATTATTTCTAATATTGCAGTCCGTAAAACCGGTTGCTAGTTGCTGGTTCCTTGTTCCTGGTTCTCTGATGTTCAAAACATTACCAACCAGTAACGAGCAACCAGTAACCAGACCGGGCCCATAGCTCAGATGGTTAGAGCACCTGACTCATAATCAGGGGGTCGCTGGTTCGATCCCAGCTGGGCCCACCCTCGCCCGCCATAGCTTTAGCGACGGCGGGTTTTTTATTATATTTGTATAATCTCGTTGTTAAACTAATATTATAATCATGGCGGGCTACGGCGGGCAAAGCCCACTTTCGCAGCAATTTTGGTATGTATATATTTTAAAATGCAAAGATGGAAGTATTTATACGGGATGTACTAATAACTTGGAAGACAGAATAAAACGACATAGCCAGGGACAGGTTCTTGCTACAAAAAATATTCTGCCAGTTGATATTAGTACTCATATTACATTTACAGATAAATATAAAGCATATGCCTTTGAAAGATATCTTAAGCTCGGTTCAGTAAGAGCTTTTTCAAAAAGGCACCTGGTTTGAAAATTCTGTTAAATAACAACCTTTACAGTTGTAACTTTTTTTGGTGCCAGGATTTTAACCTAAAAGAAGTTGTTTAATATGGACTGGAATCTGTTTGGAAAAGCCGGCAACTCTGACACCCTGAGGCCGGATTAAATTATCTCACCTTATCCTGAATGGCTTCACTTTCCAGATCTTTTCACAATAGTCCCTGATAGACCGGTCAGATGAAAATTTACCCATCCTGGCCACGTTCATAATTGCCATCTCATTCCATTTACCGGTATTCTTCCATGTTTCAGCAACCAGGTCCTGGCAGGCAATATACAAAGGATAATCAGCCATAAGCATGAACGGATCATTCCATAACAGGTTGTCGGTGATGGACCTGAACAGGTTCGGATTGCTTTTAGAGAAACAGCCTGAATTAATAGAGTCTATCACTTCACGCAATTCGTTATTATGATCGTATATGAAGTGCGGGTTGTATCCGTTGCGTTTCGATTCTTCAACCTGGGCAGCATTGAGCCCAAACAGGAAGAAATTTTCTTCACCAACTTCTTCCCTGATCTCGACATTGGCTCCATCGAGGGTGCCTATGGTGAGGGCGCCGTTCAGTGAAAACTTCATGTTGCCCGTACCGCTGGCCTCCTTGCCTGCCGTTGATATCTGCTCTGAAAGGTCGGCTGCCGGGTAAATAAACTGTGCATTGGTTACGTTGAAATCAGGAAAGAAAACCACCTTCAGCCTCCCTTTTACATCAGGGTCGCTGTTTATCACATCACCCACCGAGTTGATCAGCTTTATCATAAGCTTGGCAGTATGATATCCCGGTGCTGCCTTGCCTCCGAAAATGAAGGTGCGGGGAACAATGTCCATGTCCGGGTTTTGTTTTATACGGAGGTAAAGCGTAATGATATTCAACACATTAAGGTGCTGCCGCTTGTACTCATGAATGCGTTTTACCTGTACGTCAAACATTGATGAAGGATCAACTGTAATTCCTGTCCTCTCCTTTATCAGTGATGCCAGTTTTTTCTTGTTTTCCAGCTTTACGTTCCTGAATTGTTCCCTGAAAGCAGCATCGCTGGCAAAGGGTTCCAGCTTACGCAGTTCCTCAAGATTGCCTGGCCAGGTATCACCAATTGAATCTGTAATAAGCTTCGTTAATCCCGGGTTACTTAATACAATAAAACGCCGTGGTGTTACTCCGTTGGTAACATTATAAAAACGTTGCGGATACATTTCTACCCAGTCGGGCAACACCTGCTGCTTAAGAAGCTCAGTATGCAGCGCTGCCACGCCGTTGATCGCGCAGCTGCCTGCACAGGCCAGGTTGGCCATGCGGATATATTTCCCCCCGGTTTCATCAATTATTGACATCCGCGACAGCTTGCCTTCATCACCCGGGAACCGGCTGCTCACTTCTTTCAGAAAGCGGAAATTGATTTCATAGATTATCTCCAGCACCCGCGGCACCAGGTATGCAAACAGGCCCACCGACCATTTTTCAAGCGCCTCGGGAAGCAGGGTGTGATTCGTATAGCTGAATGTTTTGCAGGTCGTATCCCAGGCGGTGTCCCAGTCAACTTTATGTTCATCCACGAGTATTCGCATGAGCTCGGCAACTGATACTGAAGGATGCGTATCATTGAGCTGAATGGCCCATCGTTTATGAAAGTCCTGCGGTTTGCCGTCAAACCTCAGATGAATATTCATCATATCCTGCAGGGAGCATGATACAAAAAAGTACTGCTGTTTGAGCCGCAGTTTTTTCCCTTCGAGCATCTCATCATTGGGATACAGTACCTTGCTTATATTCTCGGATCTTACCTTATAATCCACCGCCTTATAATAATCGCCCTGGTTGAATGATGAAAAGTCAAATGACTCCTCTGCCTCGGATTTCCACAGTCGAAGGAAATTGCATGATTTTACATTGTATCCCATTACAGGAGTGTCATAGGGTATTCCCGTAACCATATAAGCAGGTTTCCATCGGAAGCATAAACGCCCCTCAGAGTCGGTGTATGATTCGGTGTGGCCCCCGAAATTGACATTCACCGCAAGCTCGGGCCTGGCGCTCTCCCAGGGATTTCCCTTGCGCAGCCATTTGTCGGCTATTTCGACCTGCCAACCGTCACGGATATCCTGATCGAAGATGCCAAACTCATACCGTATTCCATAGCCAACGGCAGGTATCTGCTGTGAGGCCAGAGAATCGATATAACATGCAGCCAGCCGGCCTAAACCACCATTGCCAAGCCCGGGCTCCTCTTCCTGTGCCAGTATTTCATTGAAATTGAACCCAAGCTGTTCAACAGCCTGTTTCATCTCCTCAAAAATATTCAGGTCAATCAGGTTGACGCCCAGCTGCGGACCCATTAGAAACTCTGCAGACAGGTAACTTACCAGCCGTACATTTTTATCTTCAAATACAGCATTCATTGTCTTGTGCTCCCTCTGCAGGAGCCTGTCGCGTACGGTATACGAAACAGCCATATACAGGTCATTAAGGGATGTGTTCACAATGTTCCTTCCCTGCTGATAAAATAAATGTTCAGTAATAGCCTGCTTCAGCGATTCAATGTTCGTACCGGTACGAACATCAATTATTGGTGCCGGAGAGCCTGTGCGCCTGGTATCGTTTGTTTCATTCTTTTCTGCCATAATATTTTGCTTTTAATTGTTCTGTCTGTCATTATGAAAAACGGCAGTAAAAGGTACGAAAATAAATTCTGTAATTCTTGTGGAGGATGTCAGTCTTCTCTGGTTCAATTTAATTCATTCATCCTGCAAACTGCCACATTGATGAACAAAAAAATCCCGACTCAGCGGGAAACAACTTACACATAACAATGACAAATCTTATTTATGTATTAACAAACAGGAAGCTAAAGGTAAAGTCATTCCAAAAACAGGTAACGATGTATATTTTAAGTATTGCTAAGTAAAAACAAGAATGAATGAAAATAAAGCCCCTCCCGAAAAGCCGAACCAACTTGCCAAAAGATAATCGGATACAGACTTGTCGCTTTTTGAGAATAAAACCAAATTAATCAAATACGTTCTAATAAATGTCCACCCTTAGATTTATTGCCTAGAATCTTCCTAATTATAATACGAATTAAAATCAATATTAAGATTGAAAATAAGATTACAATGGTTAATCCTAATTTAGCAATTGCTGGAAATCCCAATGAAACATTAAAGTCTATAGGGGAGTATTTGAATAATGAGTCATCGACTAGACCAGTATCAAAAAAATTGGAAATCAATCTTACTGTTGCCGGGCGTTGGACATTCCATAGGTCATGTGTGTGCCCCATCTCTTTGAGAATTACTTGTTTCCCGTTCTCCAGGTTCGGTAGCAGTTGAATTGTGGCATAATCAGCTGGAGTTGAGAAATCAACACTCCCGCTTAGTAACAGTGTTGGTATCGACGAGTGTTGAACTTTGCGATAATCACCAGGAATTGTCTTGGTTGGCCAGTCAGCAAGACTCCAAAGAAGTTTGGAAAAGGGTGAACCAAGAATTGAGTTAGGGGGATCCATCTCCAGAGCATAATTTCTGGTTGAATCAAAATCTGCACTAATTGCTTTTGCTGCTAAATCACCCCAAGTAATCATTCTTGGAAACATTAAATCGTATGCAATAGTCATCAATGCTAATCCACTTGGATCACCTTTATTAGCTGAAATATAAGTATCAAATACCTGAGCTGCTGTATTTCTGTGATAAAGTAAAGCAAAGGTTATAAGTTTAAGCATTCGCCATTTCTTTAATCAAGTTTAAAGACAATCAATTTATTGGCAGGTTGCATCAATTCTGCATAACGGCCCTGCAATATGGGGGGTCTTGCTCCGCCTCAGCAGGAAACAACTAACACATATTGCCTCTGTTAGCTGCTGACTGTTTTCAGAAAGTCGGCCGGAGTCATGACCGGAATCTCCGGGTTTTTATAATCTTTTATGCTTCTGGTAATTAAAACATCCCCTCTTTTATTATCCCGGGTACCCGGAAAAGCAAAGTGCGCAAAGATAAGTCACTGAGGAGCCTGCCTGCAGGAGAGGTGTGTTACCCGACATGTTTTTCGGGACAGCGAGGGTTCGATCTGCAGAGGAGAACAAATCCTGCCGTGCCCCGGCAAGCGAAGCATACGGGATTATGGCAGAGATTACCATAATAAGTCCTATGAACTTTTAATTATGAGTGGCATTGGTATTTAATACAAGAGCGAATCTTGGAATACATATTATAAGAATTAAGAAAAGTCCTAATTCCCAGTCAAAACGAAAAATGCGATTCCAGAATGGCCTTAATTCAGAATTCATAATATAGCCGGGAATCAAAATGTGTTCACTGAAATTACCGCTAACTTGTTTTTTGGTTCAGGCATTGTTAGAATCATGTGTCAGGTATCGATTTTGAGATTGTTTTAAATCTGCTTTATTCTTGCAAGCCACTCCTCTTTTAATTCATTTATTGTCTTACCTGTCAGTCCCTCAATTGTTTCTATTTCATGTTTATAATTTGAATATGCGTATAAAATTTTGTCCAGACCGTATGTTTCCACAAGATATTTAGTAAATGAGGAGGAACAATTATAGAAAGTCGGAGCAACTGACCACCTTTTCTTTGTAAAGAGCTTTATCATTATTCCAGGCTTTCCAATGTATTTAAGTATATGTGATCCTTTTTCTTGTTTTAAAAGAATATTGGAGACTGAGTCCACCTTTGTATAACCTCCGCTCTCAAATATGTCAAATTTCGGTATGTGATATTCATAGGAGATTTTCATTGCAAGGAACTCTGCCATGCCTTCAGTCAGCCACATAGGCATTTTGAAAAGATTCATAGGCCTTGATTTAGGGTTCCAGTTACCGTTTGAAGATCTTAATAGAATATGCATTGTCTCATGAAGCCAGGGTGATTGGTTACTCTGAGCGCGCCACACAGGGATAAAAATATCTCCTTCTTTTGAAGTGGTTGACATAAAATTACCTTCACAGAAATAATATGCCAACTGTTTGTTTTTAAATACCTGCCAATCATATGGTCCTCCAATGTATCTGTCAGCAAGGGTTATACCCAGATTGATTGTATCCACTATCTCATTCATCCGGTTCTCCGGAATGGAGTTCTTTGGAAAATAAGCAATCACTCTTTCCCGGTTAATGACTATTCCCTCTGTTCTGAGAGTATTAATAGTCTCATCATTTGAACAGGAAAGCATAAGCAGGGTGAACAATGAAAGTATATAAACCTTTTTCATAAGTTGTAAATTTCTCCTGCCCTAACATTCACTCACGACTGCGCCCCGTCAATCACACCGGAATTAATAAAACAACATCACGCACCAGACAGCAGCCGACCTGTTAACTGAAAAACATCTTCCCCTTTCGCCATACAAGTTATGTAATTCCGGGATTTTATTATAATAATCTTAAGGACTTATTAAGACCATCACAGATCGTAACAGCCGATTTAACCGCAGCCAGGGCCCGCGATTGAAACAGCCTTTCCTGTTGTTGTATTCAATAAGAAACGATACCACCACATAAATAATCTATTTCCGCATATCCTTGCCATATAATTCTTAACGGTCATTCTTTAAAAAATGTTAACGCCGGACGGGCTTATTCTTTATTATCATATATTTAGCTGCCAATTGTAAAATCTAAACCTTAACCATTTTAATAACATGAAAAACAAAGATTCCAAAGGACTGAACCGCCGTGACTTCCTCGGCCTTTCAGCAATAGGGCTCACCGGCCTTACTATCCTGCCCAGCTATGTCATCGACGGCATGCGCATAGCCCCCAG
>Ga0172365_10003563_pt1 | contig 11576 bp, 11 predicted proteins | sample LakKivSesite48cm_FD_114535 | JGI IMG/M metagenome (GOLD analysis project Ga0172365, IMG submission 114535) | Sediment microbial communities from Lake Kivu, Rwanda - Sediment site 48cm | ecosystem: Environmental > Aquatic > Freshwater > Lake > Sediment | place: Rwanda: Western Province, Lake...
CAAGCTGCCTGCCTTTCTCTACCCTGGCGCGCTGATACTCAAGCTGACCAACAACTCCGTGCTCGCCGTTCGCACCTTCGGCACCTTGCTCACCCTGGGGGCCATGGCCCTCCTCTATCTTACCCTGCGGCGGCTGTGGGGTGACCGCGTGGCCCTTCTGGCCATGATCCCCTGCCTGATCCAGCGCGATGTTTTCTGGGCGGCGCGCTTCTTCCGCCCCGAGGCCCCCATGCTCTTCTGGGACGCGCTGGGGCTCTACCTCTTTGTGCGGGCGACCGCAGAGGGTCGCCCCTACAATCGTTACCACTGGAGCCTGGCCGCCTCGGGGGTGGCCTTCGCCCTGGCCACCTTATCCAACCTCTTCGGCCTTCTGCCGCTTGTGGGATGCCTTTTCTTCCTGGCCGCCCGGGCCTGGCGGGAGCGAGCCTGGGGCCAGGAAATGCGAAGCGCGCTGTGGATGGGGGTCCCCTGTGCGCTGGTGGGCGGGCTGACGGTGGGGCTCTTTCTCCTGCTGACCCCTAACTTTCTGAGCGCTGTGTTGGGCCATCACCTGCAGCAGGGCCGCCAACTGACCGCTTGGCAAGTGGCCCTCAAAGGGCTGAAGCTCTACTGGGATTTCTGCCGCGCTCAGCCCATCTTCATGCTCCTGGCCCTGATTGGCGGGCTTCGCTCACTCCGAAGTCAACACCGCCTGGCATCCATCTTCATCTGGCAGCTCCCCACCGCTTTAGCCTTCTTGCTCCTCTCGCGGGAGCTTCAGCTCCGCCACCTGGTGTACCTGGTCCCCTCCCTGGCCGCATTGACGGCCATCGGGCTGGACCCCCTTTGGGGTTCGCGGCGTCTGAGCTGGGGGGCGCTGGCGTGGCGGGGAGGGCTGATCGCACTGCTTCTGGGAGCCGCGCTCTATCCCTCGTGGATCGAAAACCAACGGGTGGCCGCCCTGTGGGAGCAGGACACCCAACGACTGGCAGCCTACATCCAGGCCCATACTGCACCTGATGACTACATCCTCTCCGACTATCCGGGGCTCAACTTCTTCGCCCGGCGCAAGACCACTCCCCTGGCGGCCGGAATATCGCGGGGCGCGGCCAAGAGCGGGCAGATCATGGGGCGCGATCTGATCGGCGAGATCGAGGCCTACGAGGTGCAGATGGTGATCCTCAACGTGGCCCAGGGCGCGCACCAGTTGGCCAACCTGTGCGACTATCCCGCCTTCAAGCAGTACGTACAGACCCACTTCCATTTGGCCGGGCGCACCATTTACGACTACCGGCTGTTGGAGCTCTACCATCGTCAGGACCTCTGGCCGGGGGAGATCGTGGAGGTCAACTTCGGCGACAAGCTCCGGCTGAGCGGGTTCCAGTGGATGCGCGATGAGGCCCCGCCGGGGAAAGAGCTGCAGGTGGAGATGCGCTGGCAGTCCACCCAGGCCATGCAGGAGGATGTCCTCGTCACCCTGACCCTGCGCGACGAGGCCGGACACCTCTGGGGATTGGGCTCCAAGCAGTTGACCGACGTGGATGCCCAGACCTATTGGGATGAGCGCGGGCTGGAACAGGCGGTGCTCATCCCCACTTCTCAGTGGCCTGTGGCGGAGACGACGGTGGAGGCCTTTGAGCTGCCGGTGGATCTGGCCACCCCTCCCGGCCAGTACACCGTCCTGGTGCGAGTGCACCCTGAAGGGATGTGGGAGGGCCTGCCCATCTGCAGCTCCGGCGCGGCGGCCTCCGGTTTCGACTATCCACTGGGCAAAGTGTGGGTTCTCCCTGCCCTTCAGCCCCCTTCGATAGAAGCCCTGGATATTGCCCGGCCACGCCGAGCGGACTTTGGGAGGGAGATTCGCCTGCTGGGCTGGGATGTCTCCGCCACAGACGCACGCCCGGGCGACAGGCTGTACCTGTCCCTCTTCTGGCAGGCTCAGCACTCCCTGGAGGCCGATTACGTGGCCCGGCTGTGGCTCATTGATGAGCTTGGGCAGTTTGGCGGGGAGGTGCAGGCCGCGCCGACGGGGCCCCAATATCCCACGGGCCGGTGGCGCGCTGGGGAAATCCTTCGCGGGCAGGTTGACCTCACGGTGGACGCGGCGACTCCGGCTGGGACCTACTCCCTCATGCTGAACCTATTCGATGAGTCGGGGGAGCCTCTGCGGGTTTCCGACCTCCAGTTGGGCACAGTCGCCGTTTCAGGCCGCCAGCGGCTCTTTGAGGTTCCGACCACGATTCAGCATGAGGTCAAAGCGGAACTGGGCGGACTGGTCCGTTTCCTGGGGTACGACCTGCCCCAGAGGGATGCCTCACCTGGCGATGCCCTGCCCCTCACCCTCTACTGGCAGGCCCTGCGGCGCAGCGATACCAGCTACACCGTGTTCACCCACCTGTTGGACGAGCAGAATCGCATCTGGGGCCAGCAGGACAACATCCCCGTCCAGTCCACCTATCCCACCACCGGCTGGCTGCCGGAGGAGGTGATCGTGGACCGCTACCAGATCCCCGTGCGCGAGGATGCGCCTCCGGGCCACTATCGGATTGAGGTCGGGCTCTACGATGCCGCAACGGGGCTCCGCCTGCCCGTGGTGAACCCCACTAATCAGGCACTGCTAGGAGACCATTTGCTCCTGCCAGAGGAGATCACGGTTGGAGAAGGGCGATAAGCGGGGATGCAGGGGACAGTCAACCCCCTGCCGGGGGCGTGGGGGGTGTCCCCCCAGCTCTCTCACGACCAACTATCTCCCTTTCCCTTCTCGACAGCTTTGCTGCGGAGCAACAGTGCAAAGAGCTTTTCACAGCTACTTGGTAGCGTAAGGGAACAATTGATGAAGGAGCAGTTTGTCCATGATCTATCCGTCGGTGATCAGGTGCTGGACTTCTTCCTGGTCAAGCATAAGGAACTGGAGTGGTTCCGGGATCGGACGCGGGGGCAATTCCTGACGCTGGTGCTGATGGACCGCACGGGGGAGGTGCTGGCCCGCGTCTGGGAACAGGGGCCTGAGCTGGCGGAGGTCTTCGATGAGGGGGATGTCATCAAGATACAGGGGGAGGTGGAGGAGTATCGAGAGCGGCGGCAGATCATCATAGAACGACTGCGCCTCGCCCAGCCCGAGGAGTGCACGCTGGAGGACTTCCTGCCCTCCACCGAACGGGATGTGGAGGCCATGTGGCGCACGCTGGAGAGGGCCATCGAGGAACTGGAGAATCCCCACTTGAAGGCTCTCTGCCAGGCTGTGTTTCCCGTGGCCGGGACGGGCCCCGTGGCCAGGGTGGGCGGCGACGAGGAGTTCGTGGCCTCCTTCAAGCGAGCGCCTGCCGCCCGGCGCATCCACCACGCCTATCTGGGGGGACTTTTGGAGCACGTGGCGGAGCTATTGGTGCTGGCCCGGCCCCTGTGCCGCCTCTTCCCCGACATAGACCGCGATCTGCTGGTGGCGGGCATCCTGTTGCATGACATCGGAAAGGTAAAGGAGTTCACCTACGAGCGGGAGATCACCTACAGCGACGCCGGGCGGCTGCTGGGCCACGTCCTGCTCAGCGATGAGATGCTGGTGGCGCACCTGGCCCGAATGGAGGATTTCCCCGAGGAGTTGGCCCTTCGCCTGCGGCACATGGTGCTCAGCCATCATGGGCGCTATGAGTGGGGCTCACCCCGCCGGCCCAAGACCCTGGAGGCCTGTGCCCTGCACTATTTGGACAACCTCGATGCCCAGGTCAACCGCTTTCAGCAGCTCATCCTTCGGCGTCCAGACCAGACTAAACCCTGGACAGAGTATGACACCCTGTTGCAGCGCTACCTCTACGCCGGTCGGGAGGAGCTCTCGGTGGAAGAGGCGGGGCAGGTGGAGTAGGGGGCAACTCCTTCAAAAAGGGCTGGCCATCACTCAAGTAAGGAGTCCTTCTCGTCTCCTGAGGATCGCGCCTCCGTAAACAGGCGGCGCTGGGAATGGCAATCCAGCCCCGGCTCTTCAGGCCGGGGCTTGAAGAAAGGAGCGAAAGCATGGTTCGAATCGGACTGTTGGGCAGCGGGTTCGTGGCCACCTTCTACATGCAGGGCTTGCAAAACGTGGCCCACTGGGAGATGCCCGTGGTCTGCTCCCCCACCGCCGAGCACGCCCAGGCCTTCGCTGAGAAGTGGGGCATCCCGGAGTGGGAGACGGACAGCGAAAAGGTGCTGAAACGCGAGGACCTGGATCTCATCCTGCTGGCGGTGCCCAACTACGTGCACAAGGAGCTGGCCATCGCCACGGCCAGGACGGGCAAGAACCTGGTCTGCACCAAGCCCCTGGCCCGTACCGCCGCCGAGGCCCAGGAGATGCTGAAGGCCGTCCAGGCAGCGGGGGTCATCCACGGCTACGCCGAGACGGAGGTCTTCAGTCCGGCGGTGATCAAGGCCCGAGAGTTCATCGAAAGGGGAGCTATCGGGGAGGTGCTGACGGTGCGCTCGCGCGAGGCACACGCCGGGCCGCATATGGACTGGTTCTGGAAGAAGGAACTGGCCGGCGGTGGAGCGCTGCTGGACATGGGCTGCCACTGCATCGAGGCCGCGCGCTACTTCATCGGCAAGGACACTAAGGTCGTGGAGGTGCTGGCCTGGGGCGACCGCCTGTACCACCACGACCGCACCGACGCCGAGGACAGCGCCGTGCTGCTGATGCGCTTCGAGGGCGGGCAGCTTGGCCTGGCGGAGCTGAGCTGGATCGCCCGGGGCGGCCTGGACCTGCGCAACGAGGTCTACGGCACCGGAGGCACCATTTTTACCGATGTGACCCGTGAGACGCCCATCAAGGTCTTCTCGCGAGGGGGCGCGGGCTACATTGTGGAGAAGGCGGAGGCCGAGACCGGCTGGCTCTTCCCACCCGTGGATGAGGCCTGGATCTACGGCTATCGGGAGGAGATGAACCACTTCGTGGAGTGCGTGGCGAAGGGCGAAATGCCCCGCGAGAACTTCGAGGATGGCTACATCGTCAACCTCATCCTCGACGCCGCCTACCAGTCCATGCAATCCAAGAAGTGGGAGCCGGTCGAGTTGTGAGCGGTTTGTCCCTATCTGCGTGCCCATGGAGCACTACCTCACCCTGCTCGATGAGGCGCTTCAATAGACAGTGAAGGAGAAAAGCGTGGAGATAGCCGTACAAGCGTGGCATGTTCTAGACAGGCCGGATGAGGCGATCCCTCAGTTGCAGGCGGAGGGGGTGACAGCCATCGAGGAGGACTATCATTTCTTCGTCACCTACCCCGAATCGGTGGTGGAGAGGAACCTCCAGTGGTTTCGGCAGGCGGGCATCCAGGTATGGTCGGTGCACGCCCCCTTTGGGGATGCCCACAATCTGTCCCACCTCGACGAACCGACCCGACGCCGCGCGGTGGAATACCACAAGTACGTCTTGGAGCGACTCGCCCTGGGAGGCGTCCCCGTCGCCGTCATCCACCCTGGTGCTCATGCCGGTGAAGAGGAGATCCCCCGGATGATCCCCCTGCTCCTGGACAGCCTGGAGGAGCTCCTTCCGGTTGCGGAGCGATGGGGGGTGCAGTTGGGGCTGGAGAACATGCTGCCCCATCACCCTGGCTCCGACTTCCAGGAGCTACGTCGGGTGGTAGAGGAGATGGGGTCGGAGTGGCTGAGGGTGTGCTTTGACACCGGCCATGCGCACGTGGGCGGCGGGGTCAGGAAGGGGATGGAGGTGCTGAGGGATGTCATCAACACTTTCCATTTGGCCGACAACGACACTACCCGCGACATGCACCTCCAGCCGCCCTATGGCACCATCCCCTGGGATGACTTCCTCAGCGTCTTCCAGGCCATGGACTTCCAAAGCCCCATCGTCGTCGAGGCCAGGCCCTGGCGGGGTGACGGATATGGCCAACTGTGCAGGGAGGTCGCAGCCCTTCTGGAGGGGAGGCTGCTCAGGGTGGATGTCCATGGGATCGCTGCCAGGGTACAGTGTCTCCGCTGTGGGCATCTGCGCTTTGGCACGGGGGAGGACAGTTGGTGTGCGTGTTGGCGGCGGAAGCCAGAAGACTGGAAGGACACACATCCATGAACCTCAATCCGCAGCTCATCGTCAGCTACCTCATCGCCATCGCCATTGACATCCTCTTCCCCCTGCTTCTGGCCCTCTGGGTGTGGAGGAAGTACAGGGTGAGGTGGAAGTTCTTCCTCTACGGTGCGCTGGTGTTCCTCGTCTGCCAGCTCCTCACCCGCGTGCCCGCCATACAGGTCATCCAGTACCTGCTGCGCGACAAGCTTCAGGCCTCCCCGCCCCTCCTCATCGGCTGGCTGGCCATCGCCGCGGTCACGGCCGGCCTCTTCGAGGAGGTGGGCCGCTACCTGGGCTACCGCTTCCTGTGGCGGAAGGAGGGAAAGAGCTGGGAAAGGGGAGTGATGTACGGGGTGGGGCACGGAGGGCTGGAATCCATGCTGCTGGTGGGCGGGCTAGCCATCATGGGACTGGTCAACGCCATCGCCCTGTCCAGCATGGACGTGAGCCAGCTTCCGGTGACGGGAGAGCAACTGGCCCAGATTCAGGCGGCCAAGGCCCAGATCGAGGCCCTGCCCTGGTGGCTGCCGCTCGTGGGTGGCATCGAGCGGGTCTTCGCCATGTCCGTGCAGGTGTCCCTGTCGGTGCTCGTGCTCCAGTGCTTCCTGCAGAAGAGTCTCAAATGGCTGTGGATCGCCATCGGCTACCACACCCTGGTGGATTGGGTCGCACCGCTTCTCAACCATTTCATCGGGACGGGGAAAGGGATGGGGCCAGGGGTGCTGTGGGTGGAAGCGGTGGTGGCGATCTTCGCCCTGTTCAGCCTCTTCCTAATCCTCAGGCTGCGGGGTCAACCGGCCAGCGTCTCGGCGGGGGAGGGGGGATGAGACAGGCCACGTTGTGCTTTCTGCTCCGGAAAAGGGATGGCAGGCCAGAGGTCCTTCTGGCCTTGAAGAAGCAGGGCTTCGGACAGGGGAAGTGGAATGGGATCGGAGGAAAGGTGGACGCTGGCGAAACACTGGAGGAGGCGACCAGGAGGGAGGTCATAGAGGAAATCGGCGTAGAGGTTGGCTCCCTGGAAAAGGTGGCCGTCCTCACCTTCTATTTCATCCCCCCTGCGAGCGATCCCGACTGGAACCAGGAGGTGCACGTCTTCCTGGCCAGGAGTTGGAGGGGGAAGCCTCGAGAGTCGGAGGAGATGAGGCCCCAATGGGTCGCCTACGAGGATGTACCCTACGGGGAGATGTGGGCTGACGATCGGCTCTGGCTGCCCAGGGTGCTGCGAGGAGAGCGGCTCAACGGGGTATTCACCTTCTCCGACACCGAGACCATCGTACAGCAAGAGATCACTCTCTTGGGGGAATAGCGAGGCTTGCCTCGCATCAGAGCGCAGCAAGCACCCTACGGGTACAAGCTGCGCTACACCTTACACACACCTGAGTGAGTCGGGGAAAAGAAGATGAAACCTAAACAGCTTCTGATCGTTTACTTTAGCCAGACCGGTCATACGGAGGCGATGGCCAGGGCCATCGGCGAGGGAGCCCGCTCGGTCGAAGGGGTGGATGTGCTGGTCAAGGCAGCTGACGCCACAGCAAACGACGACCTGCTGGCCGCCGACGGGATCGTGCTCGGCTCGCCCACCTGGTTCCGCCTGCCCGCCTGGCCCCTCAAGCGGGTGATTGACGAGTCCATTGCCATCTACCGCCAACTGGCGGGCAGGGTGGGCGGAGCCTTCACCTCCACCGGCACCTTCGTGGATGGCGTCACCTGCCTGCGAGCGCTGAAGGATGCGTTGGAGGAGCATCGCATCCAGATGGTGGGCAAGGGGGTGGTGGCTATCGGTGCACCGGACGAGGAGTAGTTGGAGTACTGTCGGGCCTACGGGCGCGACGTGGCCGCCTGCATTGCGGGCCACATCCAGCCCTGGCAGACCTGGGACCGGAGCACCCACTACACAGCGCTGTACAGGTGAGAAGGTCTCAGAACATGGATTGCCCACCTTCGGCTTGAAGTTGCCCTTCGCCCCCACCTGGGGTTTGGAGGTGAGAGTAGGGGCCTAGCGCACTACGCCCCTACTGTTAAAATGGAGGGTAAGCTGATGAAGAAATACAGACTCTTTGAGCTCCAAGACGCAGGAGGCCACCACTTTCTGGCTGGGATCATGAAAGACTCTAAGCTCCACCACGGTGGCCTGCACTTCTACGATCCCGGCGAGTACAGCCACCCCGAGGGCTGTCACATCCATCAGGACGAGGAAGTGTTCGTCTGTCTGCAGGGGCGGGCCAAACTCATCGTGGAGGGCGTAGAACACGAGATGCGCAGGGGCGACATCGCCCTCATCGAACCGGGGGAGGAACACCACCTGCTGGCCGATGAGGAGGATCCCATAGTCAACCTGTGGCTCCATGCGGAGTAAGGGCTGATGATGGCCGGACCTTTCCCCATCTACCAGGCCGCTGACGGGGAGCTGGAGGGCTGGTTTGAGCCTCGGACCTCACTGCCACCGCCGGAGCGAATTGTCGGCGTGGTCGTCCTGCCCTTCCTGGGGGCCGATCGGGTGGTGATTGTGAGGGTGCGGAAGCGGGGTGAGTGGGAATTCCCCGGCGGCCATGTGGAGGATGGCGAGGAGCCGCCGGAGGCCGCCCGGCGGGAAGCCCGCGAGGAGGCGGGTGTCGAGCTGGGGGAGTTGCATTTCATAGGACGGAAATGGTTCCGACTGCTGGACCCTCAGCGGACCGAGCTGCGCCGCTACGATGGCCGCTGCCTGCTCGTCTTCTGGGCCGACGTCACAGCTCTGCGCTATCTCCCACCAGATGGTGAGATCAGCGAGCGGCGCGTAGTACGGACACAGGAGGCGATGGCTATGCTGGGAGGATATACTTGGCCTCCGCAGCATCTGACGGAGATACTGGAGTACGCTATGGCTGAGCGCGGAAAGTGAGGTGGGCATGGCCATGACGTCGCGGGAGCGCCTGTTGTGCGCGCTGGAACTGGGGCAGCCGGACTGACTGCCGGCTACAACTACCCCGCTGGAAATGGGTGGCGACGTCCGTCTGGCCGAGGTCAAGTGGCGTGTGGGGGACCAGGTGTGCCTGATCGGGGGCTTCGACCAGTTCCACGGCCTGCAGGATGGCACGCCGGAGCTCATCCGCCAGATGGTCCACCAGTGTTTCCAGGAAGCCGGTCCCGGAGGCGGCTACATCATGGCCCCCAGCGGCCATTTCTTCTACGCCTCTGAGGAGAACTGCAGGCTTACGCCGACGCGGCACGGGAGTGTGTGTATGAGAGACCCTCGCCTGCATCCCTCATGGGTATGCCAGGAGCGTGGTATTGATGTCATCACCTCCGCCAGGATCACCCTTGCATTCTCTAGCGCCCAGTGCATGGTCCATACGGCTCCTGTCCCCCCTGGACCAGAGAGCATCGTTGCAGGCTTAGAGAATTGTCTATTGCTTTTGCTGGCCTGCCACAACACAGCCGCCAACACCGGCAAATGCGCCAGCCAAGGACACAGGCAGGTGTGTGCTGCGGCTGGTGTGTTTGTTTGTAGAAGCCAACCTTCATGTAGGTCGTCCAGAATGCGCTACACCATCTTGACTGAATCCGCGAGAAGCGCTATAATTCCCCACAGACAAGTGATACAACATCGCAGCCACCATCGCCTTGACCTCCGAATCGCCGAACATGCTGTGAATGTCATCAACTCGGTTCTGAGGCGTGTCGGAGACGAACCCGCGTTGGTTGAGGGCATGACGCCCTATCCTCACCTTGAAGCCAAGCGATTGCAGGTGTTGTACACCCCGTTCGACGCGGTGGGGAAACATACCTGCCCCACCCCAGGAGGGACTGACAAGGCCAACTGTATCTCCGGGCTGCAATCTTGGTGGTCTAATCACTCCGTCTCCTTCTGAGAGATCCTTTCAAGTTCACAATCCTTTGAGTCCGCCCAACGGATGGGAGCTAACCCGCCGCCGAGTTTGCCGACGCGCCCAACAATCCAAACCACGACTCGTAACCAAAACCGGCATCAATAAAGTTCTCGATTAGGCGGTCGGGTGGTAGGGTCAGGGGATGGCGCCTGAGACTTAGGTGAGGCAGGCCGGTTACTCTCCGTTTCCTTTGAGAGTGCCTCACTTACCTATACCCTATCCTGGTTTCCATCCCCTGCCACCTCGAACCGTACGTGAGGTTTTCCCTCATACGGCTCTCCGACAACCTTCTTCCGGCGGCTTTCGAGGTTATGCCGCGCACATTCCTGCTCTGAAGAAGTACTCCAACCCGCTTCGTGTCATTAGAGTGTTGAACGCCTTCTCATTCCAGCGTCCCCTTGCCCCTTTGATCCATCGTACCCACCGTCTCAGTCTCTGCCATACGTACCGGTCTAAGTCCTGAAACTTCTTGGTACTATTCCCGATGCGAAAGTAGTTGCGCCAGCCACGAATCACTCGGTTGAGATATTTGACCACTTCTTCCAGTGGATTACTCAATCTCTTCCGTACTGTGATCCGTCGTATCTTCTCCCGCACGGCTTTTATGGCCTTCTGACTCGGCCATATGTAGGCTAACAACTTTCCACTCTTTTTGGACTTGAGCTTGTGGAAATGGAATCCAAGAAAGTCAAAGCCTTCTTCTCCCATATCCACTATTCGGGTCTTGGTGGGATGGACTGTTAGCTTCAATCGAGCCATCATCCACTTGATGGCCTCCAAGGCTTTCACCGCATCCTGTCTTGTCCGACACACAATCACGAAATCATCGGCGTATCGGTACAGTTTACCCAGCCTAGCGTACCGTTCCGCCCAGTACATATCCAGTACGTGCAAGTAGATGTTGGCCAGTAGAGGACTAATCACTCCACCTTGAGGTGACCCCATCTCATTCGAGACCTGTTGTCCTTCTTCCAGTACTCCGGCCTTCAGCCACTGTCGTATGAGTTTCAGCACCCGCCGGTCGCTTATGCGACGTTGAAGTAATCTCATCATCAGCTCGTGATCAATGGCCTCGAAGTAACCCTGTATGTCGGCGTCTACTACCCACCAACCTCGGATCAGAGCCTTCTTCACCACTTTGACTGCTTGCTGAGCACTCCGCTTGGGCCGAAATCCATACGAGTTGTCCAAGAAGTTGGCCTCGAAGATCGGTTCTATCACGATCTTGCACGCTTGTTGTACTACCCGATCTCGTACCGTTGGTATTCCCAACGGCCTTGGTCTGCCGTCCGGTTTGGGTATGTGTACCCGTAACACCGGCTGCGGTCTGTACCTTCCGGCCTTCAAGTCTTCTGTGATCTGCTCTAGAAACTCATCTGCTCCTTCTCGCTCGATGTCTTCGATAGTCACACCATCCACACCGGCGCTCCCACCATTTTTCCGTACTTCTTCCCAGGCCCGCCACAACACGTCAGGCCGGAATATGCGGTCATAGAGCGCGTGGAATCGCCGATTCCTGCTCCTCTTGGCCGCTCGGTATAGCTCGCGCTGGAGTTCTCGTGATTTGTCTTTGGGTGTTGTTGGCCCTCTTCGGGCATGCACCGTCACTTACCTCCTCGCTTAGCCCGGTTGAAGTAGAGGCCCTTCCCTCTCATCGAGTTCTGTTGTCTCGATGGTCA
>Ga0172365_10003565_pt1 | contig 11575 bp, 11 predicted proteins | sample LakKivSesite48cm_FD_114535 | JGI IMG/M metagenome (GOLD analysis project Ga0172365, IMG submission 114535) | Sediment microbial communities from Lake Kivu, Rwanda - Sediment site 48cm | ecosystem: Environmental > Aquatic > Freshwater > Lake > Sediment | place: Rwanda: Western Province, Lake...
AATTTCACTCTACAATTTTCACTCTGCATTCTGAACATCACTTATCTACATAACACGTTACTAGCAAGATATATTAACAATACGACTGAATGATTCGTCTGACTTACAATAACGGTTGTCGATCGACTGGGTAACCGTCTATATATGTATGCTGCCGGTCGTATTGTTAATATATCTTGCTAGTAACGTGTTATGTAGATAAGTGATGTTCAGAATGCAGAGTGAAATTGTAGAATTAATTCTGACATTGCCCTGAAGCTGAATAAGGTCCTTTGAAAGGCAAGCACCGAGTCAACCAGAGAAAGAATATCTTCTCTGAGGTGCGTCGGTCGGACCTAAACCAACACAGCCTTGTTGACCCCACTCAAAAGAGTGGGTAAAAATCCTAGTTGGACGGAGGCCCCATGGGAATCTTACTGTCTATACCATGACAATAACGCACCCATCGGTCACAAGCCAGCAAACGCGGCGACACGTTTGTTGCTCAGAAGAGAAGAAATTCTCCCCACGTAACCAATCGCGGGACCACAGAATTCTGAGGGGTAGGGCCTCAACTAGGCGCACAAACCGGACAAGATCCGGCGTAATGTGTCCACCTTCGCACTCCGAAGCAAAGAGCCAGCACGCACGCAAGGGCTTTGACCACCCGACCTTAATTGGTTCCTGAGTGTGTACCGTCTTTTTTCTTTCCCTCCCATTATGATGTGGGCGGGTGCGGGTGCAAGAACGACAGAGTATCCAAAAGGACGGGTGCGGATCAAACACACAAATATGAGAAATATGATTGAAAAAAAGAGAATATGATAGACAATATTATCATTTAAAGAAAAAATTGTCACAGAATAATACATTATAATAAGACGATTATGTTAATAAGATGAAAGCGAATGATATATAACTTCATGGAATACAGAAGCCGACCACCGTATATCATGAAGATGCGTAAAGAACCTATTATGGATAATCTAAAGGATAAGATGATTTCTAGATATAAGAAAGGTGGTCTTAAGAATTATGAAGAAGATGTTGCTCCGAGAATGGGTAAATTTAGGATAGAACAAATATATCATATAGACACCGAAACAAAAGAGAGATTGAAATGGGTGTATGTTGGTGATTATTGGTGGTGTAGGAGGAGAAAGAAGGGCAAGAAAGGGATATTTTACGAATTTGCTAGATTGGTTGCGATTGAGAATTCTAGGGGGACAACTAATTTCCAGATAGTTGGTCTTTGGGATGCGCGAAGACATGAACACAAAACAGAGCCTCCAATCGTGACAGATACTTCATCAGATACTACTGGCGTGATAACTAGCCATAATGAATTTGAGATATGGGTTAAGTGGGAGAATGGTAAACATGAACCTATTAGTGATAGATCTAGAATTAAATTTAAGTACGTTGAGGATTTTAAAATGTATTCAAAGATTTTCGATAGAGTTGAGGCGAGGAAAAATGTTAAGAAGGTTCTTTAAGTGGTTAATGGGACCGGACAGCTTTAACGTAGAGGTACATGTTCATGTTCACGAACTCACCGTTAAAGTCGATTCGGTTAAAGGACCCACTAAGGAAGAACCTAGAACTACGGAAAAAGGATTTACTAAGCTTACAGACGAAGATATCCTACAGAGAGCTAAAGAAAGATTTGAAGGAAAGGGAACTAGTACAGCAACGCCAGAAGTCAAGTTCGGCCAAGAGACTAGTTGATAGGAGATTTCTCGTGAAACAGTTAGGATTAGACCTTGGAACCAAACACATCGTACTAGCATGGAGAGACAACAAAAACCTCGTCAAATACAGATATGAGATCAATGGATACCTCAAATTTGATAGAGTTGATTCATTCCTTGAACAACTGTTGATTAAGCAACAAGTACCATTTGTTAGGCGCGGTAATGAGTTGATTGCTATCGGTAGTAAGGCAGAACAGATAGCATTTAATTTCAATAAGACTCTTTGTAGGCCAATGGCAGAGGGAGCTTTAAGCCGCGATGATGAGGACGCTCAGGAAATTATCTCCATTATTATTAAGTCAATCATTGGTCAATTAGCTGATGACACTATTCTTTACTATTGTACTACTGCTAAAGCTTTGAATTCTGAGAAGCATAATGTTGAGTTCCATAAGAAAATTATTAAGTTGATGATTGATTCATATATTGCTGATAACCAGAGTATTAGATCATACCACGTGAATGAGGCGCGGTGTTTGATTATGGAGGAGAATGGTCCTGCTATTGGTATTAGTTGGGGTGCTGGTACTATTACTGTACATGCTGGTATTTTTGGTGTTCCGATTTTTGAGTTTGCTATTCTTGGTGCTGGTGATTGGATTGATATTGAGGTGGCTAAGAGGTTTGGTTATGATCCGGATCATCCTGGCCGCGATTCTAGGGAGACTCCCACTACTGTTTGTCGCAAGAAAGAGAAATTAGATTTATTACAGGAACCAGAGGGCAAGTTGGAGCAGGCTATTAAGTTGATGTATGAGATTCTTATTGAGAATGTTGTGAGTCAGATTGTTAAGGGATTTAATGAGAATAGGGATAAGTATCGTTTTGATAATCCTATTCCTATTATTAATGCTGGTGGTACGTGTATGCCGACTGGTTTTATTGAGCTTCTTACTAAGAAGATTAATGATGTTAAGAAGGATATGTGTGTTCCTATTGGTGATATACGTAAGGCTCAGGAACCGCTATTTGCTGTGTCGCGTGGCTGCTTGCTTGCTGCGGAGTTACATAAGGATAATTGATGAATAATATTTGTTTGTGTGGGAAGATCTGCCTTAAGAGGACTGGTTGTGAAGTTGCGAAGAAATCAAAAAATACTCAATCGTACGTTATTAGATCTATTGAACCAGTGATTGAGGATGATGATCAGGATGTTGCTAAATTTGTTGAGTTAACCACGTCAATTATTGTTGATCTACGTAAAGATAATATTTCTGCATCGAGAAGGGCACGGAATAATTTGGTTAAGCTTCGTAATTTGATAATACCTCTTAGAAAAAAGATTCTAGGGAGGATGAAATGAAGGCATTTGTTTGGCAACAGAAATGGAATCCTGACTTTGTCAAATTAAGTGATAAAGATAGAAAAGATGAAATTAGAAATATGATTATTGACGCAAATGGTCCTGGGAAAATTCAAGTTACATGTGTTAGACATGTTGGTAATGGGGTGTGGCGGTTCAAGGCGATTGGCTCGGATAAGATGATTGGGATGTTAAAAGAACTAATTGGAGAATCTAATTGGAGAATAACATGATTTTCTACCAAATTACTACCTTTTATTATGTTCCTCAATGGCCATTTGTTCAGATAATGCCAGATGGGTTTTGGACAGAGACTGACTTTCTATGAAATTTAATCTTAAGACTGTTTTGAGGCCAGAGTTTGAGAGAAGACAACGGCAACGTCCGCAGCCTCCTCCACCACCACAACCACCACCCGAACCGAAAATTGTTGGAGCATATCATATAGCTATATTAAATAATTGGGAGGAGATAGTAGATTGTCAGACAAAGAGGATTATAGATTCTGGATTATTAGATTGTACTGATAAGATCTTTATAGGAGTTGTTGGTGGTAGTTTAGATTTAAATCATTTTGATCCAAGAATTGCTAAGAAGGCTGTAGTATTTTGCGATCCTGTTTTGGAGCATTTTGAGTTTCCAACTTTAAAGATTCTACGTGACTTTTCTGTTGGTCGTGATTTCAAGGCATGGTATATTCATACTAAAGGTGTATCAAGACCTGGTAATAAGTCTATTAAAAATTGGCGAATATTGATGGAATATTTTATAATTGATAGGTATAAGCATTGTATTAAGGTATTGGATAATAATGATGCTTGTGGGATACAATGTCATCGCGGTGTTCTAAAAACTCACCATGGGTCCACTTTGCATTTTTCCGGTAATTTTTGGTGGGCTAATTCGACATATTTATGTAGATTGCCTAAAATTGAAGATTTAGATTGGAGTAATAGATTTGATGCAGAAGCTTGGATTGGTGAAATTATAGAGGACGGAATGATTGTTGGCGAAGGTAAGTTGAGGACATTTTTCAATTATAGTCATATCCATAATGATATGCAGATGCTTAATATTGATATGAAATCTATTATAGAAAGATATCCTATATGATTTGTCTTTGTATTAAGAGCGGTATTTAAAAAGCATGGAATACACTGGACCGACAGAATTTGTACACCTACATAACCACACGCTATTCAGTATCTTGGATGGCGTAGCTAGCCCAGACCAATATTTTAAATTGTGTGCTGAACGGAAATGGCCAGCCTTTGCAGTGACTGAGCATGGTGTGTTGAATTCAATACCAGATTGTTATCTTTCTGCTAAGGAAACCGGAGTAAAACAGATCGTAGGTATAGAATTTTACTTCTGCGATTATGAAAAGATTCGCCGTAAGATTATGTGCCATGATATTAAGGTCGCTAGTATCAGAAAGCTACCTGAGCTTGGACCACGTATTTTCAGAAATAGGCATTTAACAGTTTTAGCTAAGAATGAAGATGGGTATAGAAATATTCTCAAGATTAATAGGGAAGCTTATGTAGATTTCTTCTACCGTAAACCAAGGATAAATTTTGATCTATTAGCTAAATATAAAGACAATTTGATTGTTTTATCTGGTTGTCTTAATGGCCCCATTTCGCATGAGATCAGGAATGGTAATATAGATGGGACTAAACAAGGCAAGATTAATATCGTTGGCGCTGTTGAATATATTAAGAAGTTCAAGAATTTGTTGGGTGATGATTTCTATCTTGAGCTACAGATGCCTGGTGTTGATGGTGATTTGGAGGTTTTTGCTAGGATTGTTGAGTTTGCGCATGAGTTTGGGATTAAGACTGTTCTGACGAATGATTGTTGCCATCCTGATACTTTGGTACAGACTAATATTGGGTTGAGGAAAATTTCTGAATTAAAAGTTAATGATTTGGTATTTACGCATAGTGGTAGATTCAAGGAGATTGAATATATTAATAAGAGGAGTGCTAATGAATTAGTCTGTATTCAGGTTGGGAGTGAGGTCCATAAATTTACTAAAAATCATCCAATTGCTGTAATAGTTGGTAGTTCTTTAGTATGGAAAAAGGCTGGCGAAATTAAAAAACAAGATAAACTTTTTTTCCCATTATTGGTAGCTAATAAGGAAAAAATTAATGATATTAATGTCTTTAAGCATGTGAAGAAAAGATTTGGGACGAGAATTGAAAATGGATTTATTAGAACTTCTAGCCCTAAATCTAAGAATATTAATATCCCAGTAAATCTTGTTATAGATGACAAATTATGTTATATAATGGGATTGTATGCAGCTGAGGGAGACGTTGATAAAAATGCTGATTATAAATTATCTTTTTCATTTCATAAGAACGAAACTTATCAAATTAATTTAATAATAAATTTCTTTCAATCTTTTGGATTATCTCCTAAAGTTACTAACGTGACAAAAAATGGAATTAGAATACGTATTTGTTCTTCTATATTTGCTAATTTATTTGAGTCATTAATGGGGAATGGTCACAAAAATAAACATTTGCCTTATTTCTGGAATAATTTAAATGCCAAACAATTATCTATGTTATTGGCTGGCGTAATTGATGGAGATGGACATCTTAAAAGATCTAGAAGTAATCTTGGATTCTTCAGCACTAGTTTAAATTTAATAAATGATGTACGTATGGCCATGATGAGATTTGGATGGTATTCACCTATTAAATTCAGGAAACATTTTACTGATAAAAGAGAAACATCAAATATTAATTATTGGTCAAGATTATATTATCTTGGATATTCATTTAAAAATTTGGTCGGCGTCAGAATATCACAAGATCAAAATACACGATTATGGCATATGCCTGCATGGCCTAACAAGAATGATTATTGTGATAAAGGATTTAAAGTTAATATTTATAAGATATGGAATGAGAAATATAATGGCAATGTTTATAATTTTCAAGTAAAGGATGATGAAACATATTGTTTAACTAATATTTGTGTACATAATTGTCATTATCTTCATCGTGAGGATTATGAGACTCAGAAGATTATGATGGCTATTGATCAGCAGTGTTTGGTTGATGATCCTAATTTATTCCATGTTAATTCAGATGAACAGTTCTGTAAGACTAGGGCTGATTTGTGGACTACTTTCTCTACTAAGGGTTTCTTAGAAAGATCATCTAAGGATGATTTTGAGGCTGCTTGTAATAATACCCTTGAGATTGCCGGTAAATGTGTACCATTTAAGCCTGATCTTGGTCCGAAGTTGCCGAAGATTGATAATGCTGATGATGAATTGAGGAAGTTGGCTTATGAGGGGTTGCAGAGGAAGGGTTTTGATAAGGATGAGCGGAAGTTTTTGGTTGATGAGAAGATGGTGACGCATAGGGAGCAGCTTGAGATTGAGTTGAAGCGTATTATCGAGAAGGGTTTTTCTAGTTATTTCTTGATTACTAGGGATTTGATTAAGGCATCGACATCGAAGGGATGGAGTGTAGGAGTTGGAAGAGGGAGTGTCGGTGGAAGTTTGCTGTCTTATTTGATTGATATTCAATCGTTAAATCCGCTGTTTTGGGGTACGTCGTTTAATAGGTTTATGTCCCCTGCTCGTGGTGGATACATGTTGAAGACAACGATGCCAGAGGAGAAGAAATGATTCGTAATAATGTTGTAGTTATTCCGAAAATGTAATCATAAGGAGAAATAAATGGTAATCTTCCATCATGGCGATTTAGATGGGCGATGTGCTGCAGCAATCGTCGATATGTGGGTTAGAAAGAATAAAGACACCATAAAACCAAACAGAGTAGAATTCAGAGAAATGCAATATAAGGATAATCCTGATTTTTCTGATATTAGTAATGAAATGGTTATAATTGTTGACTTTAGTTTCAAACCAGATGTGTTCAGAAAGTTACAAGAGAGGACTAATAATATTATCTGGTGTGATCATCATGCCTCATGTAAGGATTATGATTATGCTAAGGAGAATATCCCAGGCATCCGCGACTTTGGAAATCCTTGCCTAGCTGGTTGTGAGTTGGCTTGGAAACATTTTATTGGTACTACTATACCGTGGGGCGTCGAGCTTCTTGGTGATTACGACGCATTTAGAATTGAACATGATCCTGAATGTTTCCAATATTATGAGGGGTTGAAAACTATCGATGATAGTCCACAATCTGGTACGTGGTATAGAATTTTTAAGGACCAGGAGTATGTCGATAAGATCGTTGAGACTGGCAAGACGATCATTAGATATAGGGATTTGTATGTTAATGATATGTGTAAGAATTATGGTTATGAGACTGAGATTGGTGGTCATAAGGCTGTTGCTTTGAATGTGTATAGGTTTGGTTCTGCTGCTTTTGGTAAGTTGTTTAAGGAATATCCTATTTGTATTGCTTATATTTATGATGGTAAGAAATATATGTTGAGTTTATATAGCGATAATAAGGTAGATGTTTCCAAGGTTGCTCAGAAATATGGTGGTGGTGGGCATGCTGGTGCGGCTGGCTTTGTGTGTGGTGAGTTACCATTTAAGATGATAAATAAGCTAAAAGGAGAAGATAATGATTGAAGTTTTTATTGACGGGCGTTCTTTTGGCGATCAGGGATTTGGTTTCAGTGTGTTGCTGATTGCTGATAAGCATGTCTGGACTCGTGGTATTATCCCTACTGTGAAGATGACAAATAATCAGCTTGATCTTACGGCTGTTAAATTTGCGTTGTTGAGTATTAAGGATCAGACTGAGAAGGTTGTTATTAGGTATAAGAATAAATATCTGTCTTTCATATTTGCGAAGGAAGATGGGGCATGGAAGAAGAAGGATATTGATCTTAACAAGGGATTAGTGACAGAGGTTCGCATCTGGTGTGAGATGTTCCCGAATTTGGAATTTATTCATGATGTCGATAACCAGGCTTTCAAGGATTTATATAAGAAGACTGAGGAAATGATTACTAAGAAAGAGGCGTACTTCATTAAAGGCTAACGTATTTGAGCAACATGAACTGGGACCAGCTAAAGAAGCTAGCGTTAAAGAATTATCTTGCCCTTAAACTATCACAAGAATATTTCGAACGATTAAAATTCGAAATAAAAGAAATCGAAAAACAAGGAACGAATGAGTACTGGATATCAAACTATATAGCTGGTAAGAAATGGGATACTAACCCTAGTGGATTAGTTATTCCATTCTTGTTAGGGATGACTGTTGTAGATCCTATTAAAGCCGGGATAAAGCATAAGGTCGAGTATCAAACCGATTTTCCTGATATAGATACTGACCTACTTCCGCATGCTCGTGAATATATTAAACAATATGCGATTGATAAGTATCATCACGTTTGTTCTGTCGGCAGTTGGGTTACTTTCAAACCTAAGCTTGCTCTTCAGAATGCTGCTGGTGCGCTTGGTGGTATTGAGTATAAGAAGTCTGTTATTAAAATGACTACTCAGTTACCTGATGAATTTGACGAATTAGATTGGAGCGATCACGAGGAGTTATTTAAGAAGGCAAAGTCTGAGGTTGAGACTGAGAAGAATGAGGCGTTAGATGAGTTAAGGAAGTACCAGATTTTCTATGATTTTATGAAGGCTGAAGAGAGGAATGGTAAGTTAGTAGAGATTGCATATAAGTTGGTTGGTAAGATTGTTACTCAGGGGACGCATGCTGCCGGTATTATTGTGGCTGATAGACCGATTGAGGATATTGTTCCTTTGTCTTTGATGAAGGGTAAGTCCGAAGAGGGTACTTGGACTAGTCAGTGGACTGAGGGTGCTCGTGCTACTCAATTGTCTAAGTTTGGTTTGGTGAAGTTTGATCTTCTCGGTTTGAAGACTGTCTACTATATTTGGCAGGCTTGTAATCTGATTAGACAGACTAATGGCGTTGAGTTTGATTGGGACGATATGGATCCGTTAGCTAGTCCACCAAGGGCTGGTTGGGAAATAGCGAAAGATGGGACTCGCAAGCTGATCTCATTCGAAGATGTTGAGTCGATGAAGGCTTGTAATGAATTAAGGACTGATTCGATTTTCCAGATAGAATCACAGATTCAGAAGGGTATTATTCGTGATGGCGGTGTGAAGTCATTTGGCGACTTGGTTGTTTATAATGCTTTGGGTAGACCTGGTCCTATTGAATGTTGCGCTAAAGGAAGTTTAATAAATACCGATAATGGATATTGTGTAATAGAGAAATTAGATCCTAAAATCAATAAAATTTTATATATGTCAGATAAGATTAAATCGACTAACAATTATCAGGTCTTTAAGAATGGTAAAAAGAAAGTTTTTAAGATAAAATTATCAAATGGTAAGACAATAATGGTTACAAGTAATCATAAATGTTTTACTTCACAAGGCATTAAAGAAGTCAAACATATAAAGAAAGGAGATGTAATATATGTTAAAAAATGATATAATTAGACTTTTTAAAGAAAATAAAGATGTGGCACACATTGCCGCCAAACTTAAAATTAGTAGATCATATGTTGGTAGAGTATTATGTATGTCTAGTATTGATTTACCAGTATGTAGAATTTGTAATAAAAAGATTCTATCATTAAATCAATCTCATCTTAATATACATAATATTTCTTTTAGTGAATATATTAATAAATTCCCAGATGAGAAAATTAATATAAAATATGCTATATGGAATAATGGATTAAATAAAAGTCATCCATCTGTGGCAAAATATGCAAAAGCAATTAAACAAAGAATGTGTTCTAAAGAAGAGCGTATTAAAAGATCTGAGTTAAATAAGAAAATGTGGGAAAATGGCGAATTTAAAGCTAATTTACAATTAACTCGTAAAGCAAATCGAGCTTGGGTGTCAAAGATTAAAAGTGTAAGTCAAGATGAACGTAATAGATTACTTGCTAATTTTACGGTAGCTGGTAATAAGGCGCAATCAATTATTCGTAAAAATAATGAATTAAATTTAGAATTTTTTAAGGAGAAATATCCTTGGTCTATAAACCCAAGAATTGTACAATGCCTATATTGTAATAATAGATATATTAAATGTTCTAGCGCTGCTAGAGCACAAAATTTTTGTTCAACAGAATGTTATTTTTCATTTCTTGAAAAAGAGGAACATCCAGAATATTTTATTAATAAAACACTAAAAGATAGGATTAAGTTAGTGAAATGTAAAAATTGTAACATTAAATTTTTATCTGTTGATAGCAAATGGTCTAAGAAGTTTTGTTCTAAAACTTGCATATCTAAATGGTTAGATAATCATCCTAATTACACCATTAAACATCATTATTATAGTGATCAATTTAATCAAGAATATGTTTACGATTCGTCTTATGAATTAGATTTTATAAAATGGTGTGAATATTCTAATAATATTATTTCTATAGAAAGGAATAGGCCAATTATTAATTATGATAATCGAAAATATTTCCCTGATTTTTGGTTAAATGAATCAATTGTCGTTGAAATAAAAGCAAATAACCTTAAAATATACGATATAGAGAAAGAAATTAAAAAGATTAAAGCTGGTTTGAATTATGGATTATATAAATTAATAACCAATAATGAATTATATTATAATAAGACTATAAATAATGAATTATTGAATAAAGTCATATTTTCGAGTACTTCTTTCATTGGAGGGGTGTGGAATGAATTGCTTAAATGATTTAGAAAAAGTAATAGTTGAGGAAATACAAGAAATTGGAGACGATGAAGTATATGATATTTCTAATTATGAAAATGATTGTATCGATAATGAAGGGAATTTTTTCTGTAATGATGTTTTAGTTCATAATTGTATTCCTGAATATATTAAGCGGCGTGATGATAAGGAGATGAAGTGGAAGGAGGGTATGGACCCTCGTATTGTTGAAATTCTAAAGAGTACCTACGGAATTATAACTTATCAAGAGCAGCTTCAGACTATGTGGATTCGATTGGCTGGTTTTAATGTTCCTGAAGCAGAGGGCGCTAGAAAAGTTATTGCTAAGAAGTGGCAAGATAAACTTCCTCAAGTAGAGAAGAAATGGAAAGATGGCGCTGAGAAGGTTATTGGTAAGGAAGAGGCTGATAAGTGGTGGGATTTAATGAAGTCATTTGGTAGGTATGCTTTCAATTTAGCGCATTGTTTATCTGATGATACCAAATTAGAAGATCCAATAACTGGTGAGATAACTACAGTTTCGGATCTTTATAAAAATAAAAGACGTTTTAATTTATTGTCATATCAACAACAAGGGTTAGTACCAGATGAAGTATGTAATATTCATTTTAACGGAATGCAACCTATATATGAAGTGGAATTAAGTACTGGAATAAAGCAACGGGTTACATTATCACATCAATTTTTATGTTCAGATGGAGTAATGCGAACTGTTAGGGATATTATATTGAATTCTCATTCAATCAAACATATATGTAATCCCAATGCTGGAACACAATTATTTCGAGATAGTAGACAAACCAGAGAAAGCGTATTGGATAGGGCTATTAATGGCAGATGGTTATGTCAATGCAAAAAGGGGGAAGAGATATGTAAGTCTG
>Ga0172365_10003569_pt1 | contig 11570 bp, 9 predicted proteins | sample LakKivSesite48cm_FD_114535 | JGI IMG/M metagenome (GOLD analysis project Ga0172365, IMG submission 114535) | Sediment microbial communities from Lake Kivu, Rwanda - Sediment site 48cm | ecosystem: Environmental > Aquatic > Freshwater > Lake > Sediment | place: Rwanda: Western Province, Lake Kivu...
GTAAGGTTGATGAACTTCGAAAACAAACACGATGTCTGTCAATATTCTATTCTCCTTTCCTCTACTCAGCAGGCCGATTATTTCTGGTTTACTGTCTATGCTTTCGGCGTTGTGGATTGTGCTATTATGAGGCACGCATCTATGTGGCAAGGGACGCGCAAGTGTTTTATTAGACTTAATGAAAGGGAATTGTGTAGTAGTAAATGAAGAAAACAACAGAGATTGCGGCATAGGTGAACACAAGTGACGATGTCTAGACGTGGCAGAAGACGGAAACACAGTTGGATTGAATTTAAGAGCATCGCTGATGATTCTTCACCTGAAGCTCAGTACCTGAGATGGGTAAGCGTCAACAATTCAGCATTGGCTCACTGCGCACGTTCTGGTTGCCCGCGATGCATGGAGAAAAGCTTCAGGCTCAGGCATGATGAAACCTTTGAGAACATACGATTCTATTGCCCAAGCTGCGGCTTTGAGACTTCATTTCACATCATATGCCCCAAACCGAGCTTTAGTGCAGTTGAAGTCTACAACAAGCAAGGCGTCCAAGTCGGTGTAAAAACTGTTGATGATTATCATGAGAGAACGACGCGAGAAAATGCTGATTCTGTGGTTCTACGTTCAGAGCAGAAGCTGAACTTGGGAGGGGAATGGTTTGACGGCGTTTCTGGGGTTAGCTCACAGTCGCGATACATGACCCGTCAGGAAAGCTTGAAACGCATAGAAGAGCGCAAGATGAAGAAGCTCATGGAGGCCATGCTTGATGAGCTTGAACATGATGAACAAGAAGACCGCGCCTCAGCTTTCGAAGCGGAAATTCATGGAAATGGCGACGTAGATTGATTTTCTGTATATAGGGTGAGGAAGAGCAGGTCCAATATTTCTGTTTTTGAAAGTCAAAAATCTGGTGTGCGCTGGACTGCACGTTAACATTGTCGGCTAGGAATAGGATTAGATTCAGTGAGAAATAGATTCTGCCACGTTTTATTGTGAGAAAAGAATGCGCGCGTTTTCATGTATTCCGCAACTGAACAATATGAAAACACGGTTCAAGAGCCAATTTATGGGTCGCATTGATGGCTACTATCCTAATGTCTGTGGTTATGGCTGACAGGCAAAACGTGCTGGTTTTCTCGTCTAACTAGTGGCTGTGCTCATCTTGATGCTCGATTGATCGTTTTTCTAGAGCTACAACGCCTGGCAGTTTCTTACCCATGAGAAATTCTGTCAGTGCTCCGCCTGCTGTGCTTATGTAGGAAACTCTGTCGGACAAACCAAATTCTTGCAGGGCGCCTATCGTGTGTCCTCCTCCTGCCAGTGAAAAAGCCCTTGATTTCGCGATCTCTTCAAGGATTTTCTTGGTTCCGAAACTGAAATTGCTGTTCTCATAGACTCCCATGGGGCCACTGACCACGATGGTCTTCGCATTCATTATGATCTTCGAGTAGTCTTCAACCGTCTTGGCTCCGATGTCAAATATCGGATAATCTGTTGGAAGTTTTTCAATCGCGATCTCCTTTCGTTGATCGTCAACTTTGATGGCAACATCCCTTGGTGTTCTAATTCTGCCCGCATGTTCTCTTTCAAGTTCCTTTATTCCCGGCAGTAGTTCCATGAGTTTCTGTTGCTTTAAGAACTCCATATTTGACTTGCCAAGATCAACATTCTTTGCAGTAGTGAAGACTTGGCCGACGACTCCGCCGGTTAGTATGAAGTCCGCTATTCCATTATCTAGTACATACTTGGATATTTCTAGTGAGTCGTCTGCCTTGGCGCCTCCCAGAATGAAGATGCAGGGTTTTTCTGGTCTCTCTAGGATTTTGCTTAATGATTTCAGTTCTCTTTCCATTATGCGCCCAGCAACGCTTTGGAGAATGGTTGTGAAGCCTATGATCGAGACGTGGGCTCTGTGTGCCGCTGCGAAGGCGTCGTTGACGAACAGGTTGGCTAGAGGTGCCAAGTTCTTGATTAGCTCTGTCTTTGCATGTTCTTCTGGCGTTCCTTCCTTGGTTTCAGTGGGGAACGTCCTGACGTTCTCTAGAACAAGAACATCTCCAGCCTTCAGCTTTCTTATTTCGTTTTTGGCCTTTTCGCCGAAAATGTCGTCAACATACTTGACTGGTTTTCCGAGAATCCTGCTCAGGATTTCTGCGTGCTGCTTCAGCGGTATGAAATCTGGGTCTCCCTTTCTTCCTTGATGGGCTAGGATTACTACTTTGGCGCCTTTTTCTGCAAGCTCCTTTATCGTTGTTTCGCCATGAACCCGGATTCTTGTGTCTTCCAGAATTTTCTTGGTTTCTGGATCCACTGGTGAGTTGAAGTCAACACGGACTATCACCACTTTATCTTTGACTTTCACGTCGTCCAGAGTCAGATACTTGGTCATTCCGCTTCACCCTTGGTTGACAAAGAAAAAGAAATTGGGGCTCATTTCGCTTCAAGCGTCGAGACGTTAGAGACCTGCTTTCTTGCCTATCAGTTCTATGAGTTCAACCATGCGGCAGGAGAATCCCCATTCGTTGTCGTACCACGCGAGGACTTTGACGAAGTTGCCTCCCAGAACCATCGTCGACTGCGCGTCGAAGGCAGCGGAGCATGTGCTGTGGTTGAAGTCTGATGAGACAACGGGGTCTTCAGTGTACGTTAATATGCCCTTCAGTGGACCTTCTGCAGCCTTCTTGAATGCAGTGTTGATCTCCTCTTTCGTCGTGCTTTTCTCAAGCAAGCATGTTAGATCTACTATGGAAACATTTGGCACAGGCACTCTCAACGCGATACCATTCATTCTTCCAGCAAGTTCTGGCAAGACTAGGGTCGCGGCTACGGCTGCGCCAGTTGTTGTGGGTATTATGTTTATTGCACCTGCTCTTGCGCGGCGTAGGTCAGAATGGACTAGGTCTTGGATTCTCTGGTCGTTTGTGTAGGCGTGCGCCGTGGTCATCAACGCCTGTTTTAGTCCAAAGTTGTCGTGCAGAACTTTGGCCACGGGTGCAACACAGTTTGTGGTGCAGGAGGCGTTTGAGAGTATATTGTGCTTCTCGTGGTCATACTTGTCGTGGTTTACACCCATCACTATCGTTGCGTCTGGATTCTTCGCTGGCGCTGAGATCAAGACCTTCTTTGCTCCAGCTTGAAGGTGCAGTGCAGCTTTTTCCCGGTCTGTGAATAGTCCTGTCGACTCCACAGCCAAATATACTCCCATGTTCTTCCATGGTAGTTGCACGGGGTCTCGTTGAGTGAGAGTCTGGATCCTTTTTCCCTTCACTATTATGGCGTCTTTTTCAGCTTCAACAGAGAACGGCGCTCTTCCATGAATTGAATCGTATTTTAGCAGATGCGCCAAGGTTTTAGAGTCTGTAATGTCGTTCACTGCTGCGAACTCGATCCCGGCGTTTCTTTCTACTGCAGCTCTGAACAGAAGACGTCCGATTCTGCCGAACCCGTTTATGCCTACTTTGATTGGCATGTTCACTTCACCTTGTTTTAATAGTTCTGGGCTAGTAATAGGACTTCCGCTAATTAATTTTCCGACGACAAAGAAAGAAACATTATGGGTGATATCTAACGAAGTTTCATCAGAACCATTTCTGCAGCCAAAACTAGGGGCTCCCAAGTTTCACACACAGGCGGCGCATAAGCAGTGTCTGCTTTTGCCAGTTCGCGCGCTGTCATCTGCTTCTGTATAGCAAATGAAATAGCGTTTATACGCTGGGTTACTTCTTCCCCGCCGATGATCTGAGCGCCGACTATTCGTTGCGATTCTCTTTCGACGATAAGCTTCACTTTTATGGACAACGCACCTGGATAGTAATCCGCTTTGGTTTTCGAGGTGATTGTTCCCGTGACCGTTTCGATTCTGGTTTTTTGAGCGGCGGCTTCGGTCAAGCCCGTTGAGCCTATTTCGGTGTCGTACAGTCTTGAGACTGATGAGCCTAAGACTCCAGTGAAGAGGGCGTAGCCTCCTGCAGCGTTGATCCCAGCGACCTTTCCATGTCTCACAGCGACGGTTCCAAACTGCATCAGGCTCGGCTTTTGCGTTACGATATGCGTTGATTCCGCACAGTCTCCCACTGCGTAAACGTCTTTGACGCTGGTTTCCATTCGGGCGTTGGTCTTTATCGCTTTAGTGTCTCCAAGGACTATTCCCGCGTTCGTGGCAAGTTGCGTGTTGGCTCTAACGCCGAAGGCACTGATGAACAGGTCTGCTTCTATCCTCTCTCCACCAGCAATTATCCCAGTAACTTTCTCAGCTCCGAGAAATTCTTCAACGCTTTTCCCCGTGAGAACCCTTATTCCTTTTTGTTCAAGCATCTCCCGCGTCGTCTTTGCCATGTCGGCATCCAACATTTGAGGCAGGACTTGGGGCAGCATTTCCACGACGATTGCTTCTAAACCGCGTTCTTGCAGAGCTATGGCTGTTTCAAGACCTATCAAGCCTGCTCCCATAACCACGGCCGTCTTTGCGCCATTCCTGACGGCTTGGTCGATTCTGTCTCCGTCTTCAAGCGTCCGCAAAGAACATATCCCTTGCTTTTCTCTGCCTTTTATGGGGGGCATGAACGGGCTTGCGCCTGTGGATATGATCAGGCTGTCATATGGAATTGTCTCCCTCTTACCTGTCTTGTCGATGGTTTCGACCGTTTTATTTGTGGTGTTTATGGCAGTTGCCTTGATCTCCGTTTTCAGCGTTAGCTTCATCATTTGGAAGAAGGATTGTGAAAAAACGATGAGTCTTTCAAATGTGGGGATATGTTTACCTATTACGAAGGGTAGTCCGCAGCGTGAGTATCCGCAGTGTTTTTCGTCTGTTATCAGCGTTATTTCGGCTGTGCGGTCTGTTTTTCTCGCGGCGGAAGCTGCGTCCACGCCTGCGGCGTGAGCGCCGATGATGACTATGCGTCTAGGCATCTGTGTTCCTTCATTTGGTTAGGGTCTTGTGCCACTCGGCTGACTTGTTAAAATCCATTAGGTTAGGCAGCTCAGCTTGCAGGTTTTTCGGTTTCACTACTATGAGCCATGCTTTTCCATATGGGTCCTCGTTCAGTAACTCGGGTTTTGACTGGACTTCTTGGTTCACTTCCACTATTTCTCCGCTTATTGGCGCTATTAGGTCCGATACGGCTTTGACTGATTCAACTGTGCCGTATGGCGTGTTCTGTGTTATCGATGTGCCCGGGCTTGGTAGCTCGGCGTAGACTATTTCTCGAAGTTGTTTCTGTGCATGGTCTGTTATGCCTATGCGAACCTTATCGCCTTCAACCTTTGCCCACTCAAACTCTTTTGTGTAGTACAGTCCTTCGCGCACTTCTGTTCCGTCTACTTTTACCATCTTCTGATCACCTCTAGATTAGTGTTGTAATCTTTCATGTGGTGACCTTTAAAACTAACTGTTCACGGGAGTCCGATTAAAACATACGTATTGGATGTTGGAAACGTTTCGATATGACTTTTGACTTACGAGTGTCCTTGGCTGTTTTCTATGATGGTTTGCTGTTTAATGTTGGCATCGAAATGATTATAAGAATTGTACGTTCTCCTAGAGGCTGTTTCAGCTCTTGAAAACTTGACTACCCGATGAGGCTTATGGCAGAATCAAATGATGCACAGGATAAACAAGCAGTCAAGATTTCGAGCTGGGCGCAGTCAAAACTAAGCACTGAAGAATTGCTGGTCTTGTCCCTCGATAAGCTTCTGGCTTATCTGGACACTTCTTCCTCAGGTCTCGTTTCAGACGAAGCAGAGAATCGTCTCAAGACGTTTGGCCGCAACGAACTTACCAAGAGAAAAAAACGGACAGCCGTTGTCGATTTTATTTTTCATTTCAGAAGCCCGTTGATAATCATATTACTGTTCGCAGGTGTGATCTCAGGCTTCTTTGGCGAGATAATAAATGCCGTCATCATATTCTCGATAGTTTTGCTGAGTGTAATTCTCGACTTTTTCCAAGAGTCTAAGGCTAAGAGAGCCGCAGAAATATTGAAGGAGAAGGTAACCACTACCGCGACGGTGCTTAGGGATAGCGCCAAAAAAGAAGTAAAGCTCTCTGAAATAGTGCCTGGCGACATCATTTATCTCTCAGCCGGGGACATTGTGCCAGCGGATGCTAGAGTAGTAAACGCGAAGGATCTCTTCGTAGACCAGTCTGCATTGACTGGCGAGTCGTTTCCCATAGAGAAGACGTCTATATCGTTGAAGACGATGGGGTCGGCAGTTAACGAGTGGAACGACTGCCTTTTCATGGGAACTTCTATTGTCAGCGGCACCGCAGCTGCTGTTGTCATGAAGACTGGAAGCCACACGGAGTACGGCAAGATTGCCAAGAGACTCGTTGAAAGAGAGCATGAGACTGAGTTTGAGACAGGTCTTAGAAAATTCGGCTTTCTGGTGATGGAGGTCACATTCTTACTTGTGATGTTTGTTTTTTTCATTAATGCTATTTATTTCATTAATGGTCTTTACAAGCGTGACATTTTGGAGTCTTTTGTCTTCGCTGTGGCGTTGGCAGTCGGTTTAACGCCTGAGCTTCTGCCCATGATTGTTTCTTTGAATCTTTCACGTGGCGCTCTTTCAATGTCGAAGAAGGGCGTTATCGTGAAGAAGTTGGCTTCTATTCAAAACTTTGGAAACATGGACATCTTATGCACAGACAAAACCGGTACACTTACGGAGAATAGGATAACTCTCATGTTGCATGTGGACATGGAGGGAAGAAATGACGAGAAGGTGCTTCTGTACTCCTATCTGAATAGCTACTATGAAACCGGGCTGAAAAGTCCTCTGGACGAGGCTATACTGAAACACCGGAACCTTGACGTTAGAGGCTATCAAAAGATAGATGAAGTTCCATTTGATTTTGTGCGTAAACGGGTCTCTGTCGTCGTTGAGACTGAAAGGCAATTGTTCATGATCGTCAAAGGCGCGCCTGAAGAGGTTATGAAGATTTGTTCTTATTGCGAACTTGACGATCGAGTATTCGATTTAACAAGCGTGTTGCATAAAAGAATAGAGCAAAAGTACTATGATCTGAGTTCTGAAGGATTCAGAGTGTTGGGAGTCTCATACAAGAAGGTCAAAGAGGAGAAACCTGTTTACTCTGTAAACGACGAAAGCAACATGGTGTTCTTGGGGTTTGTGGCGTTTCTAGATCCGCCAAAAGAGACTACACATGAATCCCTTCAACTGTTGAGCAAAGCAAATGTGCAGTTGAAGATTCTTACTGGCGATAACGAACTCGTCACAAAGAAAACGTGCGCCCTACTAGGTTTTGAAATCAAGCGAATCGTTCTAGGAAATGAATTGGTACATTTCAGTGATGATGCCCTTGCGCGTCTCGTCGAAGAAGCAAACGTGTTTGCAAGAGTGACACCTGCTCAGAAGGACAGGATAATGATTGCACTAAAGAAAAATGGGCATGTTGTCGGTTTCTTGGGTGATGGAATTAATGACGCTCCTTCGCTGAAAACAGCGGACGTTGGAATATCGGTTGATAACGCAGTGGACGTCGCGAAAGAATCTGCGGACATGATCCTTCTGCAGAAGGATCTGACGGTTTTGCAGCAGGGAATATTGGAGGGCCGGAAGACCTTCGGCAACACGATGAAGTACATCATGATGAGTACGAGTTCGAATTTTGGAAACATGTTCAGCGTTGCAGGCGGTTCCCTGTTTTTGCCTTTCTTGCCAATGCTTCCGATTCAGATACTCTTGAACAACCTTCTTTATGACTTGTCTCAATCGACAATACCGACGGATAATGTTGACGAGGAGTACGTTGAAAAACCGAAAAGATGGGATATGTTCTTCATACGCCGATATATGCTGATTCTGGGACCAATAAGCTCCATCTTTGACTTCCTGACATTCTTTATTATGTTGCTGGTCTTCAATGCTACTGAACCGATGTTTCAGACTGCTTGGTTCTTAGAGTCACTGTTCACACAGACTTTGATTATTCTCGTCATAAGAACGCGGCGAACGCCTTTCTACAAGAGCAAGCCTGGAAGATTCTTGCTTCTGAGCAGCTCAGCTGTTCTGGCCTGTGCGTTGATCATGCCATTCACACCGTTGGGCGCACTATTCGGTTTCGTAGAGCCGCCATCCATGTTTTTCGTGGTCCTCGCAGGGCTGATAGCAGTGTATATCATGCTGGTTGAAGTCGTGAAGAAAGCATTCTACAAAAGATATTCCTACCGTTTGGAGCAACGTTCGATACTGCAGAACAAGAACCTGTCAAGCTAATACCGTGAGCTTATCGCGCTCTCTTTCCTTGAATAAACTCCTCAACTGCCTGCCTAGCCACGGGATCGGGCACTTGAATGGGCGGGTGTTTGAATGCATATGAAGATATACTCAATAGCTGGCCTGCTATTTTGCGATCCAGCGCTATCTTCACCGCTCTGATGATGTCGATGACCACGCCGGCGCTGTTGGGCGAATCTTCCACTTCAAGCTTCACCATTATCGTCAAAGGCCGATCGCCGAACTTTCTGCCCTTTAGCCAGAGATAACAGATTTTCTTGTTCTTGAGAAAAGGCACGTAGTCTGAGGGTCCAATTCGTGTCGGCAGATCATACGGAACTAGGCTTGTGACAGCCTCTGTCTTGCTGATGCGCTTAGTCCTCAGTCTCTCCTCAACTGTCATGTTTTGAAAATCGGTGTCTCCGCCGAGATTTAGCTGATACGTCTCATCTATGATTACTCCTCTGTCCACGCAAAGCCTAGCTATGTTTCGATGAAGGATAGTTGCTCCCACTTGGCTCTTGATGTCGTCACCTGCAATGGGCAGGCCCTTTTCCTCAAATTTCCTACTCCATGCAGAATTAGAGGCGATGAACTCGGGCATGCAATTAACAAAAGCACAGCCGGCATCCAACGCGGCTTGAGCGTAGAATCGAGTTGCCAACTTGCTACCAACGGGAAGATAATTAACAAGGATCTCCACCTTTGCTTTCTTCAGTGTTTCGGCAACATCCACGGGATTGATTTCCCCTGCCTTGTAAACGTCAAAGGTTTCTTTCATGTGTTCAGCCACTCCGTCCATGATCGGAGCCGGTGAAACCTTAACGCCTAGCTTTGGGGCATCGGCAAACTTGGTGCAGCAATTTGGCTCCGTGAATATGGCTTCAGCCAAGTCTTTTCCTATTTTCTTCTTGTTAACCTCGAAAGCAGCAACGAAGTTCACATCGCTAATGTGGTATCCGCCGAAATTCACGTGCATCAGTCCGGGCACGATCGTGTCATCTTTGGCGTCTTTGTAGTATTGTACTCCTTGAACTAAGGCAGACGCCGAGTTTCCAACTCCTACGAGTGCCACACGAATCTTTGTCAACTTATCTCGTTCCCTCTTTTGTTTGCTTAGCTAACGCTTTAACTAGTGTTCACTCTTTAACTTTTTCTTGGAACATGACAAGGTTAAAAGGCAACTTTAGTGAAGAAGAGGGCATAGGTGAAAGCCTCTTGGATGGAAGCGAAGTGAAGGTTAGATTCGACCCGTTCACGGAAATCGTGATAATGGAACGTGACTTTTTCACGACACCCGACGACATAGCGAGGTTCGCGTCAATAATAGCGGGCGGCAAGACCGCGGGCTTGTACTGGGCTGAAGGCGTGGTTTTTCTGTATTTCCCGATTCCCGCATCGACAGAAACCTTGGCCAGAGAGCTGGTTGAGCACAAACGAGTTTACTGGGCCTTCGTGGGACACGCGCTTATGCCGAAATACCAGCCAGTCATAGAAACCCGCGAGAAGATTATCATTCCTGTAGTCGATATGTCTTTGAATCCGCTTATTAAGAAAGTAGCAACATGGCTGAAAGAGCAGAAGTGACAGTTTAAAACTTCTCCATCATGTTGCTTCTCGCAAGGTTTGAAAATTAAGAATGGTGCACATTAGAGGGACTGTTTCTTCTGGAAAAGGAGAAGGAGCGGAGTATATTCGGTTACCTTGGGTGCAGAAACAGATTATCAGCAAGCTTGGTTTTGCTCCGTACGCTGGGACTCTGAACGTGAAGTTAAACAAAAATGACGCTCTGAGATTTAAGAAAGCATTGGAAGAAGCCGAGGTAGTCGAGATTTCGCCTAGAGCTGGTTTTTATGGGGGTAGATGCCTCAAGGCCGGTTTAATGAGAACTGTTGAATGTGCTGTTTTGATTCCGGAAGTTCCATGCTACCCTGAAGATGTTTTGGAAGTAGTTGCCTCCATGAATCTCAGAGAGCGATTACATCTGGCAGATGGCGACCTACTCGACATCACGGTTTTTCTTTTAAAATCATCTTTTTTGGGCCAGTTTTAAGGAAGCTCTGGATATACTCGCTGAGGAGTCCTTGTTTTTTCAGGAACATACCGTATCTCACAAGAGCATTCATGGCTCTTGCCGCGTCTTCGGGAGTAGAGTACGCAGGGATGTCCAGTCTGTCAAACCTAGATCGTGTGTGCAAGGCCATTTCCGTTTCGCCGATGTCGCAGGCCACGATGGGCTTGTCGTACTTAGCAGCTACCTTGGCCACTCTGTCGATGTAGTCTTCTTGCAAGGCGGGTGTGTGGTGAAGGCCAAGCATTACTATGCCGTTGATTTCTGGGTCTTGGAAGACGATTTCTGTTGCGTACTCGAACATTTCGGAGGTTCCGGAGCCAGTTATGTCGACTGGGTTGAAGTTTGTCGCGAATTTTGGAAGTTTTCCTGTTTCCTTCAGTTTCTCGAATTTCTGCAGAGTCTTATCTGAAAAGCGTTTGACGGACAAGCCTTTTGATTCGCACTCGTCAACAGCCATGATGCCTGGTCCTCCAGCATCAGTGATTATTCCCACGTTGAGACCTGCGGCAGGTGGTTGCATGGACAGGGCTTTTGCCGCGTCAAAAAACTCTTCCGTGTCCTTCGCTCTTAGAATCCCTGTCTGTGCAAAAACAGCGTCGTATATTCTGTCTGAGCCTGCGATGGCTCCTGTGTGCGAGACTGCCGCTCTTGCACCGGCTTCCGTTCGGCCCGATTTGAGAGCCACGATGGGCTTCTTTCTCGTGACTTTCTTTGCTACTCCCAGGAACTCTCTTCCTGATTTTATGTCTTCGATGTACAGCAGTATGACTTTGGTCGCGTCGTCATACAGCAAATAGTCCAACATTTCCGTTTCAGTCACGTCGGCTTTGTTGCCGAAACTCACAAATTTGCTTATCCCTATCTGTCTTCCCGTCATGAAGTCTAGGGCTGCAACTCCGAAGGCCCCGCTTTGAGTTACTATCGCGATGTCTCCGGCTATCGGGCGCGGCGTCGCAACGACTTCATCTCCAGTCATCAGGATTTTTGTTTCTGGAAGAAATAGCATGTCCACGCCTGTTTTGGTGTCAAAGACTCCTAGGCAGTTTGGTCCTAGCATTCGGATGCCTGCTTTCTTGGCTGTTGCCACGACTTGGTTCTCAAGATCGTGGTTTCCGACTTCGCCGAAGCCAGAACTGATTATGACGACATTCCGCACTTTTTTCTGCGCCGTGTCCTTCATTATGTCTGGTACTATCTTCGCTGGGACCACGATCACGGCGAGTTCCACTTTTTCAGGAATGTGGACTAATGAAGGATA
>Ga0172365_10003571_pt1 | contig 11568 bp, 7 predicted proteins | sample LakKivSesite48cm_FD_114535 | JGI IMG/M metagenome (GOLD analysis project Ga0172365, IMG submission 114535) | Sediment microbial communities from Lake Kivu, Rwanda - Sediment site 48cm | ecosystem: Environmental > Aquatic > Freshwater > Lake > Sediment | place: Rwanda: Western Province, Lake Kivu...
AAACACGGCGAGCTCTTTATCGTGAATGATAAGTATTTAAAAGGATTTGTTAAAAACTGGGAGGCAAAAGGTGAAAGAACCGACTTTAATAAAGATTAATTCGGTCGACCCGAAGGAAGCTGAATACATTGCAAAAGTATTAATCAACGAAGCGAACAAACAGAAGCGCCCTATTGCCTGCTCAAAAACAATCAAACGGCTCTTCGGATACGAAAAGAGGGTTTTAATTGGCGGAGTTGAATGACCCTTGAAGAACTCTATTTGAAAGAAAAAGACAGGATTGCAAAACTATCCAGGCACTATGCAAGGATGTTCCGCGCCGAGAAAGAAGATCTCTTCCAGGAAGGAGTACTTGCTCTTGTTCAAACTTACGCAAAGTATGCGTATAAACTCCCCGACGGCGAGCTCCTCAAAATATCCCACAGGATAGTGAACAGAAAGATATACAAATATGCTCAAAACGAATACAGGCATAAAGCATCCGAAATCCAAAGTATTGCGGCGAAAGAACATTAAAAAACTCATAAACGACACAATGTTTAAACTTGATAAAGAAGACTATGACATCCTTTACGAGTTATATTTCAATAATACTTCAATCCATCAATTATCCAAAAAACTTGGCATTTCAAAGCCAGCAGTGAGATACCATCGGGACAAAGCATTAAAGCATCTCAAAGAAATCATTTTAAAAAACGAAAAATAAATGAGTTACCGTACATACGAGACTACCTATGTCCAAAACACTAATGTAGCATATTGCAAGAATTTGTAATACTTCAGTATCTGTATTTTCCATTGATTTTAATTTTTATCTTTTCTATACAACATCAATTTCAGGAAGAGATTCTGAGAATTCTTTATCAATTAAGCTAATCTGTTTTCTTATTATTCCTCTCATTTGCATAGCAGGCATTAAACAATATTCTTTGAAATCTTCCTTAACTATGTCTGCTGGGTTTGTAACATGCGGAAATAAAAGCTTTAGGTAACCTGAGCAAATTCTTTTAATTGCTCTTGTGTCTCTTGTATCAGCATTTTTGGGAACAGAAAGTAAGTTACCAACTATATTTGGAAATTCGGGGTTAGTTCTGAGTGAATGAAGAATTTCTGAAAAGTACTCAACGTTTAGAGTGTAACCTTTTAGTTTCATATTCTCCTTAATTCTTGGTAGCTTCCATCCCTCTATGAAACCATGAAACCTGTCTAATAAAGCAGAACTTTGGAAAAATTCAGGCAAACTGATGAAGTAATTGCTGTAAATAGGTTTCTTATATTCATTAAGCTGAATGTTTCCAAGCAACATAAGTCCTGCAGTGGAAGATCCCTTATGATTCGATATGGTGAATGCTCCTGATTCTAAATAGTTTTTTAAAGCACCTTGAAGCTCATTTTCGTCTCCAAAATCCATAGTTTCAATCTCATCGAAAGTAACAAGGTCATACTTTGTTATAATGCCAGACTGTTTATTTGCAGCATTATAGAATAACTGAGCTCTGGTAATTTTACCGCCGCTTACTAACCATGCATATTTGCTTAGATTTGAAAATACATAAGATTTTCCAGTGCCTTTTGGAGCTAATTCTATCATATTCAAATTTGATTCTACGAAAGGTAAAAGTCTGCTAATAAATATAAGTTTTTGTTGAGTTGATTCAAATCCTTCAGGATTATATTCCATTGAGCGAACCAACACATCTAACCATTCGTCTAATGTAAACTCTTTTCGATTTTCTCTGTAGTACTCCAAATTTATTTCATATGGTTGGAAAGGTTTAAAGTCAATCATTTCTATATGTCCTCGTTGGTTGTCTTCAGGTGGCTCATAAACGAGCTTTACGATACCCCAAGTCTCTCCTCCTAAAAGCTCTTCTTTATTCTTATTCACTACATACCTTGGTATTATTCCCTCGTTTGACTTGATATCCGTATCGGGAATTGAAAATTTAAATATTCCAGTCGATACATCAGGCTCTACTATGATTCTTGAAAGAAGTGTAAATTCCCTGCTTTCCTTTATCATTGCTCCTTTAAGTTTACTACCTTTTTGAACGATGTGCTCTTCGAGAAAAGATTTTACGCCTTCGATAACAATCGTACCTTCATCATCAGAAAATTTTTTTACGACCCAATCTTTTATGAAAGAAGGCAAATTATAACCTGAGAATACGCTGTAAGCTTCAGGAGACTTAAAAAGTGACTCATTAGGAAATACACTTCTAAGCCTATCGTCTAAGTTGTTCATAAGAGCTCCTTTTCTTTAAAACCACCTTTAACCTCTATGGTAATTTTATACCTTTTTGTACCAATTTCAACTTCTAAGTCATAAGTACCAGGTTTTATGTTATTAAATTTAGTCTCGTATTTGTCTTCCTCTGTATTGTTTAGCTCGAAATGTTTATTATCAAGATCTATGCTTGGCTTATATTTGGGTTTTGGCTTAATGGTTATTCTGAAGTTAGGATTTTTTGAATCAACTACTGAACGTTTCGGCGAGACATCATACTCTTCCGATTCAGGATTTTTCATTATTAAAATAAACGGAACAAGTACTTCTTCAGGAGTAGCACCTCCATGAACTTCTCGTGCAGGCACGTCATCAAGAGAATGGTGCTTAAGTGCAACTATTGATTTTTGATTTTCACAATCTCCAGATTCAGTTAACCACGTGATATAGTATTCATCGTTAATTTCTCTATCCACATTCTGGATACATCTCCCATCGTGGCTTGTCTCGTCAAAGTCGAGTCTTTTTATCTGTCCATACCTCTTTTGAGATAAAAATGTAAATCCATGGTCTGAAACAATGCAAACTGAGTTGTCACTTTGACCAAGGATCTTTAAAGCAATATCCTCTATTATTTCAAACTCCTTAATGATATCGTCAGGATGTTTATACGGATTTTCAGAATGTATGTATTTATCTAACTCACCTATTTTTTCTTCATTGTATTTGTTGCATTCGGTAATTGAAGGTAAGTTGGTTCTTACAATTTCCTTTACCTGTATGAATTTGTTACGTTCCTTTCCGTAGTATTCGAGGTAATGAAATAACAAAGGCAGCCACTCTGCTCCAAGGCCGTCTACCCATAAGATTTTCTCCGAATCTGATGGTAATTTTCTTTCAAGCTTATAATACCATTTGCAAAAAGTATTCTTTTCCTTGTTTTTAATGTTAATAATCTTGTCAATTTTCTCTGATTTTCTATCTAAAATCTTAGACTTGTTGTACTCTTTAAAATATTCAAATAACCAATCTTCTAACTTATTATCAATTTGTAAGTTATCCCAGTTTAGGTAATGATATAATTCAGGATAAATGTCTTTTGCAATCTCTTTATCCTTCTCGAAGTTTGTACTCTTTTTTAATGTTTCAATTATATGTCTTCTCTCTGTATAAGTTATTGAGGTTAAAAGTTTAGATTTTTCTTTTAACGGTATATCATCATATTCTTTGAGTTTCTCTGAAAGCTCTTGTTCAATCGGCAAATATGGTTCCTTTAATGATTTGTGAATATAATATAGATACTGCTTCCTCTCGTCAAAAAAGCTTTCATCTTCTTCCTCAAAAACTTTTAACCACAGCGATTTAATAAAATTTAATTTATCAAGGCTATCAGTACTTTCAAACACTATTTGTATATATAAAGTTTGAGGTATTCTTCTTTTCAATACAAATTTCTTTATTAGCCACCTTTCAAACTCCGACTCGCTTTTAATATAAGTTCTTATGAGCTCCTGAATGTTGATCATATCGATTGCATTGAAATTGAAATGTTTTAAAAACAGATCTTCAAAACTATTTATTTGAAAATTACAAGTTTCTTTTATAGCATCTCTCCAGTATTTTGATTCTGCCTCATAATACTCAAGAGGAAATTTAATTTTAAGCACATACTCAAGGTATTCTTTATAGTTGTTCACTACTTTAAGGTCAAAACGCGAGTCCGGAAGAAAATTTTTGTAAAATGATGCAAGCGATTTAGAAGTTGATAGAATATTGCTTAAGTCAGTCTTTTCAGCAAGTCCAAGCCATTGCTGAGTAATATCAACTTTCAAAAACCCTTTCGGCACATAGTCAAGATCCTTCCGGTCAAAATTAATCTGATAAACAGTAAGTCTGTCTGCTTCTCCATTTAACCTCCAGACTGGTGCCCAGATTTCTCTTCTATGAAAACTGTTCCAGAACTCAACTTCAAATCTTTCTATCATACCAATCATAGGCACATAAATTCTAATATTAGTGCTGGTTTCAATTTCTGAAATGGCTCTTAAAGTATTAGAGAAATCGTCTTTACTGAAGAATCTTAAGACCTCAGAAAGCGGTAAAATTAAATAAGCTTCACTTATATCTTTGAATGCTTTCAGAATGTCATTAGATGTAAGCCAACCATCTTCATGTGGCAATAAATCTGTTAAATTAAGACGCTTAATTTTGTGTTCAAGCATTACATTTGCAAATTCCACAAGAGATTTTTGAGAATTGAGAAAAATAAACCTGACGGGATACCTTCTTGCAGAAGGTGAGAAAGATGATTTATCCTTATCGATTTCTTCGAGTAGTTCTTTTAAATCATTAAATTCTTTCATTCCTAGCTTCCCAATTCTTTTTCTAATCTGCGAGCAATGTTGTCATCTTCCGCAAGTTTTAGCAGCAATTCTTTTGCCTGTTTACCGTCGAGTTTCTTAATTTTATCAATGACTTCTTTCTTCTTATGAGGTGTCAGTGGTGGATTTTGTTTGGGTGACACATTTAAATCTTTCTGAGTCATTTTTCCGGTTTTGTTTCGCGCAACAATAGTGAACACAGAAGGCTCTGAAACTGTTACATCAAAAGAAAATGTTCCATCAGATGAGACATCTATAGGGTTACCATTTATCGTAACTTCTACATTAGGCTCTGTTTGTCCTCTAATTGTTATTGTAGGATCTTCAATGACAGAGTTGTTTTGAGGATTGTTGATTATAAGACTTGGAGGTGTAATTTGCTTAATCCACCAGTCTTTCACCTTTTCTCTTGCCTTATCCTCGTTCCACAATGCTGCTTCTTCTTGCATATGAACTTTAAGGTAATCCATTAATTCTTTAAATGATTCGTCATCCAATTGTACTTCTTCAACAGAATTCTTGATCCATTTTTTGAACAGCTCATCCTCTTCATCGCTATTTAAAATGTTTTTCAAGTCTATGGTTACATTCTCAATAGCTTTTAAATACTGGCTAATTTTGTCTTGGCTAGTGTCAATATCAATAGTTTGAATAAATTCGTCTATTACTTTAATTGCATTTTTTACATTGGCTGAAACTTCTTCCTCTTGATAGTAAATCCACAGTGGAAAAGAAACCTTTTTCAGTTTCTCTCTTATTTTCCATTTGGCATCGTTTAAGCTTTTTGGTTCATCTATTTCAAATACCTCTTTGATAACTTTTATTAACTCTTTCTCTTCAGTAGTTCCAAATCTAACCTGAAGTTTAAGTCTGTCGCTTCCATTTTCCCAAAATTTGAAAATACTTAAGATTTTTTCTCTCATATTTTCTTTACCAATCGGGGTACCAGTTCCTATTTCGTAGAGTTTATCAGTGTATTGTCTCATGAGAAAGGCGAGTGCCCCTATACTAATCATATTCTGATATAGCCCAAACGGGGGCTTCTTGAGGAATTCTAATTCGTCCCCTAAATTGAAATTGCTTTTACTCTTTGCATTCTCAATTGCTTTGTCGATCTCAATAGACATTTTCTTCAGTGGATGGTTTTCACCTACATCATGCTTAAAGTTCAAATTTGCATCAACAACATACTCGTCATAATAATCTTGAATTAAGCCTCTTAAATAGTTTTCAACGCCTTTTGCTGTTTTTTCTTCTATGTCGCTTCTTGCTGAGGCAAATAAAAATATTTCAACTGCTTTCTTTGACCGCTGTTTTTTCCAGGTGTTTATATTTTTCCTGCATAATGGGATGTTTTCAACGCCAGAGGAGAATATAGTAGTTGATACCTTATCGTTAATATCTCTGTATAAAAAAGTTAAAAGAGTCTGTAATTGTTTATCTCTTAAATACAAATCTATGTATTTTGTCATGCTATTTGTTGTCCATTCATTTATAACTTGTTTGGCGCTTTCTTCGTATTCTTTTCTGTCATCTGTGTGGTTGTGCCTTTCTGCAACCTGAGCCCTTGCACGATAGTCAATGTATTTTTCAAAAGTTTGGTTATCAAATGGTGTCTCCAATAAGGCAAATACAACATTTTTAAATCCTTCTCTTCCTGCTAAATTTCCGATTGTTTCTTTGGCTTGTAATATTTCCTGGTTATCTCTTCCAATAAGAATTGCTGTATGAATGCTTGATTCGGTCTCAAAAGCCTTGGCAAGTTTGTTTTCTAAAAGAGAATCTGAATTCTTTGCATCAAGAAATGTTATTTCTAATTCTCTCAATACTTGGTTAGAGATAGTTGTCACAAATTTATCCTTGGCATCTTCTGTTAGAACAGAGGTGATATCTTTGTATTCTTCTCTTAACTCTTCTTTAGCTCTTTCAACCTCTTTTTGAGGAAGGATTGCACTTGTAACAACATAAAGACCGTTTGCACTTTTATTTAAAACTTGCTTTTTATCAAAGAAGCTAAGGATTCCATCGATGCTGTCATTTAAAGCTGTCCCTGAAAAAATTGATCTTATGTTGTCTTCCGAAGGTGCTAACAAAGAGGTTTCATCCAAATCAGTAAATTTGTAAAGAATATTGAGAAGCAGAATTGCTTTAAATGTTTTAGATGCTTCTTTGCCACCCTCTTTTTCTACAATTTCTCTGTAAAGCTTATATCTCTCTAACGAGGAGGACATCTTTTCATCGTTTATTCTTTCAAATTCTTGGTAGAAGAAATCCCAGAGTCTGTCCGCAGTTAAAAATGTTTCTCCTTCTGGGTCGGGGTTCTTGTTGATAAAATCCTTAAAACCAGATTCCTTACCAAAAAGAAAGCTAAAAATACTTCTTTCTGTTGAACCTATGTTCCTCGCAATAAAAGTTAAAAGTTTCGCCGTATATGGATGTATCGGAAATAGGTTCTCAATTTGTTTCCTATGAACTTCTTCATTAGTATATCCTCCTTTTTCAACCAAAATTCTTTTAATTGCATTATCAACTTTACTGATATGCTCGTCCTTTAGTTTATCCCATAATTCTTCGTTAACCTTTTTTAGTGAAGCATTCATTATGTGATATGTTGTAATTGGCTCCATCGAATAATCTAATACTTTGAATCTTCCTAAAATCTTTTCGACATCCTCACTTTTAAGGTTCGCTTGAGCGGGTCTCCTGTGACTTATAACGAAAAGATAGATGTCGTCATTTTTTGAAAGCTCTGCAATGTTTTGAATCTCGGAGAGAAGTACTCCCGAATTAGGCATCTCTAAAACAGGTGTAAATTCATCCCAGAATATGACAAGGTCTGAGACATTTTTCTTAGCTTTAATTTCTGATACCGACTGCTTTAACCATTCGGTTAAATCAAGAGTGGAAAAATGAGTCCCGTTTTTTAAAAACATTCCCTGCAATATAATAAGTAAATTTTGATCTAAATCTTTAAGTTTCTTTACCAAATCCTGTGGAGATCTCACATAAGGCCTTAGTTCTGAATTTTCAATAAATTCTTGCCAAACTATATGTGAAGGGTTCGTTTCAATTTGATAAATCATTGTTTCAAAATCATCTTTGACGGCTATATCAGGAGCTACCTTTTTAATTGCAATTTGTATTACCAAGCTAAATGTTCTGCTGTCCGTGATCATAGATGTGCCTTTAAGAATTACGGGGCAAATTTTATTAGATTCCCTAAAATGCAAAAGCCTGTAGCTTAATTGTTTATCCTCGAACTTATCAATGAAATCTCTAAAGTCTTCGACAGGGTCGCTAAGCAAATGTTTAACCACAGAAGTTGCATGGCTCTTCCCTGTTCCGTATGTTCCTTGCATCCAGAGCGATTGGCTTTCTTTTGGATCTTTAATTTCAAGCGAGTTCAGCGTCTTAGTAAGAACATCATAAAACTTAATGTTAGGAATAAATCTTTTCCAGTAAGAGCCGCTCTCGTTAGTTAAGTCAAATGCAGGCTGAAAGTTTTCATCTAAGGTAATTACTTCATTGTACTTCATGTAATTCCCTCCTTATTTAAATAAAGCTTAAGCACATCCATTTGCGATTTTTGACTGTTCAACTTTACCAAAAACATATCATCAGTAAGTTCTATCTCGAGCAATTCATTGCCTTCAATTGCAAGAAGCTTTTTTCTTATATAATCATCGTTAATTATTAGCATTTTTTGTGGACCGTATTGATCTTTTCCGAGCTCTTCAATTGTGAACTCGTGCTTGCCTGTCCTCTCTGCTAATTTATAGATAGTGTACAGAATTACATACGGATCAAAAAGAAATCCACCTTCCTTTTTGACGCTTCTTTCTCTTCCGTTGCATGTGATAATGCCGATTTTTAAATCTGAACCTATGGGAGTGTATTCAAAAGTGCCGATAAGAGACATTAAGCCATTAGTTACATACCTGTTTTGTTTTCCATAATCTATTACCATCAGTTCTAAAATTCTATTTCTTGTGTATTTTGAATTTGGTAGCTGCGTCCACCATAAAAAAAGAGGAGAATTGAAGCAAAGGTTTAAAAATAATAATGACCATAATGTTTTGGATTCAATTCTTTCCTTTTTGTATATTTTCTCTATCGCGTTAAATAAATTGAAGTTGATTTGATTTTCACTGTTGATCAGTTCAATATCTTTTAAATAATAAAACAGAGAATCCTTTTGACGAGGACCTAAGAAAGGCTTACTGAAAATACTTTCTCCATCAGTCAAAAACATTTCAATCCATTCTTTTTTTAAGCCGAAAGTTCCATATTTAAACTTAGATAACATTTTTGATTTTCTCAACATAATACTTCAAAATATCGATTTCGTTTAGATTTTCGTTTAAGAAGATGTTATCAAGACCTGCTACTAAATCAACTCTTACTAGATCGTCTTTTTCTTCTTGTAATGTTCTAAGGATATTTTCAACTTTTTTCCTTGAAGTCCCAAACAATCTGTAAGGACCACCTGGAAAATTTTTATCATAAAGTTCTGAAACAGTAAACGCCTTTCTTCTAAGTAGCGAAGATACCTTATAAAGGCTGTACAATACAGAGAATAGATTAATGCTTTCTGTTCCTATCTTATTTATTACTCGCATTCTTCCGCTCTTTTGAATAGATCCAATTTTGAGATCATTTCCAATCGGAGTAGTATCAAATAAATTAAACAGAGATAATGTACCACTTTTTATTGTCCGTTCAGATGCATTAGGGTAAACTTCTTTGAGTTTCTCTTCAAATTCATTTTGAGATATTGACTTTCCCCAGTTGTCATAAGTATCAAGATAAAATTTACATATATATGAGTTAGAGTATAAATTTATCAAAAGTATTTCCCAAACTGTACTCTTTTTAAGCTTCATTAAGTTTGACAAGATTTTAGTGGTTTCTGTTATACCTCCCTTATGTATCAATTCCATTTCCCTAAGCCACACTTTCATGCTTTCAAATTGCTTATTTCCAAGATTATTTTTCACAAGCCATTCTTCAGGATTCAAAAGAAAACTTTCTACCCATTCCTGCCTTGCCCCGAAAGTTAAATAGCTTCCTATTCCACCTTGATGTTCTCGTTTCATGTTCCCTCCATTTTCTGCCATTTGTACCGATTTTGCCAATAAACATCCTCTATCTGAAAAATCTATACAGCTTAAGCAATTAATACAACTTTGAGTGTTAACTGTTACAATAGGAAAAGTTTTTAGTGCTCCTGTAGGACACTCTGCCTCACAAGCACCGCAATGTACACAATAAGTTGTTTTGTACATTACCTTTTTTATCTTATTGTACAACTCTTTATTTTCTACAATATTTTGGAATCGTACGGATATATTTGATTTTTCTTGTTCTTCTTTTTTAAAAGAAATACTTTTGTCGCCGATTTTTAATTCGCCTTCTGTTTTATTGTCTACATTTTTTAGATACACTGATCCTAGCACTTTTAGCCACTCATTTAAGTTTTCTCTAGGATTTACAGATGTAAAAACTGCATCATTATTAGAAAGAATCGACTTTAAGAATGTTCCCCGCGTATCAATGCCTTCTCCGCCTGCTCTTTTTTTCCACTGCCCCTGAGCAATATATGTTTGAATTTTTTCTTTATCAGTAATTCCAAGTAATTTAACATGATTTTCGATTATTTTTAAAAGTTCTTTTGGTTTTTTTAAATTAAGCCTTGATAGTATGGACTCAGACCATGCTGAACCAAAAGGACATATTGAGCAACCAATTCTGCTCAACCCATATCTGTATGCAGGGTTTACTAATAGCAGCCTAAAATATATGTATAAATATACTTCTGTTGAATTCCATAACTTTATTACTTCTGCATTTAATTGATTTAAGTGTTTTACGCCAAGCGCTAATCTACTATAATTGCTTCTCGCTGTGCTTTCATCAGACCTTACTCCTTCAAACACAAGTATTCTCGGTGTTTTGCTATTGCCCTTTTCTTCGTAAAGCTCTCTTACTTTTTTTACAAACGGGGCAGTTTTCGTAACGGTACAACACCATCTGTGAAATCTGCTTGGTGGCCCAAAGTATTCCCAGAGCCCGAGAGCATCCTTTACAGGCTTAACTGTGTAAAATTTGAGTTTCGGGTATTTTTTCTTATATTCTTCCTTGGTTCTTTCGACTGCTTCATATATGTATGGTATTTCCATTGTTGTATCTGAAAAAATCACGATGTAATCCTCAGGGTGCAATACTCTGCTTACGATATCAAGCACAACCTGAGAATCTTTTCCTCCGCTGAATGACACTGTAATAAAATCAACCTTTTTCTTATATTTTTTGTATGTATCTTCTACAAAATCTATTGCTTCATTTTCAAGAACAAATAATAATTTCCTATTTCTTTTGATTACTTTTTTTATATTTATAGGCTTTAATTTTAAATCCTTTCCCTCTTCTGTTATTATAATTTCTGGTGCTTCGCATAAATTGCCTCCTTTGGCTTCTGCAACAAATACTCCTTCGCAAAAGTATTTTCTCCCTATTGCCCACAAAAGAGGCTCTTCAGATTTTGGATAAATCCAATATTTGTTAAAGCCAAGTAGATCAAGCTCTTCAAAATACACAGGTCTTGGAGAGCTTAAGTCTTCATGTTCATTTGCTGTGTCTGCTAAAATTACTCCATTTATTTCAGGATCCCACTTTACTTTGAACACAAATCCTCCAATTTTCTTGCAGAAGTTCTGCTGTTTTATTATAATATTGTTAAGCAAATATTAAAAATATTTCATGTATCAAACATATCCGAGACTCTTGATAATATTTTATGAACTGAATCGTTTTAGACTTTTGAAAGGACGCATTAAATAGAATAATCAGCCCCCCACCCTATCAAAGAAAGTTAGTACAAGCTATCGAAGTTTTATTTTATCCCTGTTTTATCCCTGCGTTGCCTCATTCATACTCTAAGCGAAATATTTTTAGTTATCC
>Ga0172365_10003572_pt1 | contig 11565 bp, 5 predicted proteins | sample LakKivSesite48cm_FD_114535 | JGI IMG/M metagenome (GOLD analysis project Ga0172365, IMG submission 114535) | Sediment microbial communities from Lake Kivu, Rwanda - Sediment site 48cm | ecosystem: Environmental > Aquatic > Freshwater > Lake > Sediment | place: Rwanda: Western Province, Lake Kivu...
CCAACTTGGCCCGCGCGCCGCACGGGGCGTTCATCCGCAAGGCGCCGTGCCACTTCGGGTGGGACTGGGGCCCCACGCTACTCACCGCCGGCCTGTGGCGGCCGGTGCGCCTGGAGATCGTGCCCCGGGCGTTCATCGACTCCCTCGACGTCCGGGGCGAGCCCGGCGAGGGCGGCGGCGGCACACTGACGGTGACCGTCGAGGCCGCCGGCCCCGACCTCGCGGGCCTCGAGGTGGTCCCCGGCAAGACGTTCCGGTGGCGCGGCTGCTACCAGGGCGACATGAACTGCGCCACCACGCTGGACGTGCAGCTCAACGTCTTCGGGCAGTTCGTGCCGAAGGTGCCGGAGGCGTTCAGGGACTCGCGGTTCGTTTTCCTGGGCAACTGCAGCCCCAGCCTCCAGATGCACGTGCTGTCGCAGGTGCAGTTGCCCCGGCTGGTCGTCTGCGACACGATGAATTTCTACATTGCGAACGAGCGGGCCGACCTCGTGAAGCTGCTGGGGATGGTCGACGGCCTCGTCATCAACGACGCCGAGGCTCTGCAGTTCACCGGCAAGGCCAACCTCGTGGCGGCAGGCCGCGAGATCCTCGCGATGGGCCCGCGCTTCGTAGTCATCAAGAAGGGCGAGCACGGCTGCATGTTGATGGACCGCTCCAGGGCGATCTTCTGCATCCCGGCTTATCCGCTGGAGAGGGTGGTGGATCCGACGGGCGCGGGCGACAGCTTCGCGGGCGGGATGATGGGCTACCTGGCGAGGAACGGGGAGGTCGACGAGGCGGCATTGCGGCGCGCGCTGGTCTTCGGCACGGTCGTCGCGTCGTTCAACGTCGAGGGATTCAGCCTGTCCACATTCCGGAGGATCGGCTTGGACGACATCGAGCGCCGGTTCAGCGAGTTCGCCGGCATCACCAGGTTTTGACGGCAGCGTCGCAGGGGAGGAGCCCATCAGGGAGTTACTAATCCGGGCATCAAACAGTGAACACTCGTTCTTTCATCTTCCCCTCCTTGCTGGAGCCCCCGGAGGGGGCGGCGACAAAGCTAGCCCAGGGCAAGCGAGTGCCGGAAGGCACGAACGCAGCCCTGGGTAAAGCCGGCATCCAAATATCCCCTCCCTGGGGAGGGGGCAGGGGGTGGGGATCCTTGACTATGATGTTCACTATTTACTGACCCAGGTAACATGCGCACTTTTCTTGCCATCGAGATCGATGCGGCGATCCGCGGGAAGATCCAGGCGATCCGCCAGCGCCTGAGGAAGGCCAACGGCGACATCAAGTGGGTGGAGGAAGATAACACCCACCTCACCATCAAGTTCATCGGCGAGATCGACGCTGAGCGGCTGCCCGAGCTGACGGCTGCGATCGAGCAGTGCGCGGCGGCGTCGCGCGGCTTCGAGATCGCGGTCCGCGGCGTGGGCACGTTTCCGGCGCGCCGGCCGCGTGTGCTGTGGGTGGGCGCGGAAGACGCCTCGGGCACGCTGGCCGGCTTGCACCGCGCGGTGGACGCGGCCCTCTCGCGATTCGGGGTGGACGAGGAGGGCCGCGAGTTCAGCGGCCACCTCACGCTGGGGCGCGTCCGAAGCGGCAAAAACCTCGACAAGCTGGTGGCCGCCCTCGAGGCCGAGGCACCGGCCGACCTCGGCGTGACGAAGGTCGACTCGCTGGTGCTGTTTGAGAGCAAGCTCATGCCGCAAGGCCCCCGGTACAGTGCGCTGGCCCGGATCCCCCTCGCCGGCTCATGAAGCATAAAGAGGATACAACCATGGCGAAGAAACCCGAAGAGGTTGACCCGCGCAAGGAATCGCTCGAGCGGGCCATAACCCAGATCGAAAAGCAGTACGGCAAGGGGGCGATCATGCCGCTGGGGTCCGACACCCACCTCCAGGTGCCGGCCATCAGCACCGGATCGCTGTCGCTCGACATCGCCCTGGGCGTGGGCGGGCTGCCGCGCGGCCGCGTGGTCGAGATCTTCGGGCCCGAGAGCTCGGGCAAGACCACGCTGAGCCTCCAGGTGATCGGCAACGCCCAGCGCAACGACGGCATCGCGGTCTTCATCGACGCCGAGCACGCCCTCGACCCCGCCTACGCCAAGAAGATCGGGGTGGACATCGACAGCCTGCTGCTGTCGCAGCCCGACACCGGCGAGCAGGCCCTCGAGATCGCGGAGTTGCTGGTCCGCAGCAACGCGGTGGACGTGATCGCGGTGGACTCGGTGGCGGCCCTCGTGCCGCGCGCGGAGATCGAGGGCGAGATGGGCGACGCCCACGTGGGGCTGCAGGCCCGGCTGATGTCGCAGGCCCTCCGCAAGCTCACCGCCGCCATCAGCAAGTCGCGCACCGTCATGATCTTCATCAACCAGATCCGCGAGAAGATCGGCGTGATGTTTGGCAGCCCCGAGACGACGCCGGGCGGGCGCGCGCTGAAGTTCTACACGTCGGTCCGCATCGACGTCCGCCGCATCGGCAGCATCAAGGACGGCGAGACGACCATCGGCAACCGCACGCGGGCGACCGTGGTGAAGAACAAGGTGGCGGCGCCGTTCAAGAAGGCGGAGTTCGACATCATCTTCGGCAAGGGGATCTCGCGCGAGGGCGACCTGGTCGACCTCGGCAGCGAGATGGGGCTCGTCCAGAAGATGGGCTCGTGGTTCTCCTTCGGCGAGACACGCCTGGGCCAGGGCCGCGAGAACTCGAAGGCGTTCCTGGAAGCCACGCCAGCTCTTGCCGATGATCTGGAGAAAAGCATCCTCGACAAGGCGGGAATGTCCGACATCCGGCGCAAGGGCCCGAAGTCGGAACAACTTGCCGCTTCGTCCTGAAAGCCCCCCCGCACCAGCCGATGGCCCGGAGACAGTGCAGCACACCATGAAAGCCCAGGAAATCAGGCAGCGCTACCTCAGGTTCTTCGAAGCAAGGGGCCACACCGCCTACCCGTCGGCTTCGCTGGTGCCCGACAACGACCCGACGCTGCTCTTCACGGGCGCGGGCATGAACCAGTTCAAGGACATGTTCCTCGGCAAGGGGCGGCTCCCCTTCAGGCGCGCCACCACCTGCCAGAAGTGCATCAGGACGGGCGACATCGACCGCGTGGGCATCAGCCCCTTCCACCACACGTTCTTCGAGATGCTGGGCAACTTCTCCTTCGGCGATTACTTCAAGAAGGAAGCGATCGCCTGGGCGTGGGAGTTCCTCACCGTCGAGATGAAGCTGCCCGCCGAGCGCATCTTCGTGACCATCTACAAGGACGACGACGAGAGCTACGACGCGTGGACCAGCGGCGTGGGCATCCGCAAGGACCGCGTCCTCCGGCTCGGCGCGGACGAGAATTTCTGGCCTGCCAACGCCCCCGCACAGGGCCCCAACGGCCCCTGCGGCCCCTGCTCCGAGATCTACGTCGACACCACCGGCGTCAACTGCGGCCGCCCCGCATGCGACCCCACCTGCCCCTGCAAGCGCTACGTCGAAATCTGGAACCTCGTCTTCACGCAGTTCGACCGCAAGGACGGCGGCGTGCTCGACCCGCTGCCGCACAGGAACATCGACACGGGGATGGGCCTCGAGCGGATGGCGGCCGTGATGCAGGGCGTGCGCTCGAGCGCCGAGACCGATCTCTACGTGCCGATCATCAGGAACGTCGCCGAGCTGCTCGGCACCAAGTACGAGAAGGCGAGCCCCGAAGGGGCGAAGATCCGCCGCATCGCCGACCACGCCAAGGCGATCGTGTTCTGCATCGCCGACGGCGTGCTGCCGTCGAACAAGGGCCGCGGCAGCGTCGAGCGGCGCCTCCTCCGCCGCGCCGTGCGCGACGGCATCGACCTCGGCTACGACAAGACGTTCCTCCACAAGCTCGTGCCCGCGATCACGAAGACGATGGCCGACTTCTACCCCGAGCTCGCCGAGCGCCGCGACAACATCGCCCGCATCATCCAGATCGAGGAGCAGCGCTTCCACCAGACGCTCGACCAGGGCGCCAGGCTGCTCGACGACCTCATCGCCGACCTCAAGAGCAACAAGCAGACGACGCTTGGCGGCAAGCACGCATTCCTCCTCTACGACACCTACGGCTTCCCCCTCGACATGACCGAGGCCGAGCTGGCCAAGCAGGGCCTCGAGGTGGACCACCAGGGCTTCGAGCGCGAGATGGAGCGCCAGCGCGAGCTGGCCCGCAGCAGCACGACGATGGGCGAGGTCTTCCACACCGGCCCGCTGATGGAGATCAAGGGGCGCGTCGAGCCCACGAAGTTTCTGGGCTACGAGCAGACGGCCCTCGAAGCCTGCGTGACGGCGATCATCGCCGAGGAGCTCGTGGCCGACCGCGTGGCCGAGGGCGAGGAGGTGAGCGTGGTGCTCGACCGCACGCCCTTCTATGGCGAGTCGGGCGGGCAGATCGGCGACCACGGCACGATCACCTGGGAGGGCGGCGAGATGGTCGTGCGCGACGCCCAGCGCGCCGACGGCTACATCCTCCACGCCGGCGAGATCACGCGCGGCATACTCCAGCAGGGGCAGGCCGTGCACGTGGAGATCGACAACCGCCGCCGCGCCGCGATCCGCCGCAACCACACTGCCACGCACCTGCTGCACCACGCCCTGCGCACCGTGCTCGGCAAGCACGTGGAACAGGCCGGTTCGCTGGTCACGGCCGACCGCCTCCGGTTCGACTTCACGCACTTCTCCGCCTGCAAGAAGGAGGAGCTCAAGGAGATCGAGCGGATCGCCAACGAGTCGATCGTCCGCAACATCCCCGTCACGCCCTACGAGACGACCCTCGACGAGGCCCGCAAGGCCGGCGTGATCGCGCTCTTCACCGAGAAGTACGGCGAGCGCGTGCGCGTGGTGCGCGTGGGCGACGTCAGCAGCGAGCTGTGCGGCGGCACGCACGTGGACAACACCGGCGAGATCGGATTGCTGAAGATCATCAGCGAGGAATCCATCGCGGCGGGCGTGCGCCGCATCGAGGCCGTGACCGGAGCGGCCGCGCTCGATGTCTTCGAGCGGCAGGGAGAGGTGCTGGCGCAGCTCTCGGAGGTCCTCGCCGCCGCGCCCGACAAGCTCGCGGAGCGCGCGGCGAAGCTCGTGGCCGAGGTCAAGGAACTCAAGAAGGAGCTTGCCGGCCAGAAGCGCAAGAGCGGCACCGACGCCATCGACGAGATCATCAGGTCCGCCGTCAGCATCGACAGCCACCAGGTGGTCATCGCCGCCCTGCCCGAGTCCGGCATGAACCAGCTCCGCGCCGCGGCGGACCTCTTCCGGCAGAAGGTGAAGTCCGGCGTGCTGGTCCTCGGCTCCGAGGCCCAGGGCAAGGCGTCGCTGGTGGCGGCCGTCACGAAGAACCTCACCGATCGGATCCAGGCCAGCAGCATCATCGGCGAGATCGCCCCGATCGTCGGCGGCGGCGGCGGGGGCCGGGCCGACATGGCCCAGGCGGGCGGGCGCGACCCGTCGCGGCTGCCCGAGGCCCTCGAGAAGGCCAGGGAGCTCGTCAGGAGGAGCCTCGAGGCGTGAGCCGAGCCCGTGCCGGCGCGCAGCCTCGGCACCCCCGGTGTAAATTCTTGTAAGACCCCCGTGCGCGGGTCTTTTCGCGTTGCAGGGGCTTCCCTCCCGCTCTACAATAGCGCAGGTGAGACGGCCGCGGCGGGGCACGCCGCGCGCCTCCCGGCACTTCAAATGAACGAATACCGTACGCTGAGCCTGACGTCGCCGATCCCCTGGCCGGTCCTCATCCCGGTCGCAGCGCTGCTGGTCTACCTCGTGGTACGCCTCTATCGCCGCGAGCGGGGGCTGGTGCCGGGCCGGATGGGCAAGACCCTCACGGTCCTCCGGGCGCTCCTCCCGATCCTGCTGCTGCTGATGCTCCTCGAGCCGCTGTTCTCGATCCACTGGTCGGAGGCTCTCAAGGGGCGCGTCATCCTCCTGCTCGACGGCTCGCTGAGCATGCTGGCGACGGACGAGCACCGCACCGACGACGAGAAGGTGCGCCTGGCCGACACGCTCGGGCTGCTGCCGAAGGGCGCGCGGGAGGTGTCTTTCCGCGAGAAGGCGGCCGTCGCGGCCGAGCTGGGGCGCGCCTATCCCGAGTTGCTCGAAGCCGGCAAGGCCGCCGGGCCCGGCTCGACGGAGAAGGCCGCAGACGCGTATCTCGAGAAGCACGAATCAGCCTTCGACGCCCTCAAGAGCTTCAGCGGCGACGCGCGCAAGCTCGCCTCGTCGAAGAAGCGCCCGCCGGAGGTCGGCAAGCCGCTGCAGGAGATCTCGACGCGGCTCAAGACCCAGGTGGATGCGCACAAGCTCATCGAGGAAGCCCTCGAAGGCCCGAACGGCATCGCGGACGCTGCGGCCTACGACAGGGCGTCGGGCGAAGTCATCACGGCCGCCGCGGGCGCGCTGCTCGCGGTGCAGCAGGCCTCCGACAGCCTGCTGGCGAAGTCGGACGACAAGAAGGTGCGCGAGGCGCTGCAGCAGCTCGACGCCATGAAGCGGGCCGAGGTGATGGCGAGGCTGCTGAGAACCGGCGACGCGGGCATCCTCAACGAGCTGGGCGCGGAGTTCCATCTCGAGTGCTACAAGCTCACGGGGGGCGACATCGTGGAGGTCTCGCCCGACAAGCTCGCGCAGTCGCCGGGCAAGGCCGGCTTCGAGGTGGACGGCAAGAAGACGGACGTCGCATCGGCGGTGCGCGTGGCGGCGGAGCGCGTCAAGGACGGGCGAGAGACGTCGGCCGTGGTGCTCCTCAGCGACGGCCAGAACAACGCGGGCGACGACCCCGAGACGGCCGCGAAGATCCTCGCGGGCAGCAATGTGCCGCTCTATACCGTCGGTATCGGCAGCGGCGAGCCGCCCAAGGACATCGCGATCGCCGAGCTCGAAACCAGCCGCGTGGTCTACCTCGGCGACGAAGTCCACGTGGGCCTCGTCGTGAAGTACGACGGGTTCCAGGGGGCGAGCGCCCCGGCCCGCATCGAGGAGGACGGCAAAACGCTCACCGAGAAGCGCGTGGCGTTCCCGGAGGACCGCCGCCGCACGCCGGCGGAGCTCGCCTTCGTCCCCGAGACCGTCGGCACGCACACCTACGTCGCCCTGATTCCCTTGCAGGACGGCGAGCTGATCGAGGAGAACAACCGCCGCGAGTTCAAGGTGGACGTGATCGACGACAAGATCCGCGTGCTCTACTTGGAGGGCGAGCCGCGCTGGGAGTATCGCTTCCTCAAGAACCTGCTGATGCGCGACAAGACGATCGAGCTGAACCGGCTGATGCTCGAGCGCGAGGCACCCGAGCTGCCCCGCGGCAGCGAACCGGGCAGGTTCCCCGAATTGAAGGACGATCTGTTCCGCTACGACGTGCTCATCATCGGCGACCTTCCGGCCGACCGGTTCTTCCCGTCGGACCTCAAGAACATCGAGGCGTTCGCGGCGGAGAACGGCGGGGCCGTGGTGGTCGTCGCCGGGCCGCTGTTCAATCCCGCGAGTTACGCCAACACCCCCGTCGAGCAGATGCTGCCCGTGCGGATGGGCCGCCTCGACCCCACCGACGAGATGCGGCGGAAGGTGCAGTACAACGGCTTCCGGCCGATCCTCACGCACGAGGGCGAAGAGAGCCCGATCACGAGGATCATGTTCGACAAGCTCGCCAACGCGACCGTCTGGGAGAAGCTGCCGCCGCTGCACTGGCACGCGTTCCTCAACGACCCGAAGGAAGGCGCGGAGGTGCTGCTGAAGGCGCCGGGCGCGAAGGAGGACGACTGCGTGCTCCTCGCGACGCAGGCATACGGGCTGGGCCGCGTGCTGCTGCTGGCGACGGACGACTCGTGGCGCTGGCGCTGGGGCATCGGCGACAAGTACTTCCACAAGTTCTGGGGCCAGGTGATGCGCTGGGCCACGGCAGGCAAGTCGTCCGGCCGCGACCGCTACGTGACGATGGGCACGCAGAAGCGCCGCTACGAGGTGGGCGAACCCGTCGAGTTCCAGGCCAAGGTGCTCGACGCCGATCTCCACCCCCTGCGCAACGCACAGGTCTCGGCGGTGCTCGTGCGGTCGGGCAAGCCCTCCGAAATCGTCACCCTCGAGTTCGTGCCGGAGAGCGAAGGGCGCTACCGCACGCGGTTCCAGGGCCTTGAGAGCGGGCACTACCAGATCCGCCTGACGGTGCCGGGCCTGCCGCAGAACCCCAGCGAGGCCCACGTGGAGATCGACGTGCAGGACCGGCCCGACGTGGAACAGGTGGAGCTGTTCCTCAACCAGCCGCTGCTGGAGTCGATGTCGAGGATCACGGGCGCCCGCTACTTCGCCGCCGACGACTGCCCCAGGCTGTGCCAGGCGATCCAGCCGACGAAAAAGACCGTGCCGCGGGTGGAAGAGATCCGCCTGTGGACGTGGCCGCCGTTCCTGGTCCTCTTCACGCTGGTGATCTGCACCGAGTGGGTGCTGCGCAAGAAGGCGGGGCTGCTGTGAGGCGGGCCGACGTGCCCGCGCCCCCGCCACGCGGCTGCCCTCGCCTGTCCCTCCCATGAAGCAATTCGCCGGAATCCTGGTCGCGGTGCTGCTCGCGCTCCCGGCCGCATGCCGCGCGGAGGCGGGCGAGGAGAAGAAGGACGAGCCGCAAGTCGACGTGAAGGACCTGTGCTACAAGCTCAGCTCGAACGACGAGGGAGTGCGCTGGGCGGCCGCCGCCGAGCTGATCAAGGCCGGCAAGCAGCCGACCGAGCTGCTCAGCGGCATCCTCCGCGGCGAATGGCTGGAGGGGCGCAAGCTCGCGGCCTACATCCTGGGCGAGACGAAAGATCCCGCCGCCGTGCCCGCCCTGGCGTCGTGCCTGGGCGACCCCGAATTTCACATCCGCTGGAAGTGCGCCGTCAGCCTCAAGAACATCGGCCGGCCGTCGGTCGAGGCGCTGGTCGACACTCTCCGCCTTGGGAACCTCGACGCCCAATACTGTGCCGCGTGGACGCTGGGCGAGATCAAGCACCCGAAGGCCACGCTCGCACTCGCCGAAACCGCCGCCAGCGACGACTACCACCTCCGCTGGAAGTCCGTCATCTCTCTCAAGCGGATCGGCCCGCCCGCAATCGCCGAGCTGAAGAAGGTGCTTCGGAGCGACAAGCCGGCGGCCCGGCGCTCGGCCGTGTGGGGGCTGGACCAGATCGGCGGGAAAGACGTGGTCGAGCCGCTGATCGCGGCGACACGCGATCCCGACGAGGAGGTCCGCTGCAAGGCCGTTGAAGGCCTCGCGAAGTTCGACCTCCCGGAGGTGCGGAAGGCGCTCGAGAAGCTCGCCAACGACGGCAGCGCGGCCGTCAAGCGCCTGGCCATGGTCAGCCTCGCGAAGCTCGGCAAGAACATCGAGCCGGCAGGCGAGAACGGGCTGCCGGGGGCGCACGTGCCGCAGTGGGCGCTGCACGAAGTCTCGTGGGAGGCCCCTAGGGACGCGGCGGACGGAGATGGTTCGCTCGAGGTGCTGTTCCTCTCGCCCTCGCAGGGCTCGGTGAGCGTGCGCGGCTTCCACGCCGGCGGCACCACGTGGAAGGCACGAGTGTCGCCCGGCGAGCCGGGCGAGTGGTTCTACAAGATGACGTTCGCCGCCGGCGGCAAGACGGCGATCGAGCACGGGATGTTCTCGTGCGACAAGTCGGAGCTGGCACCGGGCCTCGAGATGAAGCTGCTGCCGAGGCCGCACATCGACGCGGGCGGCAAGCCGCTGCACCTCGTCGAGGCTCCGCTGCCGCAGTCCCCGCCGAATGACCTGGACGAGTGGAAGCGCGTGATCGATGCCTGCGCGGACCACGGATTCAACCTCCTGCGGCTCGACCTGCCCGCGTGGTTCGGCGCGCTCCATGCCGCGGGCGTGCCCGCGCGCACGGCGGAGGCCCGGCGGCTTCTCGATGCCATACTCTCGCACGGCCACACCAGGGGCGTCTACTTCCTGCTCACGCTCTTCGACGAGCGGCGCCTCCGCGACGCGGCCTGGTGGAGCGGCTCGCCCCTCAACGCCGCCAACGGCGGGCCCATCGCCGGGGCCGTCTTCCCGGCCTTCTACGACCCCCTCACGCCGGAGATCGCCCGGCCGCAGGAGCGCTATATCACGGACCTCGTGGCGCGCACGGGCGGCTGCCCAAACGTGCTCTACGAACTGTGCCGCCACTTCAACGAGCGGGACGCGGCCGTCCCGTTCGCCGCTTCGTGGGCGAGGACGCGCTCCGAGCTGTTCCGCGGCTGCCCGCGGCCGGTGATGCTGTCGATGGCGCCCGGGGCCGCCGCCGAGCCCGGGAGCGCCGCGGGGATCGGGATCGTCGCGAGCGAGGGCGCCGCCCCGCCGGGCAAGCTGCCGGCCGTCGCGGCGCGCTGCCCGGGCGACCCCGCCGAAGCGGCGTCGCTGGCGTGGGCCGCGGCCGTCGGCAGGGGCGGGTTGGTCACGTGGGAGGGCTGCGACCTGCGGACTGTCGACGAGCTGATGACGTGGCTTGGCCGCTCGGCCGACTACGCCCGCGTGCTGGTCGCGGCCGTCTCGAGCGACGACGTCTGCACGCTGCAGCCCGAGGGCAGGATCGTGCTCGCGGCGCCGCCGGGCGTGCAGGTTCACGCCCTCGGCTCAAGGCGGCGGGCGCTGCTCTACCTGGCGGGCTCGGCCAACGGCGGCGAGGCGGTGAAGATCGGCATGGCGGCGGGCGCCTACGACGTGCGCTGGATGGACATCCGCACGGGCGCCTGGCGCGAAGGCGGCGCCGGCCGGCAGGACTCCGGCGTGATCGAGCTGCAGGCCCCGCGCTTCAGCGGCGGCATCGTCGCCGACGTCAACGTCAGGTAGGCACTCGTCTGCCACCTTGCTTCCCTCCTGCGCGCCGTCTATAATCAGCCGCCGTACTTCTGGAGGCTCACGATGCGAATCTCGCTCAACGGCACGGACTGGCTGGTGCAGGGCTGGGTGCCGCAGGAATGGGAGCTGGTCGGCGTCACGCAGATCGTCACCGCCAACCTCGACATCGGCAAGATGCTGCACGGCGAAACCGGCGTGCTGCCGTCCTCCGTGCCCGGCTGCGCCCAGGCCGATCTCCTCCGCAACGGCGTGATCAAGGACCCCTGCGTCGATCTCAACTCGCGCGACTGCGAATGGGCCATGCACCGCAACTGGCTCTATCGCAAACGCTTCAGCCTCCCGCCCGAGGCTCGCGGCCGCAAGCTGCGGCTGATCTTCCACGGCATCGACTACTCCGCCCGCGTCTGGCTCAACGGCGAGCTGCTCGGCCGCCACAGCGGCACGTTCATCCCCGCCGAGTTCGACATCACGAACGCCGCGAAACTCGACGCCGAGAACCTCCTCGCCCTCATGTTCGACCCCGCGCCCGACGAGCCTGCGCAGGTGGGCTACTCCAACCTCGTGCGGGCACTCAAGCCGCGGTTCGCCTACAAGTGGGACTTCACGACGCGCCTCGTGCAGCTCGGCATCTGGGACAACGTCGAGATCGCGGCGACCGGCCCCGCGCACATCGACGATGTCTGGGTGCGGAGCACGACCGACCCAGTCGCGGCCCAGGTGAACGTCCGCACCCGCATCGCCTCTGCCGAAACGGCGACG
>Ga0172365_10003575_pt1 | contig 11553 bp, 12 predicted proteins | sample LakKivSesite48cm_FD_114535 | JGI IMG/M metagenome (GOLD analysis project Ga0172365, IMG submission 114535) | Sediment microbial communities from Lake Kivu, Rwanda - Sediment site 48cm | ecosystem: Environmental > Aquatic > Freshwater > Lake > Sediment | place: Rwanda: Western Province, Lake...
ACCCGATAGGCGTCGTGATACCGTGCCACAGGGTCGTCTGGTCGAACGGCGGGCTGGGGGGCTTCGGCGGCGACCTCTACACGAAGAGGAGGCTCCTCATGGTCGAAGGCATATTCAAAACAGCCGAGGGCACACCCGAGCGAGACATTGACCTGCGCCAGTTCTTTAGGTTCCGCCGATGATTATGGCCACGCAGCTTCATGCTAGGAATGAGCAACGCCCAATATTTTCCCATATTCCCTTATGTGGAGATCGATCACCCTTCCGAACTCGTGTATCTCCGAGACGTACCTATAGCCCTCCTCGCCCATGCGCCGCCACCTATCATCCTCAAGCAGCCACCTCAGGCCGGCGCCGAGGCCGTTCTCCCCTGCGTGGAAGCCGAAGCTTCCAGCGAAGCCGTCTGGGTCGTGGAAGCTGAGGATCGCGCACCGATGGGCTGAGGCCTCCAGAAAGGAGACGGGCAGGCACTCGCTCACGCTCGTGTTAATGAGCACCCACGCCTCATCGAGGACATCCTCCTTATACTTCCCCAGGACGAGGCCGGGGAGCGACAGGTTCCCTACCCCTCGATACCTTTCCCTGAGTTGTCTGTCTAGCCGTTCATCATGCGCCCTGCCGAGGGCTATGAACCTGACATCTGTGAACTCCTTGGCTAACTCGAAGAAAAGTTGTGGCCTCTTCTCGGCGTCGAATCTCCCCAGGAAGCAGACCGTTGGCTCAGACGCCTTCCTCGGAGGCATTGTAGGTATTTTAACGGGGTTCGGCAGGAAGCCGGGGTCGCTGTGAAGTCCGTAGAGCTGCCTAGCCTTCGTTATCGTCGTATGGGCTTGGCAGTAAACTGTATCGGCCATCCTCACCCCTCGCCTGATGCGACCCTCCATCAAGGCGTTGTACAACCTCCGCCTCAGGGGATAATAGCCATAAACCAGTCTCCAGTCCTCGTCTGTCTTGGGGTTTTGGCAGGTGACGATGTGCTTCCTCCCCGGCATAGCCTCCCTCGCCTTGAGGGTTCCCCAGCTCGGCTCCACCGAGTGGTAGATGTCGGAGTCGCATAACCTGTATATGCCACCGGTGAACGGGTAGCTGCTGAGCGGGAAGCTGTGAACAGTCATCCCCTTAAGATGCTCGACAGGCTTCTGCTCTTCCCCCTTAGGGACGACCACGGAGACCTCCACCCCCCGCCCGGCGAGGCCCTCGCCGATCAACCCGGTGGATGCGCCGAATCCACCGTATCTGCCCCAGCCGAAGAGCTCGGTAGCGACAAGGCAGACTGACAGGTCCATAAGGATTAATCAACTTTCAAACATTTATAAAAGATGGGGGTGGCTCTTTTGAGGGTCCTAGCTGTGACGCCAACCTACCCGAGGTTCAGGGGCGACTATCACGGGCGCTTCATCCAGGACCTTTGCCTGAGGATCAGCCGCCCAGGGATCGACCTAGCGGTGCTGGCTCCCAGGAGCCGTACGATGGCGCCATACGATTCGCCGTTCGCTGTGAAGCGGTTCGCCTACCTGCCATCACAGCGGCTGGAAGTCTTGCCCGAGAGGACGATGAAGGGGGCGCCGATGGGGTACTTGGCTCAGCTGCCTCCCTATCTAGCATCATCATATCTGAGCATGGCGAGGGAGAGGGCGGATGTCATCCACTCACACCTCGCGATCCCCCTCGGGTTTATCGCCTCGATGCAGCTGGGCAAAGCCCCTAGGCTCGTGACCTGCCACGGGAGCGACTGCACCCTGCCAATAGATAAACCGTTGTACAGGCCCTTCGTCAGATGCGCACTCAGGAAGGCCGACAGGGTCGTCGCGGTCTCGGATTACATCAGGCGCCTCGCTGTGAGTCTCGGCGCAGACGAGGATAGGACTGAAAGACTCTATCTTGGCGTCGATGTCGAGAGATTCAAGCCTCTCGGTGATGTACACCGCCTCAGGGAGAGGAGCGGGGTGCCGCCTGACAAAACCGTGATAGGGACCCTAAGCCGGTTGGTCCCCGAGAAACATGTCGAGGAACTCATCTATGCGGCGAGGGAGGTGAGCAGCAGGATGGACGCCTTCTTCATCATAGGCGGAGGAGGCCCCCAGCTCAGCCGTCTCAAGGGGCTTGCAAGGAGTTTGGGGATCGAGAACATCATGTTCAGCGGCGATGTGCAGGAGCCCGAGGTTTTTCATCGGCTCCTCGACATCTTCGTCCTCGCCTCTGTAAGGGAAGGGTTATCGATATCCCTCCAGGAGGCGATGGCATCCAGATGCGTTCCGGTAGCCGCCGATGCCTGTGGCTGTCGGGAGCTCATCTCAGACGGCGAGAACGGCTACCTGTACAAACCCGGAGACATCGAGGGGCTGGCCGATGAGATTCTGAAGGCAGCGGAGAATCCGGACATGGGCGGGAGGGCTAGGGAGACGATCGTCGAGGGGTTCAACATCGACAGGAGCGCGGCCCGTTACGTCGAGATCTACAACGAGCTTGTTCGAACCAACTCTGGCAGAGCATGATTTTTACTGTAGGACATCGTGTCTGTAGGTTGAGTGTCCTTGACGAGGGTCGCCGGTGTAGACGAGGCTGGTAGAGGGTGCGCTATAGGGCCATTAGTCATCGCAGGCGCAGTCTTCAGGCATGAGGACATCCCCACGCTCGTCGAGATGGGGGTCAAGGACTCCAAGAAGCTGACAGCTAGAAAGAGGGAGGCTCTGGTCTCCGGTATAAGGGATCTCGCTTTAGATGTCAGGTATTTCGACCTCGCCCCGGCGACCATCGACAAAGTCGTCCTCAGGAACGTCAAGTTGAGGAAGCTGAACTACCTCGAGATGATGGCAATGGCACGGGTCCTGAGGGAGCTTGAGGCCGATGAGGCGTATGTAGATCCCTCCGACGTCGACCCTGACAGGTGCAACCGTCAGATTTTAAGGGTGCTTCATAGGAAGCCCTCCCTCGTCTGCGAGGTGAACGCCGACGAGAAATATCCCGTCACCTCAGCCGCCTCCATCCTGGCCAAGGTGAGGCGCGACTCGATAGTTGCGGAGCTGAGGGAAAGGTACGGCGACTTCAACTCAGGCTACATGCACGACGAGAAGACCGTCAACTTCCTTGAGGAGTGGTTCAGTGAGAACAGGGAGTGCCCTGACTTCGTGAGGAGTTCGTGGGCGCCTGTTCAGAGGATCATGAAGCGCCAAACCTAGCGCCTGGCGAGGACCAGGGCGTGGTCCTTCTCATAGGGGTCGAGTTCAACCAGCTCCCCTATGGTGAAGCCGCCCCGCTTTAGGACCTCGACCTGCTCGGAGTACACCACGCCCGGCTCCTTGGTGACATCCACGCTCCTGGACTTTATCGCCAGCATCGCGCAGCCGCCTCGGCTCAGGAACAGGGACGCGTTCTTCAGGACGATCTCGGCCTGGTCTGGCTGGGCTACATCCGAGTAGATCACATCCACCTTCGGGACTTGCGCCGAGTATCGATTTGGCTCCCTCGCATCGCCGAGGATCGGTGAGATGTTCCGCCTATACCTCGCCACGTTGTCTATGAGGTCCCTCAGGGACCTAGCTGAGAAGTCGACTCCCCAGATGTGTCCCTCCCTCCCCACGATATCGGAGATGTGGCTGCATGTTGTACCTGATGCGACGCCGAGGTAGAGGACCTTGCTCCCGCCCATGATGGGCATCTCCCCGAGCCCCTTCATTATGGCGGCCGCGAGCTTGCTCCTCGTAGGGTTCCAGGACCTATATTCCTCCCCACCGATCTGGATCAGCCTCTCACCGTAGACCATCCTGCCCGGAACGAGGTTCCTTGTCACGAGGATGGGCTGATCTTCCTCTATGAAATATACGCCTTGGAAGGTTTCTCTCAGCCTTGGGCTCTTCAAGAGGGGCTCAGCCCGTGCTCTCGGAAGGCTTAGCCTGTATGTCCTGCTCAAGCTCTCTAGACTGGTCGACGGCGATCTTTTGCAGCCAGACGATGGGCGTCTGGAGCTCACCTACTCGCTTAGCGAAGTGGTGGCAGTTGGTGTATGCCGGGGTCTTGCAGACGCGGTTGAAGAAATCCTTCGTTATCTGGACGTCGCAGTCGTGGATGTAAGGGCAGTCTCTGTGCCCAAACTTCTCCTGCAATGCTTCGGAAAAGGTGGACATTCGATTCACCGGTCTGGAGATGACGCAATGATAAGATCTATTCGTGATATGTAAAGTTTTAGAAAATGCATAATTCCTCTTCTAAACACCTTTTCGGAGGGTTGAAGCCCTTATTTGCGTCTCGATGAGGCCAATCAATTTTAGCGGGGCGTATATCTAAGTGTCTGTCCGGCCTGGTTCAGGTGTTTTTATCAGGCCTTTTCCAAGTTCCTCCTTCAACTGCTCCCCCACCTGGTTGCCCGTGAACGCATCCGCTCTAGCCGCGATGGCGAGCTTGGCTGCCAAGTGGCGCGCCCTTCTTCCGCGTTCACTTCTAGGTGCGGCGTTCACGTATGGGTGCTGGAAGATGAGGCCGTGCTTCGGCGGCTTGGCCTTCGTCTTCAGGGCGCGGTACATCGCCTTCTCGGCGCCGAGTACCTGGATCGTCCCGGAAGGCATCATGGCCAGTCGCCTTATCCCGCCAGCCTTCTCTATGAGCTTCGCCGCCAGGATGGGGCCGGCCAAGACTGATAGATTCGGTGCAGTCTCCTCCGCGAGACCCGAAACGTAGTCTGCGAGCCTGTCCCTGTACTCGTAGGTCTCTATGACATGGGATGCGAACCGCTTTATCTCGGCAAGATCCCCCCGACCTAGGTCTCCGCCCATCGACCTCTTCATGGCTGACAGTATCGAGGAGACCTCGAGTCTCTGAAGCCCTATTTTCTCGAGCATCTCCCTGTCAATCCCAGACCTGTCGCCAGCCTCCGTGACTATCTTGGCGTACACGACGTGGTCCTTGACGATGCGGCTGAGTTCGGGGAAGTTGAGGCCATACCACTCCCTGACTCTGCTCGAGAGGCCGTTGAGGGTGGTGTCCAGCTCGCCCATCAGCTGAACCGTCTGGGTGATGAGCGCCTCCTTGTCTGACAGAGCCCGCCGCACGGCTTCAGCGGCCATGATGTTCGAGACCTCGCTGTCGAGATCGTTTAGTGCCTGCTGGTCCTCAGCAAGGCCGCTCTCTTTGGCGAAGGAGGGCAGGGCCTCCCTGATCATCTCCTCGGCCTTCATAGCCTCCTTTACATCGACGTCGAGGCTGTACCTTTCCCTGATGGCTTCACCGAGGCGGTGATTGGTGAGGTTGATCCTCTTGAAGCCGCGTTTGATTAATCCTTCAACTACCTTCGAGACCTCGCGGCTCAGCTCGCCCTCCGCCTGCTTGCCCAAAGCCGAGGCGATCTGCTCGGCGTCTCGCGGGTACGTCGCCTTCTCAATGATCGCTCCCCTGCTATCCGCGGCGAAGACCCCTACGATCGTCTCTACGAGGTCCGCCTCGGCTCTCTTCGTCTCGGATGTTGTCAGTCCTCTAGCCTCCATAAGTTTATGTAATGCGCCTATGAGTAGTTGAGGGAGGATTGTCGAAAATAAGCTTAGCCGTGGAAGTCGCCGGGCTGGATCTCCGGTCACCCACGATGAACGCTTCCGGCGTCCTCGGCATGTCAGCTCACCTCCTCCGAAGGATCTATGATGCCGGCGCGGGGGCTGTGGTCACGAAGAGCCTAGGCCCCGAGCCCAGGGTCGGCCACCCGAACCCGACGATGGTCGCAGTCGAGGGCGGCTTCCTCAACGCGCTAGGGCTCCCAAACCCCGGCGTCGACGGCTTCCTCGATGAGATCAGGGAGCTGAAGGCGGAGAGGATCCCCGTCGTCGCCAGCTTCTTCGGCTCAAGCGTCAGGGACTTCGAGAGAAGCGCCAGGGTCCTCTCAGAGGCCGGGGTCGACGCCCTCGAGGTGAATTACAGCTGCCCCAATGTCGATGAGATGGGCATGCTTGCCTCCGATGCGAAAACCGTCAGGAGGGTGACCGCCGCCATCAGAGGCGCCACAGAGAAGCCGATCTTCGTCAAGCTTTCCCCGAATGTGACAGATGTAGCCGAGATAGCTATGGCGGCCGAGAGGGGGGGTGCGGACGCCATAACCGCGGGGAACACCCTCAAGGGGATGGCCATCGACATAGACTTCCGGAGGCCGATACTCGCGAACGTCACGGGGGGTCTATCCGGTCCCGCCCTCAAGCCCGTCGCCCTGAGATGCGTCTGGGAGATCGCTGAGGCTGTACGCATCCCGGTGATCGGCTGCGGCGGTGTCTCGACGTGGAGGGATGCGGTCGAGTTCATCCTATGCGGCGCCTCCGCCGTCGAGGTGGGGACCGCCATAAACATCAATGGATTCGAGGTCTTCAGAGATATCAACGAGGGCCTTACCAGTTACTTGAATAAGAACGGTTTCAAATCGGTCGAAGAGGTCGTTGGGCTTGCACACAGGCGCTGACGAGACGAGGGCGGTCACCATAGACCGAGTCGTGAAGGAGACGCCGGATATCACAACGTTCCATTTCCACGACGAGCGTGAGGCTCGGCCAGGCCAGTACTTCATGATCTGGGTGCCGGGCTCGGATGAGGTGCCCATGTCTCTTTCATCGATAGACGGTGGCAATCGCTCAGTGTCGGTTCGTGCTGTCGGGGAGACGACCAGGGCCCTCGGCGAACTGCGGATCGGGGACAGGGTTGGGGTCAGGGGTCCATGCGGGAACGGCTTCAGGGTCAAGGGATCAAGGCCATTGCTCGTGGGAGGGGGAACCGGGATAACCCCTCTGACAGTACTGGCTGAGCAGATGGTTTCCGGGGGGATTCGTCCCAGATTCCTCGCCGGGGCGAGGAGCCGGGACCAGGTGCTGTTCATGGACCGCCTCTGCAAGCTTCTCGGAGACCACCTCGTCATCTCCACGGATGACGGCTCCTACGGGCTGAAGGGCCTCGCCTCCGTGTACGCAATAAGGATGTTGGAAGAAAACGGGTATGACCACATCTACCTCTGCGGCCCGGAGCTTATGATGGCTAAGGTCTTCGAGGCGGCCGAGACGAAGGGTGTGCCGGTTCAGGCGAGCCTAGAGAGGTACGTGAAGTGCTCATTCGGCCTCTGCGGAAGCTGCGCCATAGGCCCCTACAGGGTCTGCAGCGATGGCCCCGTCTTCGACTCCGAGATGCTTCGAAGTGTCAAGGATGAGTTCGGCTGCAGGCGCATGGATCCGGCGGGCAGGATGATCAGCGTAGGACACTGACCGCTGCTGTTATCAAGGCTCGGCGACTACTATAACCCCATGAATAATGAAAAGGCTCAGGTAGACGTCCTGTTCCGGTGCTTCTACATCTCGATGGGGGTGAGGGAGGGGCACCCTATGCTCACGATGAGGTGGCCGCTGACGCCGATGCCGCCAGATGAGGTGCTTCAGACCTACGGCGGCCTCACCTTCAACGTTGGCTCCACAAACTCCCTCCTCGTCAGGGACGAGGGGAAGAGGATCGTCATCGATCCCGGGATACTTCAACTCGGAAGGTACGGCGCCTTCACGAAGAGGCTCGCCGAGTTCGGGCTGAAGCCAGAGGACATAGACATGGTCGTGAACACCCACTGTCACTACGACCACGTCGAGGCGAACTATCTCTTCAAGGGGAAGCCGCTGATCATCCACGAGAAGGAGTACGATTACTGCGCCGAACTCTACTGGCCGGAGTGGAGGCAGGCCTATTTGGACATCATGAAGGTGGAGAGGTTAAAGGGTCCGAAGAGGCTGACGAGGAACCTCAGGATCATAGAGACGTTTGGTCATACGCCAGGAAGCATCAGTGTCCTTGCCGATACAGGGGATGGGCTCGTCGCCTGCATCGGCGACGCCGCAGTCGTCAAGGAGGACTACCTTGAGTTCAGGCCGCCCATGGTGGTGACGAAAAACATCGACTCAGCCGTCTCGGTCGAGAGCCTGAAGAGGGTCGCTGCTCTGAAGCCTGCGCTCGTGATACCGGGGCATGATGCGCCTTTTAGGCCCTGAGAAAGGTTTATAGAGCCTAGGATGGTAACGATGGGCGGTGAATAGATGCCGACGCATGGTTCGCTTACAAAGGCTGGCAAGGTTAGGGCGCAGACGCCGAAGGTCGAGTCCACCCTGAGGAACCACCCCAATCCCCGGAGGAGGAACAGGATCAACTTCGTCAAGAGGGTTGTCCACGCCCCACAGGAGCCCCGGTTCAGGGACAGGAGACAGCGCTACTAACCGCCTACGATATTTTAATTAGAGCCCAGTTTTAAGTGGAAATCAGCTTGGAGACAGCCCTGAGGGAGATAATCGACAGGCTTCTTGAGACGCCTGACCTAGATAGGGCTAAGGTTGACAGGGTGAAGATAGAGGTCTCTAGGAGATACGGCCTCGAACGAATACCGAGAAACTCCGAGATCATCAGACTGCTTACCCAGGGGGAGTCGGAGGCGCTCCTGCCGTTCCTGATAAGGAAGTTGAGCAGGGTGATGAGCGGGGTCAGCGTCGTGGCGGTCATGACGAAGCCGTACCCCTGCCCACATGGGAGGTGCGCCTATTGTCCGGGCGGCCCAGACGAGGACAGCCCCCAGAGCTACACCGGCTACGAGCCCGCCGCCATGAGGGGAAGGCAGAACCAGTATGACCCCTACGCGCAGGTGAGGAGCCGCATAGCTCAGCTTGAGTCCATTGGGCACACGGTGGACAAGGTCGACCTCATCATCATGGGTGGAACCTTTCCCGCCTCCCCCCGCGAGTACCAGGAGAGCTTCGTCAAGGGCTGCCTCGACGCCATGACCCACAAGGACTCCTCCTCTCTGCCCGAGGCGAAGCTGAACGCCGAATCCGGCAGGATCAGCAACGTCGGCATCACAGTCGAGACCCGCCCTGACTGTGTTAAGCCCTCGGACATAGACTCCATGCTCGAGATGGGCGTCACGAGGGTGGAGCTCGGCGTGCAGAATGTCTACGACGACATCTACGGCCTCGTGAAGAGGGGGCACACCGTGAACGACGTGGTCAACGCTACGAGGAGGCTGAAAGACGCCGCCCTAAAGGTCTGCTACCACATGATGCCAGGGTTGCCTGGCTCCTCGACGGAACGCGATTTCGAGGGCTTCAGGACAATATTCAACGATCCGCGGTTCAAACCGGACATGATCAAGATCTACCCAACCCTTGTTGTTAAGGGGACAGTGCTCTACGACTGGTGGAGGGAGGGGAAATATGAGCCTCTCGGGACGGAGGAGGCGGCTGAACTGATCTCCAGGGTCAAGGAGGCGATCCCGCCATGGGTGCGGATAATGCGCGTCCAGAGAGACATACCCCTGCAGCACATAGAGGCAGGCGTCGATAAGGGTAACCTCCGGCAGCTGGTGCTCGAGAAGCTTCAGAGGCGAGGGACGAGGTGCAGGTGCATCAGGTGCAGGGAGGTCGGCCACGTCGGTGAAGGTGATGCTGAGCCGGAGCCTGAGAGGATCGAGGTGATCAACCAGGCCTACGAGGCGTCTGGGGGGATCGAGATCTTCGTGTCCGCTGAGGACAGGAAGGCTGATATCTTGGTCGGCTTCCTGCGCATGCGGATACCTTCCGAAGGGATCACACGCCCTGAGATCGGCGCTGATACGGCCCTCGTCAGGGAACTCCACGTCTACGGCAGGATGGTGCCGGTCGGGGGCAGGCTCCGAGACGCCTGGCAGCATCTAGGCTGGGGCTCGTCCCTCATGGCGGAGGCGGAGAGGCTGGCCGCCTCAGAGTACGGCAGGAAGAAGATCGTCGTCATGAGCGCCCTCGGGACGAAGGCGTATTATGCGAGGCTCGGCTACGAGAAGGATGGCGTCTATGTCTCGAAAAGGCTAAACTATTAGGAGTTGTCACCCTAGGTTTTACGGATGAGCGAGGCCGAGAAGAGGCTCTACATCCAGTAAAATCTGGATCGGCGCCATTCTTAATAGATCGGGGCGCCGTAGAAGAACCTGATTCTGAATGGATACTGATGCTCTCCCAGGCTACAGGGGGAGGCTGAAGGGGGTCCTCTCCAAGGCGGGCGCTGGCGTCGGGGACATTATTCAGGTCAAGTCGGACGGCGGCGTCTATGAGGGCGTACTGATGCCCCGAGTCGAGTCGGCCGACGACCTGCACATAGTCATCAAGCTCAAGAGCGGATATAATGTCGGCGTGGCATTCAACGATTCGACGAGGGTCAGGCGCGTCGGTGAGGCGGCGAAGCCGGAGTTCAGGCCCCCGCCCCTGCCCGAGGCTAGGGAGGCGCTGCCGAGGGTCAGTATCGTGAGCACGGGCGGCACGATCGCGAGCAGGGTTGACTACGTGACGGGCGGGGTCTACGCGGCCATATCGAGTCGAGACCTCCTCAGCATAGTGCCTGAGCTAGCGGACATCGCCAAGGTCGAGGCCGACATCCTCTACAGCGTCTTCAGCGAAAACATAGGCTCCCGTCACTGGTCCGCCATGGCGGGGATGGTGGCGAAGAAGATCAAGGAGGGCTGCTCGGGCGTGGTCATAACCCACGGCACCGACACGCTCGGCTACTCGGCGGCGGCGCTCAGCTTCGCCCTGCAGAATCTCCCGGTCCCCGTCGTGCTCGTCGGCTCTCAGAGGAGCAGCGACAGGCCTAGCAGCGACTCGGCGACCAACCTCGTGGCAGCCGTGACGGCCGCATCGAAGGCCCCATTCGCCGAGGTGGTCGTTGGTATGCATGAGACGACCTCGGATGACTCCGTGGCCTTCCACCGCGGGACCAAGGTGAGGAAGTGCCACACGAGCGCGAGGTACGCCTTCAGGTCCGTTAACTCTGATCCCCTCGCGAGGTACATGGATAGCGAGGTGAACATGCTCGCCTCCGATTACAGGAGGAGGCAGGACGGGGAGGTCCGGTTGAGGGACAGGTTCGAGGAGAAGGTCAGCCTACTCAAGTTCCACCCAGACTTCAACCCCGCGATCATAGACTTTCTGGTCGAGAAGGGGTACAGGGGCATAATCCTCGAGGGGACCGGCCTCGGCCACGTGAGCGATGGATGCTTCGAGGCCGTGGAGAGAGCGAACGACGCCGGCGTGGTACTTGGCATGACGAGCCAGTGCATCTGGGGCCGGGTGAACATGAACGTCTACTCGACGGGAAGGGAGCTCACAAGGAGAGGCGTCGAGCCGTTGGGAGACATGCTGCCTGAGACCGCCCTCGTCAAGCTGATGTGGTGCCTCGGCCAGACAAAGAAACAGGAGAAGGCCCTGCAGCTGATGAGGGTGAACCTGGCCGGCGAGTACAGTGACAGGACGGCCTACGAGGAGGCCAAGGGCCGATGAACTACGATGAGCTGGGGCTTAAGGTCGGCATCGAGGTCCACCAGGAGCTCGCCACAAGCCACAAGCTCTTCTGCTCGTGCCCATCCAAGCTTTCGGAGGGCGAGCCGGAGTACACCTTCACACGCCGCCTCAGGCCGAGCCAGAGCGAGTTAGGCGAGGTCGACCCCGCCGCCCTCTTCGAGTTCATGAAGGGGAAGACCATACTCTATGAGGCGGACAGGCGGACGAACTGCCTCGTCGAGATGGACGAGGAGCCTCCGGG
>Ga0172365_10003581_pt1 | contig 11544 bp, 10 predicted proteins | sample LakKivSesite48cm_FD_114535 | JGI IMG/M metagenome (GOLD analysis project Ga0172365, IMG submission 114535) | Sediment microbial communities from Lake Kivu, Rwanda - Sediment site 48cm | ecosystem: Environmental > Aquatic > Freshwater > Lake > Sediment | place: Rwanda: Western Province, Lake...
CTGATTTTGCCGATGAAAAACCCAGATAACCAGCATTGAAGAATTATGCCGACTGAAAGAACTGCTAGTTGCTCCTCTACCATGGCTAAGCCTGGCTGTTCTGTCATGCCTGGTAAAGAAATGTTTGCTAGAACGTATATTGTCATTGCGACGATTGTCGTTGTTAAGGCTATTAAAACACTCCAAATGAAAGCAAGAACAATGTAGGGTTTGAGAGTGTCTCGTTTGTTAGATTCTATTTCTTTGCTTTTTTCGCTGTATTCCGAAAGAATTTCAAGAGCTGTTGTTGATCCACCGCCAATTTCTATGGTTTCAACAAGTATGAAAAAATGGACAAGCACTGGCCAGCTTCTTATTTTCTTTTTTATGTTTTCAAAGATTTTTTTGAGAGAAACTCCCCACTCAATTTGGCTTCTAACTAGGCCCAAAATGTTGGAGAAGCTTCCGTAGCCGCTTCTTTTACTTGCATGGATTATGCTTTTTTCTGGCGATAAACCTATTTTTCGTGCTTCGCTTATGTCTCTGAGGAAACTGGGCATGAATTCTTCGGCTGCAAAATTGATTTTGGCGATTTTGCGGTAGCATAGCCACGGAGGCATGGAAATTATCAGAAAGCAAATAGTCACTAAACCAGTTACTCCTATTGTAGATGTGATTGTTTGGAGCGCAGGAACTAATAGAAAGGTTACTAATACGCCAACTGCAGCTAAGGAAGAGAATACAGCTCTGCGATAGCATTCTTTCAACGAAGTTAAATTGCTTTTTCTTGCTGCACATGCTATTAGGATAAAAATTATGGAGAGAATTGGCATTGCCAAGAAAACGAAGAAGTAAAGGTGAATGTTTGGGCCGGTTGCTACTTGAGAGGACGTTAGTTCGAAAAGGTTGCTTGACGAAACAACCACGTACAGGATGTATGCGCACAAAGTAACAATAAGCATTACAGCGTAAGCCTCGATGAGCGTTCCCAATTTTTCGATTGCGCGGGTCGAAGCTGCACTTTGTGCTTCAAACATCGAGCGCATTTTGCTCTTTAAGAAACTGACTACGTTAACGCCGCTTTTCACTGAAGAGATATAGCCTGCTAGAAAATCCCGATAGATTTTCGAATTCGTGCCTTCAGCTCTTTTATACATAACAGTTAGTGGGTCATATCCCAAGACTTCCACTTGTCGAACAACTTCTTCTGCTTCTTTCTGAAAATTTGGAAGCAAGTTAATTGAGCGCATTTTCTTCCATCCTTCATAAAGAGTCACGCCACTTGCAGCTATCAACGTGAAAAGCATAACCGCAAAAGGCAACTCGTTTTCAATGTCACTTGAGTCTTTTCCCTTTATTAAACCTGAAAATCTACCGAAAACTTTTCCAAACAAAAAAGAAAAAGACAAACCTTCTCACCATCCAAGTTTTCTTGTCAAATCTTCAGATGCCAAATGGGGATTGTAATAATACTTGTTCAGCACGTTGTTTACTTCGCGATAGTTGCGGATACTGTGTTCCACCATTTTTACTAAGACGTTTTTTCGACGGTCAAGTTCCGCAGTCAATCGTTCCAAAGGAACATCCAAGGTTTTCGCGATTTTTTGAAGCAAGTAACTTTTTGCAATGTTTTCGTGAAATATGTCAGATGTGGAGTTCCAATTGAAAACTTCGTTTATTGACTCGGCACTTTTTATTTCTTGGATGCTGATGAATTTTCTGCTGGATAGGCGTTTTCCGCTTTCAAGAAATATTGGAGTTCTAACATGCTTAACCACTATAACACAGTTCATAAGCGGAATAATCGACTGGGGTATATTCATTGGTGGCTGTGTAAGTCTCTTTACAGCTGTTTCAGCGTCTTCAGCGTGCATTGTACATAATCCACCGTGTCCAGTTGCCAAAGCTTGGAACAGGACGTAGGCTTCTTCTCCTCTAACCTCTCCCACAATTATCAAGTCAGGGCGATGTCTCACTGCAGATTTTATTAGGTCGTAAAGTGCGATTTCTCCTTCGCTTTCTGTTCCAAAACCTGAACGTGATATTGTGGATGTCCAGTTTTCATGTGGCAGGTTTATTTCTGCAACTTCTTCTACAGAGATTATTTTGTAGTTTGGGCGAACTAGGCAAGCAATGGCGTTTAGAGCTGTTGTTTTGCCTGCGCCTGTAGCGCCCAGTATCATTACTGACATTTTGTTTTCCATTAATAACCATAAGTATGCACCTATTGTTTCGTTGATTGTTTCGTTTTCGATTAGGTCAACTATTGTGAACGGGTCTTTCCGGAATTTTCTCACTGTAAAACTTGTTCCAGATGGAGTGGTTTCTCTTCCGTAGGAGACAGCCAAACGGTGTTTTCCAGGTAATGTGACATCAACTATTGGAAATGCGAGGCTTACGTGCTTTCCAGCTTTATGCACAACTCGCATGACAAAATCATTAAGTTCTTCTTCATCTTTGAAAACAACATTAGTTTTTATGTTTTCATGTTTTCTGTGCCAAAGAAAAATCGGTTTGTTCACTCCGCTACAACTGACATCTTCCACGTACTCGTCATACATTAAGGGATCTATTTTGCCATAGCCAACGATGCCTCTTTCAAGATAGTAAATGATTTTTCTTATTCCTATGGGTGTTATTTCTTGCAAAGCTTTTTTGTGGTTTTCCATGATTTCGGGCATTTGTCTATGAAATGACTCAGCTAATGTTTCATTACTTTCTGGTGCTTTTAACTCATATTCAATAATGTTTTTCAGTCTGTCGAATGCTTCTTTCTCTTCCTTGTTTAGCGGCAGTTCATCAACGATGTATAGATAGTCCATAGTTTCTTCATGTTGAACTATCGTAGCATACGAAAAAGGTGGCTTCAGTGGATAAGTTTCCACTTCGTAATAACCTTCTGGAGGGCTCCATTTTTTAAGGTCTAAAAGCCCTACTAAAGTTTCTTCAGACAATTGCGGATATTCTGGTTTGATTTGCTTGCCATTTTTCTTTGTAAACTTCAATTCATTCAGCCTCCATTTGTCAAGACAAGCTGGACAACTGATTCGTTCATGTAGCATCTCAAAACTGCATTTCGTGAATTGCCAGTGTAGCTTCCAGTAGCGGAAGGTTTTCCTGGAACAGAAACCCTGTATAATGCCTTTGCAGTCGTTTCGCCGAATCCTCCTTCTGTCCAAGATTGGTAGGTGTTGTTATGCAATCGTATCCAGTATTGTCTATCTCCCACTGAGATCGGTAGTTTCAAGGATATTTCTGTCGTCGAGTTTGGTGTTGTCAAGATTGTTAATTCAGTTGCTTTTGCAGCCACATGTGCTATTATGTTGTACAATTGCTCCTTTTCTGGTACAAAACGCAAAGTGGATGCAAACGAGTTAAATGAAAAGATCAGAAGCGTGCCTACAACAGTCATCGCAAGAAACATGTAAATGTGAGTTGGAATTATCGAAGGCAACTGCTAGACCTCCACTTTTCGCAACTGAACATTACAGATTAAAATTTCCAAATTCACTGTGGCGCCAAAAGCATTACTTTGAATTGGTAAACAGACTTCGCCTTTAGAAGAATCCATAGTTGTTTTTATCTGGATGGAAGAAACGGGATTTGGAAGATTATAGCTTTTAATTAAGGAAGATACATTTACACACTGGATTCTCAGATAGAAGCCGCTTGGAAGATAAAGACTATCTGAAACATTCATGTTAACAACGTATATCCGTACATTGTTCACTGGTTTTCCACCACTGGAACCAGTTACAGTGGAAGACGCAAACGGGCGATAAGAAAGTACAATTTCTTGACCATTTGCGCCAGTTGTTATTTTCATTTGAGTTATAGGTGTGGCGCTACTGTTGAGTATAACGCGACTGTCACCTTTCAAAAAAACGCCGCTTGACCCTGCTTCTGCATAGGATAGTTCATAACTTATCTTTCCAATTGAACCATTGAAAACTACATCATAAAAGATACCGTCAGTTATGTTGATAGTTAACTTGTTCGTCGCGGATAATGTCTTCAAGTTTCCTCCAAAATCGTCGAAATAGTAGACTTGGGAAGCGCCTGGAGACCACATGACTTTTTGTATTGATTCTTCCAATTTGGCCATTGATTGCTTGACTGCTGAAAAGTTTAGTGAGCGTCCTCTTGCTGATATTTGTGTGATTGCCGAGTAGTAAGTTGCAGTGATTATGAGCATTAGAGAGACGAACAGAATTAGAAATGTTATTGGGATAGCTGCAGCTTTTGTATTATCCGCTAATCTTTTGACTTTATTCTTTTTTCCTTTTCCAAGCATGTGAATACGCTCAGTTGTTGATTGAGTTTATGGAATGAACTCTAAGGTGTTAATGTCCAGAACGTCGTTTCAAAAAAGATATGATAGTTTGTGTGTAGGTATGCACTACACATTGAAAATCTGAATCCACGATAAGAGTAACATGTTCTTTCAAAAAATCAACGAAAAAAAGATAAAAAAAGAAAGAGGGGTGCGGGCTTTTTACTGTGCAGCTTCAACGTTGCATTCTTGTGACCAGTGTGCGTTAGCCGTGTATACGGTTACTTCTACTGGTGTGCCTACGTCGTTCTGGCCGATGCTGTCTGGACTATCGATATAGAATACTACTGTGTAACCAGACTTCAATGTAACATCGTCAGATGCTTGATCCAAAGTTCTTGAAGAGTTTTGTATTGTGTGACTGAAGGTTGTGCCTGTAAGTTGTGATGGAGTGACAGTGAGATCCATGGTGATCGTTACAGTACTGTTTCTCCAATAGTAAACCTCAGTCCATGTTGATGTCTGGCTGCGAACGGTTATTTTGTCAATAACTACGTCTTTGCCGCCAGTGTTGACTAGGACGAAGGCTGCTTGTGCCCAACTGCCTGTTGTGTTGTACCATGCGTGTAGTTTTGACATGTACAGTGATTCTTGCTGAACGCGGTTTGTGGTGATGTTGATTGTGTAGAAGGTTACAACTGTTGCGAGAAGCACTGAGACGACGAGAATGATCAGCGTTGTTACTACTGTGCTGAGCCCGATTTTGCTCTTTAGCAAGTTTTTCATTTTCTATTTTCTCTCCGTTGAAAAACGCAGATAGCCTTTTAGGAATAAGACAATTTGTGTGTAGAACTGTACTACACATCTCTATGCGATTCGCATCTGATTCTATGGTTCATTGTAGAACATTACAGCACATGTGCAAACAGCTATTCATAGCATCTACTATTCTCAAAAATGCAAAGAAAGAAGGGAGAGGCACTATTGAGCCGCTTCAACGAAACATTCTTGTGACCAATGGGCATTAGCCGTGTAGATAGTAACTTCTACTGGTGTGCCTACGTCGTTTTGTCCAACGCTATCTGGGTTTACAATGTAGATAACTATTGTCCAGCCGGACTTCAATGTAATGTCATCAGATGCTTGCTCGAAAGTTCTTGAAGAGTTTTGAACGGTTTGAGTGAATGAAGTGCCTGACGGTTGCGTTGGTGTAGCGGTTAGATCAATAGTGACTGTCACCGTATTGGTTCGCCAGTAGTAAACATTGCTCCAATCACTTGTCTGACTGCGGCAAGTAATCTTGTCAAGGACAACGTCTCTTCCGCCAGTGTTAACTAGCACAAATGCTGCTTCTGCCCAAGTTGGCGATGTTGTATTGTACCATACGTGCAGTTTTGACATATACAGTGATTCTTGCTGAACGCGGTTTGTGGTGATGTTAATTGCGTAGAAAGTAACGATTGTCGCTAATAGGACAGAGACTACTAGGATAATCAGTGTTGTAACCACTGTGCTGAGCGCTTTCTTATTTTTGAATATACGGTCCATTTTAATTTGCTCCGTTGCAGAATATAAATTGCTATCAAAAATATCGTCATTTGTGTGTAGGAAAGGAATACACGTCTTAAGGATTTTGAGTTAAATTCTAAACATGGAAAATGAATGGAAAAAGTTTACTTTAGCACTGTCTGCACAATCTGGACTGGATCATCAGTTTCCCACAGTGCATCAAACAAAGTACCTAAAACTTTGACGAAAGCTTCATAATTTGTTGATAAAGCCGTAATTCTTCCCCGTTTCGTATTAGAGTGTTCTTTCGAATCTCCATTATTCTTTACGATGGATAAAAGCAACCGTGATTGATCCGTTATCATAAAACTCGGCAAATCTTCGATTTTAGAAGGTGAATATTTGATGCTGACTTTTGTCTTCTCAATGAAAAATCGACTTTTTCGTGAATCATTAGTTACTAATTTAACATCTATGTTTTTCCTGTTGCATTTTTCCAGCATATCCAATATTCCAGAATAATACAAACGCGCTAAGTCAACATCAGAAGCAAACACCAAAATCTCATTTTTTGCGTTCTCGAGAATTTCGGTAGTTTTTAAGTCGATTTGTTCTTGACCTTCAAGAATCTGGAAAACTTCCTTTCTTTCCGGTGCTATATTGGGCTGTGGCAGTGAAAACCAAATGCTGACTAAGCTTTTCTTTTTTCTTTCGAGAAGTTTGATCTTAAGTTTTCTTGCCTCTATTAATAGATCTATGGCTTTCTCAAAAGGAGTCGCAATAAATTTTAGCGGTTTTTCAAACACTGAAGAAACTATTCCTCGCTTTTCTAAGTCTCTCAATATGCGGTATGTTTCTGTTCTGTGAAGACAAAGTGCCTCAGAGATTTCGCTTGCTTTGCGTTCGCCATATCTTGCCAAATAAAGGTAAACTCGCACTTCGTTTTTTGACAAGCCTAATTTGGAGAGGGTTTTCTCAATTATTTCTACTGATTTTAATGGACCTTTGTCTTTTTTAACGAATCTCCAAGTTCCTGTTGTTTCGTCGTATAGTTTTACAAGCGTTTCGTTTTTTTCTACTGCCATATAGTTCACATCTATAATTGTGATCTCTGTTAGATTCGGAAGCGGAATGTGTGTCTCTTCGATTCTCGTATTTTATACTTCTGAATTCAAAATCTGAACCAAAAATCAACATCTTGAATACAACATACTCATCAGTGCGTAGCAGTAAGGCATACACAAACTCTCTTATTCATTGCTAATCTACGGAATTTACCGAACAGCAATTACTCTAGGTGATGGAAGGCGTAAGAATGGGAACACCAGAAAATAATCAAGAGAAACCTCAAACTCCAGAAAATGCTCAAAATGAGGAATCTTACCTTTATTACCCAATCAAACTTCAAGATGAATCAGATGAGAACTTAGAAAAAACAGAGACAGAAATTGAGAAAAAATTCGCTGAATTGCTAGCGGCAATAAGCGATGAAACGTTGCAGTTAAGTGAATTTTTAGTCGAAGAAAAAAGGCTTATTAAAGAATTATGCGAGCTTTTAAGGGAAATTCTAAAACGTTTAAAGATGAGCTTTGAGATTCCAATTAAAGTTGTTCCTGAATTTCAAGGGAAAGCCAAAAAAATCTTGTTAAACGATGAGGGACACTTACTTTTAATTTTGGAAGGAGAAAATGTTAGTTCAAAAATTCTAGAAGATTACCCGCCTGAAGTTGTCTTAAATGTTATTTGGAATATTATTCCAGCATTAGAAAAGTCGCTTAAAGCCTACAGAAGAAAAATAAGCAAAAGAGTTGGAATTTTCGAAAAGATGAAAAAAGAATTGAAAAACATACAACGGGTCTTTTCATCTTCAGAGCAGAAACAAGGTGACGTCTTCATAATCGGAAATCAAGAGTTAAAAAGTCCGTTGTCAGACGACAAAACGCAAAATGACTATCCTTCTGAAAACGGTCATTGAAGTGAGAAAAAATGGATTTTCCTTTTGGAACAGAAGTGCGGAGCTTTTATTCGCTTCAAGAGTTAAGACAACTTGTTGGGGAAGAAATAATTCAATACAGAACTATGGTTGAAGAATACAGTCAATGGTTAGGTTTGTTCCTGAGAGATTCGGAAGCAGCTAACAGAGACCAAGAATGGTTTAAGAGCATTTCAGTCATGCAGAAATCGCTTAAAGCGGGGAAGAAGCCTCCGAATAAAGAGAAAAAATCAGGTAAAAAGCAAGATGCTTCGTCAGATTGGATTCCATTCAAAGAAATCATGCTTTGCTCAACTGAGAATGGAGAGGCCGAGGTTCTATTCGAGGCGATTGAGGAGATATACACCAAAATAGACAAACTAGAGAAAGCCAAGAGTGCACTGGAAGAATTAGAGAAATCTGGGTTAGGAAAAGGCATTACGTATATAGTGTTTCTTCGGGATGGAGTTCCAGAGAAGATTGCGCTACGTCAGAATAAAGAGGATTCTGCAGAACGGTTCAAGTTTGCCACAGAATTCTCTATATCTACAGGTTCGTAGGTAGGATTAGACTGAGGAGCTATACTCCAAAAAAGCCTTCGTGAAATTCTTCATAAGATCGTAAGGAGTTTTTACAACGCAGTTAACTCTTACGTAGTTTTTGACTGCTCTGCTTTTCACACCTATGCCGATAAGTCCAAAACCTGAATGTTCAATCTGCTTTATAGTTTGAATGGCTTCTTCTTCTATCACCTTGTCGCCTGAAGGAAAAAAATCTGAAACTAGCACTATTATTTTTGCTTCTTCTATACGTTTTCGCAACAATTGTTTGGCAATTTTAAGGCTGTCTGGTAGATAGGTTAATCCTCCGTATTGTAACCCGCCTATTCGTGCACATACACGGGATGAATAGTTTTCGCTGAAATCTTTGATTATGTGAAATTTCTCGTTGAATGCGAAGATACCCCATGCGGAGCGTGTGGGTATAAGATTTTTTGCTGTCTCGCCGAGGGAAAGTGCAATGCCGCGAACTTCTCCAGTGAAATGGCTTAGGCTCTGGCTTGCGTCTATTACAATTGCCCATGCTTCTTCTCGCGTTTGCAGTTCTTCTCGAACAAAAATGTCTGTTCTTTGGCTATTGCTAGCGACCACTTGTATGGCTTCTTGTAGGTCCACGAGACCGCTTTCTTGTTTAAAGTCTTCACCAGTTATGTTTTTTAGGAGCCTTAATTTCTCCATTACACGTCTAACAGGGCTTGACAGTAGCTGTTTAGACCGTAGATATTCGGTGTAATCCTCTTTTGGGAATTCAATTCCACCAAACCGAGTTTCTGTCAGTAATTCTTTGTAGTTTTCTATAATTTTATTCTGACGTTCTCGCCGTGCCTCCCACTCGGAAAATGCTTGGTTAGTCTCTCTTTCGCAACTATCGTCAATGAATATCTGCGATTCAAATCGAGAGAATGCCATGTTTAGAAGCTCGTTAAATTCTTCTTCTGTGGCGGTTACGTTTCTTCGGTAAACCGAGTTGTCGCCATAAGTATCAGTGTAGGGAAGCGATACAACGCTTGGTGGGTTTCCATACTTACGGAGCTTTACGTAGATTTCGTCAGCTACTTTCAGTTTTTTTTCTGTGAATTTCTCTTGTGTCTCATTTTTGAGAAGGAATTCTGACGCGTCATTCTCGATCTGAGACAGATAAGAAACAACATTGTCCGCAGTATTCTGCATCTCTTCCGAAAGTTTTCCATTGCCTTTTCCGATGGTAAAATATGAAAGAATCGTTGCCATGAGACGAAGAGAATCATCAAAGATTAGACGAATCGGTTTTAAGCGTAGATAGGCTATTGCGTTTGCAAGTGCAACGTCTGGTATAAAAGGAGACCACATGTTTTTCAAGTAGGCATTGGCAACACTATCTTCTATTATGCTGGCTACGTACAGGGCAAGTTTTTCGTTTTTCCCTTTAGCCCAGTGGCTGTAAGACTCAAAGCCTAACGTTGCTATATGTAAACTTGTGTGAAATACTGATGCTCTGAACAGTTGCCATAAGACTCTTTTTTGAAATTCGTCAACTATATGTAGTTGGAGTCCATGAAATTCGACCGTGGTGCCAGAGATTTTTTTGGGTTCTGGTAAACAGATAACGTAGCCTGCATCGTCTTTTCCTAACAGTGGAAAAACAACGTCATCTCGTACAAGAAGTTTTACTTCTCCATGTTTCTTCTTCGTTATTTGGAAAGAAGTATTCCAAGCATAATCAAAAAAATCCAAGACCAAAAACCGCTTTCTATTCCTTTATGTTGAAAACCGCTTTGACTATTCGCCTAACCATTTCCTGCACTTCAATATCATCACTTGTCGTGCCCACAATAGTTTCGTTTGCCGCATCCAATGGAGTCATACCGTCAGCAACCAAAACAGCCCAGTTAATAAGATCTCCAGGTGAAGGTCCATAAGGTAAATCACCATTTTGATATTGTCTACGCAACTCTGCACCTACCTTAACGATTTTTTTGGATGTTTCTTCGTCTACTGCGCTGCGTTTCATGACTAGTTGTATTTCGTCTGGAGAAATGGTGTCTCCGACGCTTAGATAGTCAAAGTTTATCCATACTGACATGCGGCGTCTTAAGGCGGCGTTTAGGGGTTTGGTGCCGACGAATTCGGCTGAAAATGGGTTCATTGAAATTATGAGATATCCAGAGGGGTGCCTGTTCACTATTTCATTGTCCTTTTCTGTTAAAACTATGTGTCCGCGAGTGTCCAGAATTGGGTTTAGTCTTGAGGCGATGTCTTGTTTCATCATGTTCGCCTCGTCTAAATATAGTATTCCGCCAATTTTGCACCAAGTGACAATTTGTCCATCTATCCAATTTTCTTTTCCAAGTCCGATATACCTGCCAAAAAGGTCGTATGAAGAAGTTTGTAGTCCGCAGTTGACTTCCCATATTGGAAGTCCACATATTTCTGCTACCGTGTAGACAACATGTGTTTTTCCAGTTCCACTTGGTCCTATGAGAGCGCATTGTTTGAAATAGTAAAGGGCGCGGACTATGCGTTCTACGTAGTTATGTCCACGGTCAACGTATTCGGGTGTGTTGGAAGGTATAAGACTTTGAACGTTTTCTGGGAAGATATATCCCGAGTGCAAATCGTACTTTTCAACTTTGTATTTTGCTCGAAGTGGAGAATCGTCGCATTTTACTTGTTTTGCGAGGGAGATGTGGAATTTTGCATTTTTTTGTTCGGTTTTTACTTCGAGTTCTTTTAGGTAGGCTATTTGGTGTTTTTTCTTTTTTCCTTGGTGGCTGAATCCCATTACTACTACTGGTTGGTTTTCTTCTGTTTTTTGAGACAAATAGCCCACACTCTGTATGTTTTATGTTAGTTCCGGAATTTAAAAGTATTATGTCTTGCGATTCAATACGGTGACTCTCTCTCACTCTTGTGTGTCGTACGATACTACGCACAAAACATGATGATGCATCAAAGTTGCCTTTGATAGTGATGAATTAAAGCTATTACTGAGGAATCTGCTATTTGCCCATCCATTACCGTCAGCGGAGTTTCAATATCAGTGGTAATAAGCAATTTATCAGCGGTAAAGCTCAACGAGAAACCACCAGCTGGAGAATTGACTTTTACCGTTGACGCTAAACTTGAAGAAAGAGAACATAGAAGTGGGCAAGTCAAGATTGCGTTTGCTTTAAATTTCGGCACGAAACCCAGCGTAGTCAAGTTCGGCGTGGAAGGAATCGCCATTTTAAGTGGAAAAGAAGCAGATATTGAAAAAATGATGGAAATGGATC
>Ga0172365_10003582_pt1 | contig 11544 bp, 14 predicted proteins | sample LakKivSesite48cm_FD_114535 | JGI IMG/M metagenome (GOLD analysis project Ga0172365, IMG submission 114535) | Sediment microbial communities from Lake Kivu, Rwanda - Sediment site 48cm | ecosystem: Environmental > Aquatic > Freshwater > Lake > Sediment | place: Rwanda: Western Province, Lake...
GGCACGCTACAGGATGTTGAGGCCATCGGCCAGATCTGCCGCGAGGGAGGCACCCTCTTTCACACCGACGCCACCCACAGTTTCCCCCGCGTGGAGCTGGATGTGCGCGAGGTGTCAGTGGATCTGGTCACCGTGACGGCCCACCTGATCCACGGGCCGAAGGGCATAGGCGGGCTGTACGTGCGGAAGGGCACTCCTTTGGCGAAGTGGATGGATGGTGGTTTTCAGGAGTTCAACCTGCGGGCCGGGGAGGAGAACATCCCGGGCGCGGTGGGGTTCGCCAAGGCAGTGGAGCTGGTGACGCCGGAGGAGACCGCCCGGTTGCGAGAGATGCGCGACCGGCTGATCGAGCGGCTATTGTTCCGTCCTGGCCGTGGACGGGCTGTGAGCAGCTATCCAGACCTACGAGGAGCGTCACAGCCTGGTCAAGGAACGTGTGCCAACGACGGTCGAGGTGGTGCGCAAACGCCTGAGACACATGATGAATCCGTTGACCGGGCTGGACCTGGTGCGCACCAAACTGGTCAAAGGCATCGCAGTCGCTGATGGGACAGTGCGGGTGGTGCTGGACTTGCCCGCTGGCCACCAGTTCGCCGCTAACATCCGCGAGGAAATCTTGGAGAAACTGGAGCACCGGTGGGACGTGGACAGGGTGGTGGTGGAGTTCACGGAGTGAGGTGAAGCGATGGAGGAGATCAAAGTAGACACCCGCGAAGCGACATGCCCGGTGGCTGAGGCCAACATCACAGTGGATTGCCGGGGGGAAACGTGTCCCGTGCCGCTGGTGGAGACCCGCAAGGCGTTGCGGAAGGCATCGCCGGGTGACATCATCGAGGTGATCGGCACGCATCCGGCGTCGAAGCAAGAGATCCCCATGGCGGTCGAGGCGTTGGGGTTAAAGCTGCTGAGCGTCGAGGGAACGGACACCGAGATGAGGGGATCAATTTCCTGGACAATGCCTGATGTTACAACGACGGTGAGAGCGAGAGGATCATGGGGCTCGCCTTGAAAGAGGGCTATCGGGATAAGGTGTTCCTTATGACCAAGAACCACGGTCGTGACGCGGCTACGTTCCGACGTCAATTGGATGAGAGCTTAAGGCGGCTTCAGACCGACCACATAGATTTGCTCCAGTTCCACGAGATCATCCACGAGGGGGAACCAGACCGGATCTTCTCCGAAGGCGCGATCGAAGAGGCGATCAAGGATCGGGAGAAGGGGAAGATCCGATTCATAGGTTTCACCGGACACCGCTGGCCGCATCTGTTCAAAGAGATGCTGGGGAAGAATTTCGAATGGGACACCGTTCAGATGCCGACCAATCTCCTGGACTATCACTACCGGAGCTTCATCCAGGAGATACTGCCCATACTGGTTGAGCGCGGCATCGGGATTATCGGCATGAAGAGTCTAGGGGGTAGGGGACAGATAGTCCAGACTGGGATCACCCCTAGCGAGGCGATCTCTTACGCCCTGTCCCTGCCCATCAGTACCTTGGTGAGCGGGATAGATTCGCTTGACGTCCTCGCCCAGAACCTGGAGATTGTCCGGGCCTGGGCACCGCTCACGGACGAGGAACGAAACCGTCTGCTGGAACGGATCGCCCCATGGGCCGGTGACGGCCATCTGGAACACTACAAGACGGCTTGATTCAAGGCTCTGTCTTATACCCAGGCCCAGATGAACTGATAGACTGAGAAAGGAGGCACATCAAGTGACAGAATTGGGAGCATGCATTCAGAGGGCAGACTGGAAGAAAGAAAAGCACGTGCCGGCCATTGAGGCTCCAGACCAGGCGAAGGCGGGTGAACTCTTCGAGGTGAAAGTCAGCCTGGGGAAAGAGATCGCCCACCCCAACACCACCGAACACCACATCCGTTGGATCTCCCTCTACTTCCACCCGGAGGGGGAGAAGTTCACCTACCAGGTGGGCCACTTTGAGTTCTCCGCCCACGGTGAGTCCGTCGCCGGCCCGAATCAAGGCCCCGTCTACACCCACCACGAGGTGAGCACCTCGCTGAAGATCAGCAAGCCTGGCACACTGCACGCCCTGGCCCTGTGCAACATCCACGGGCTGTGGGAGAGCAGCAAAGAGATCGGCGTGAGCTGAAGCGGCTGGGGCAGACCCTGGAGGTCAGCGGGGGGATCTCCAGGGCCTGCGCCCCAATATACTCACTGGGGGGATAGAAACTATGCACGACATGACAGCGAGCCATCTGAGGAGCGCTTTTGCTGGCGAGAGCCAGGCACACATGCGCTATTTGATCTACGGCGATAAGGCGGAGAGGGATGGATTCCCCAACGTGGCCCGTCTATTCCGGGCCATCGCCTACGCCGAGCAGGTCCACGCTGCCAACCACTTCCAGCAGTTGCAGGACGCCTGGGGCGCGGCACTGACGGTCGCTGGCGCCGGCTTCGGCCTGGGCCCCACGGCGGAGAACCTGGAGGTGGCCATTGAGGGTGAGGAGTTCGAGGTCGCCGAGATGTACCCGGTCTACAAAGCGGCAGCCGAGCTCCAGGAGGAGAAGGGCGCAGTGCGCAGCTTTGACTGGGCCTGGCGGGCGGAGCAAATTCACGCCGCTATGTACAAAGAGGCCCAAGCGGCAGTGGAGGCGGGCAAGGACTACGACATCGGACCAGTCTACATCTGCTCCGTCTGCGGCCACACTGTGGAGGGCGAGGCCCCCGACCGCTGCCCTGTGTGCAACGCCAGGCGAGAGAATTATCAGCAGTTCATCTGAAATGGCCTCGGGGCGAATGAGGTCCCATGTCCAAATGGATGCAGGAACGGCAGCGCGACCATTACTTTCGAAAGGCCAAACAGGAGGGCTACCGGTCGCGGGCAGCCTATAAACTCAAACAGATCAACAACCGCTACCATCTTATCCATCGGGGAGATACGGTAGTGGACTTGGGATGTGCCCCTGGCAGTTGGTCACAGGTGGCTGCTGAACTGGTGAGCCCTGAGGGCAGGGTGATCGGCATGGACCTGCAGCCCGTGGATCCTATCCCCGGGGTGACGATCCTGCAAGGCGATATGTTGGAGCCAGAGGCCGTCGCCGCACTGGAAGGGGCGTTGAGCGGACGACAGCCCAACGTCATTCTTTCCGATATGTCCCCTCACCTCAGCGGCAGCCACCTGCGCGACCATCTTCAATCCATCGCCCTGGCCGAGGCGGCTTTCGACTTCGCTTGCCAACACCTGTGCCCTGGTGGGAATATGGTCCTCAAGGTGTTCGAAGGAGAGTCCCTGTCCGAGTTCCTGCGCAGGGTGCGGTCTGTGTTCCGCTTCTGCAAGCCTCATGTCCCCCGGGCCAGCCGAAAGGAGAGCTCGGAGATCTACGTGGTAGGACAAGGGTTCCGTGAGGGATGACAGCCTTTGGGACAATTCGGAAAAAAGATTTGACATAACTTCGATTTTGTGGTATAATATAAGCGCTTGCAAGAGGCGGGGGCTGGCGACGAAAGCTGAAAAGGGCAGAAAAGAGGGGTGGGTAAAGGAATATGTCCCCTTTTTCCTGCCGCACAAGCCCAAAAAAAGCAAAACCAAGAGGGGCACTCCGCCGATAGTTTAGCCATCGGCGGATTTTTTCTGGCTAGTCATACCCTCCACTGGTTGTGAGCAGTTTCTGGGCCGTATGGAGGTCGGAATAGATGGTGGACGCGATGTTGGCAGTGAAAGGAGATGTCATTAAGCAAATTTTGGAAGAGGCAGAGGAGCAGGGCTCTATCAGTCTGGATGAGATATGGGAAGCCATCCTAGAAGCCGAGGAGGATCTGGATGTGATCGAGGATGTGATTGATATCCTGCAGGAACGCGGCGTAGAAGTCTTGGCCCTCTATGGAGACAATGAGCCGGCTGAGCAGATAGATGGACAGCGCAGGGCCTCATCATCGGCTAAAGAGGCCATGGTCAAGAAAATGGTCACGGACGCAGTGGATCTCGGCGGTATCGAGGCGGATGACACCATTAGCCTCTACTTCAAGGAGATGGCTCATGAGCCCCTGCTGACCTATGAGGAAGAGGTACAACTGGCCAAGGCACTGGAGCAGGGACGCAAAGCGGAGCGAGAGCTGGCCAGGAATGAACATCGGCCTGGTGAGCACAACCGACTACTGCGAGAGGTGGAGAGCGGCGAGGCTGCTCGCCGGCAGCTCACCAGAGCGAATACCCGCCTGGTGGTCAGCATTGCCAAGAGGTACCGAGGACACGGGGTCTCCTTCCTGGACCTCATCCAAGAGGGGAATCTGGGACTCATGAAGGCGGTGGAGAAGTTCGACTATCGTCGTGGCAATCGTTTCAGCACCTATGCCACCTGGTGGATCCGGCAGTCCATCACCCGATCATTGCCTGCCCAGGGGCGCACCATCCGCATCCCCATCCAGATGAGCGCGCGCATCCGCGGCCTGTATAAGACCTCGCAGCTCATGGAGCAGGGGCTGGGGCGGCGGCCCACACCTGAGGAGATCGCGGAGGAGATGGAACTGGAACCCCGCAAGGTGCGGCTTATGCTTCAGGCCTCTTATCAACCCCTCTCTCTGGAGAAGCCAGTGGGCGAGGAGGAAGACAGCGAGCTGGGCGATTTCATTGAGGATGAACTCATTGATTCCCCCACAGAGACTGTAGGCCAAGGGCTGCTGGCAGAACGGCTGGAGCAGGTACTGGACACACTGACCCCTCGCGAGGCCCGGATCCTGCGCCTTCGCTTTGGCCTGCAGGATGGCCACAGCTACACCCTGAAAGAGGTGGGGGAGAAGTTCGGCCTCACCCGCGAACGTATCCGTCAGATCCAGAATGAGGCTCTACGGCGGCTGCGCCACCCTCGACGGGCACGCCTGCTGCGCGACTATCTGGGTGAGTTGTAGCCGTCTACCCCTCAAAAGTGAAAGAAGCGGCCCAAGGGTTTGACCCTGGGCCGCTTCTCTGTCTCAGGCCTCCGTTATGGGCCCGGCTGACTGGCTTTTCACAGCTCATCTGTATCCAAGATGATGGTGACCGGGCCATCGTTGTGAATTCGGACCAACATGTGCATCCCGAAAGCCCCCGTCTCTACCCGGACAACGCCCGTCTCGCGAAGCGTCGCCACAAAGTGCGCAATCAACGGCTCCGCCACATCCGGTGGGGCCGCCTGAGTGAAGCTGGGCCGCCGCCCACGCCGACAATCGGCGTACAGGGTGAACTGCGGGATGACGAGAATGCTCGCTCTGATGTCCAGGGCGGAGAGGTTCATCTTCCCCTCCTCATCCTCGAAAATGCGCAGGTTAGCGATCTTATGGGCCAGTTGCTCGGCCTGAACTGCCCCATCCTCATGAGTGGCACCGACCAAGACGACCAGGCCACCATCAATCTCCCCCACTATCTGCTCACCTACGGAGACATCACCACGCTGAACTCGTTGCAGGACCGCACGCATTGGATGCCCATCCCTCCCTTCAAAAGCAATGCGGAAACCTCCCGCAGGTTAAAAACCTGCGGGAGGTTCAGACCTCCAGGCCTGTCAATATTAGCACAAAAGGGAGCTGATCGCAAGGCTTTCAGTTTGACAAAACCCCTCGACCGTGCTACGATAGCCAGTGCACATTGGCTGAGCGAGAAAGGCGAGGAGTGTCCATGCGCACCATTGAATGGGATGGGAAACAGGTCAGGCTGATTGATCAACGCCGCTTGCCGCAGGAGTGCACCATTTTGACCTTCAATGGCTATCACGATGTGGCCCGCGCCATCCGGGAGATGGCCATTCGCGGAGCACCGGCCATTGGTGTCGCCGCAGCCTTTGGCATGGCTTTGGCGGCCCGGAATAGCCCGGCCTCCACCCCTGCTGGACTGCTGGCCGATCTAAAGCAGGCAGCGCAGATCCTGCGGGCCGCGCGTCCCACGGCGGTGAACCTCTCCTGGGCCATCGAGCACATGCTGCGATGCGCCCAAGCACAGATGACCGCTGGCGCAGATGTGGGCTCCATGGCTAAAGCCCTGCTGGCCGAGGCACAGGCCCTAGCCGATGAGGACGTGGACATCAATCGGCGGATTGGAGCTCACGGCGCAAGGGTGGTGTCCCAGGGAGCACGGATCCTCACCCACTGCAATGCGGGTGCGCTGGCCACTGTGGACTATGGCACCGCGCTGGGTGTCGTGCGCACGGCTCATGGGCAGGGCAGGGGAATCCACGTGTTCGTAGATGAGACCCGCCCCCGGCTGCAGGGAGCGCGTCTCACCGCCTGGGAACTGGTGCGGGAGGGTATTCCCATGACCCTCATCGCCGATAACGCTGCCGGCCACCTGATGCGCACCGGCCGGATTGACCTGGTCTTGGTGGGCGCTGATCGGATAGCGGCCAATGGAGATGTAGCCAACAAGATCGGCACCTACAAACTGGCCGTCGTGGCGCGGGAAAATGGCATCCCCTTCTACGTGGCCGCACCCACCTCGACCATTGATCTCTCTGTGCCCACCGGCGATGACATCCCCATCGAGGAACGAGACGCTCGGGAAGTGACCCACATAGGCGGAGTGCGCATTGCTCCACAGGGGGTGGAGGTCTATAACCCGGCCTTTGACGTAACGCCCCACCGGTACGTGACGGGGATCATCACCGAAAAGGGTGTCCTTTACCCGCCCTTGGAGCGGAATTTACGGGAAGTGGTAGTTGGAAAGGAGTAACAGGAGATGGCAGTGACGATACAACTTACCCTGGGTCAACTTTTAAACGAGCCGTTTACCGAAGAGGAAGTCGCTGCCGATGTCGAGCAAGCCATTCGAGAGGTCCGTGCGGCCTGCCGTGCTGCGTGTGGTTGCTGATACTCCTGCCGCCGGCCGAGTTTGTGACGCGAGAGTTGTCGTAGACAAAACAAGCGATGTCCGAATTCTGTCCCAACCTAGCTCCTCTCTCCATAGGCAGCCTGCCCTATACCGATCCCGGCCAGGCCTGCCGCCTGATGCTGGAGTACTGCCCTGAAACACCGGCCTGGCCCCAGCTTCCCAAGCGAGCTTTCGGAGAGGATGTTTATGTCCAGTTCAGTGGTGGCTTTCCGGGACTGGTGCGGGAAGAGCAGCGCATCTATGTGGATACCCGCCAGGAACTGGGGCCGGCTCTGGAGCAACTCTACGTAGCTTACCTAACCCACGATCTGGATTGGGCTGCTGTGGCTCCTCAAGACGCTGCAGGGCTGAAGGCCCTGGCTCAGGCGCTTCAGGGGCAGGGCCACAGGCCCCAACTGGTAAAGGGTCAGGTCACCGGGCCCCTCAGTTGGGGATTGATGATCCCCGATCAGGAAGGCCGCCCCATCCTGCACGACGAGATGTTGGCCGATGCAGTGGCCAAGCACCTGCACCTCAAGGCAGCCTGGCAGGAGCGAGAGCTGAGGAAGCTGGCTCCAAGGACGCTCATCTTGGTGGATGTGCCCCATCTCCGGTCCTTTGGCCCCGACTTTGCGCCCCTCAACCGTGAGCGAGCCCTGGCCCTGCTAGAGGAGGTGCTGGCAGGCATCGAGGGTTTCAAAGGGATGCATTGCTGTGGGGAGCCGGATTGGTCGCTGCCCCTGGAGGCATCCATTGATGTCCTCAGCTTGGACGCTTATGATTTCGGCAACAGCCTGTTGAAGTATGTAGAGCCGGTCCGCGCCTTCTTGAAGCGGGGAGGATGGATCGCCTGGGGCATCGTGCCGGCCAGTACAGAGGTGCGACGACACTCAGTGGATACCTTGCTGCCCCGCCTGGTTGAGCTGGTCCAGGCCTTGGCCCGTGAAGTGGATACCCCTTTCCACGAACTGCTTCGCGCCTCCTTTGTAGCGCCCGCTTGCGGTCTGGGTGGGCTCGATATCGCCAGCGCGGTACGGGCCATGTACCTCACCGCCGAGTTGTCAAAGGCGATGCGGGCCCGGTACCTGGAGTCATCGTAGGAGCGTCATTAAATGACGCCCCTGCTCAAGCTGAAAGGAGCGGAAGATGCCGACTTTAAGGGGAGATGCTTTGGAAGCATATCTGGGCTCCCTGTTCAAAGCCCAGGTGAAGGTGATCTCCCTGCGAGAGTTCAAGGGGGACGAGTCAGGGGAGGAGCTCAAGGGATTCGGCTATGGCCGCCCCGTCCTCATTGAGTTTGAGCGTGAAGGGGAGAGGGAGAGGGTGGTACTGCATACTATGAGCTCTAACATCTTCGGCCACGAGCAGGCCTCCGACAGGGCCTGCTCCCTGCTCCTCGACCACGCTACCTTCAACAGGCTGCCCCACCACGTCCGCTCCCTGGATGTGGGGGCCTTCACCCAGGATGGGGCGCTCATGTCTCTGAGGGAAACGGAGGAGTTCTTCCTCCTAGCCCAATATGCCCCTGGCAGCCTCTATGTTCGCGATCTACAGCGCATCATGGCCACAGAGGAACTGGCTGAGGAGGATGAGGCACGGGCCCTGGCCCTGGCCGAATACCTGGCTCAGATCCATGCCTGCAAGAGGGATGCTCCGGAGCTTTATCGGCGCCGGTTGCGCGACCTGGTGGGCCACGGCGAGGGGATCATGGGGCTGACGGACAGCTACTCCCCCGATTTCGAGCTGGCCGGCCCCGATTTCCTGGAGGGGGTGGAGAAGCAGTGCGTGTCCTGGCGCTGGCGGATTAAGGACAAAGTCCATCGCCTCAGCCAGGTGCATGGCGATTTCCATCCCTTCAATGTGCTCTTTCGGCGGGGAACGGATTTTACCCTCTTGGACCGCAGCCGGGGCGAGTGGGGGGAGCCAGCGGATGACTTGAGCTGCATGGCCATCAATTACATCTTCTTCTCCTTGCAAAGGTATGGTTTCCTGACAGGTCCCTTTCAAAACCTCTTTCAGCTCTTCTGGGAGCGGTATCTGGAGCTTACAGGCGATGAGGAGGTCCTTTCCATTGTCCAGCCCTTCTTCGCCTGGCGGGGATTAGTGATCGCCAGCCCCCTGTGGTATCCACACCTAGCCCCGGAAGTGCGAAAGAAGATATTCACCTTCATCGAACATGTCCTGAGCGTGGATCTTTTTCAGGTGGAAGAGATCAACAGCTATCTAAGTAGGTCGCCAAAAGTTCCTTTAACTTTTGAGACCCCCAACAGGGATGCAGGGGGCAATCAGCCCCCTGCCGGGGGGCGTGGGGGGTGTCCCCCCAGCCCACTCCCACCCCCAACCCCCTCCCTCCCCCGAAGTGCGGGAAAGGGAGGGGGCCAGGGGGAGGGTGTGGGGGACACCCCCAAACCCCCGGGTGGGGGCGAAGATGGCCGATAAAGGGGTTGCTATCTGGCTGACAGGACTGCCGGCCTCGGGCAAATCGAGCCTGGCAGCGGCCCTGACTGAGGAGTTGGCCAGGCTGGGTGTGGCCGCTCAGGTCCTGGATTCGGATGAGATGCGGGGGGTTCTGACCCCTGAGCCCACCTACAGCCGGGAGGAGCGGGATTGGTTCTACAGGGTGATGGTTTACATCGGCCGCCTTCTGGTTGAAAATGGCGTCAATGTCATCTTCGCCGCCACAGCCAACAAGTGTCACCACCGGGCCTGGGCTCGAGGGGCGATTGATAAGCTCGTGGAAGTATATGTCAAGTGTCCCCTGGAAACCTGCATGGCCAGGGATAGCAAGGGCATATACGCCAAGGCCCTGGCTGGTGAGGCGACCACTGTGCCTGGCCTGCAGGACTCATACGAGCCCCCTGAGTCGCCGGAGGTGGTGGTGGAAACGGACCGGCAGTCGCCGCAGGAATGCGCCCGACAGATCGTGGCTCGGCTGGAGGAGTTGACTTTGTTGCGCACAAAAAGGAGTGGAACATGAGCGAAGCGAACATCGGGGTCATCGGCGGGAGCGGGCTCTACGAGATGGAAGGTCTGGCGGAGATTGAGGAGGTGCGGGTGGAGACGCCCTTCGGCGAGCCCAGCGAGGCCATCACTATTGGAACTCTAGAAGGGGTGCGGGTAGCCTTTCTTCCCCGACATGGGAAGGGGCACCGCATCATGCCCACCGAGCTCCCAGTGCGGGCCAACATCTACGCCCTGAAGAGCCTGGGGGTGGAGCGCATCATCTCCGTCTCCGCCTGCGGCTCCATGAAGGAGGAGATCGCCCCCCTGGACATCGTCATCCCCGACCAACTCTTCGACCGCACCAGGGCTCGCCCTACCACCTTCTTCGGCGGCGGCCTCGTGATTCATATCTCCTTCGACGAGCCCTTCTGTCCCGAGCTGAGCGGTCTTCTCTATGAGGCCGCCAAGGAAGTGAGAGCCAGGGTGCACAAAGGCGGGACTTACATCTGCATCGAAGGGCCCCAGTTCTCTACAAAGGGCGAATCCCGCATCTATCGCCAATGGGGGGTGGATGTCATCGGCATGACGGCCATACCGGAGGCTAAATTGGCCAGGGAAGCTGAGATATGTTATGCCACTCTGGCTATGGTCGCTGACTACGATGTCTGGCATGAGGTAGAGGAGCCAGTGACAGTGGAGATGGTGGTGAGGAACATGCTCCAGAATGTGGTGATGGCCAAGCGGGTGATCAGGGCTGCCCTGCCCAAGATCCCCGCTCAGAGGGATTGTCTCTGTGCCACGGCCCTCAGGGATGCCATCATCACCCAGCGGGAGCGCATACCGGCTGAAGTGAGGGAAAAGCTAGCCCTGCTCGTGGGCAAATATCTGTAGCCAGATGCCTTTCAGTAGTCCATGGACGTCCGAGAGTTGACCGATAGGAAAGCCCTTCGTGCTTTCCTGGAACAGGATCGCAGCTATGCCGCCTATGCCCTGGGAGACCTGGAGCCCTATCTCTTCCAACATTGTGGCTGGTACGTGGCCGAGGTTCAGGGGGTTCCTCGGGCCCTGGCTTTGCTCTTCACCGGCATGGAGCCCCACGCCTTGTTTCTGATGGGAGAAGGGGAGGGGTTGGAAACGACCCTGGACAGAGCGCCACTGCCTCACCGGGCCTACATCACCTGCCGGCCATATGACCTGGATCGGGTGAAACGTGTCTATGAGCTGAGCTCTCCAGACCGCATGTGGCGCATGATCCTCCGGCCCGAAGCCTTTCGTCCGGTGCAGGGTGACATGATGCGCCTGGGGGCCGAGGCGCGCGACGAGCTGATGGAGTTGTACCGGGAGGGAGAAGGGACCTTCTTTTTCCGCCCCTATCAGTTGGAGCGAGGGGTGTACTTTGGCGTGCGAGTGGATAACAAGCTGGTTGCGGCTGCCGGGACCCACCTCGTTGCACCGAGCGTAAGCGTGGCCTGCGTGGGCAATGTCTTCACCCGAGCCGACCATCGGAGGCGAGGCTATGGGGCCGCCACCACCAGCAGTGTCATAGCTGAGCTTCTGAGCCTGGGGCTAACCGTGGCGCTCAACGTCCGGCAGGACAACACGTCCGCCATTCGTTTGTATGAGTGTCTGGGATTCCGGCGCTATTGCGCCTTTGTGGAGGGGATGGGAGTCCGGAGGTGAGTTGCGCTCCGGCTTCCCTCTCCCAAAGCCCGCCCTGAGCGAAGCCGAAGGGTTGGGAGAGGGGTCGGGGGTGAGGGCCAGGCTCGGCTACTTCACGAACTGGCCGATGGCCAGCAAGGCGCTGA
>Ga0172365_10003584_pt1 | contig 11540 bp, 7 predicted proteins | sample LakKivSesite48cm_FD_114535 | JGI IMG/M metagenome (GOLD analysis project Ga0172365, IMG submission 114535) | Sediment microbial communities from Lake Kivu, Rwanda - Sediment site 48cm | ecosystem: Environmental > Aquatic > Freshwater > Lake > Sediment | place: Rwanda: Western Province, Lake Kivu...
CGGCGAAGGCCGGCCCCTCGAAGGCGCCCATGGGGCCGTGCCAGAACACGGTGCGGGCCCGCGATAGGACGGCTGCGATCTCCGATGCGGATTCGGGGCCGAGGTCGAGCGCGGTCGAGTCGTCGGGGACATGGGCGGCGGGCACCACCGTGCCGGTCTCGGCGTTTCGGTCCTCGGCGACGACCACGTCGCGGGGCAAGACGACCTCCACGTCGCTGGCTTCGGCCTTGGCCAATAAGGCACGCGCGATGGCCAGCTTGCTCGATTCGAAGAGCGATCGCCCCATGTCGGCGCCTTTGGCGCGGAGGAAGGTGTTGGCCATCGTGCCCCCCAGACACAGGGCATCAACGCGGCCGAGAAGGCTTTCGAGCAGGCCGATCTTCTCCGGGACCTTGGTCCCGCCCAAGATGGCGACGAAGGGCCGCTCGACGTCACCCTGCAGCTTGCCCAGCATCTTCACTTCCCGCTCCGCGTGGAAGCCCATGCCCCTGCTCGGCACGTGCTTGACCATGCCCGCTGTGGAGGCATGGGCGCGGTGGGCGGTACGGAAGGCTTCGTTCACGTACACGTCGGCGTAGCTGGCCAGGGCGCGCGCCAGGGCTTCGTCGTTGCTCTCTTCGCCAGGCGAGAAGCGCAGGTTTTCGAGCATGGCCACCCCGCCGTCGCGCAGGTCGGACACGACCTTCTTGGCACCGTCGCCGGCCGGCTCGTCGGCGAGCATGACGTCGCGGTCCAGGGCTTCCGCAAGATACGCGGCGATGGGGAGGAGGGAGAACTCGTGCCGGACCCGGCCCTTGGGGCGGCCGAGGTGGGAGGCGAGCACCACGCGCGCCCCTCGGTCGATCGCGTGGGTCACGGTGGGCAAAGCCTCGCGGATGCGGGTTGCATCGGATACGCCACCCGCCGGGGTGAGCAGGACGTCGAAGTCCACGCGGATGAACACCCGCCGGCCCTGAAGGTCCAAATCGGCAATCGATCTTGCCGTCATGAGAGGGCCGCTTCTACACGGAAGGAAGGGGCTTTTCCAGGGTTTTAAGGGAGGTCCCGAGAAACAACAAAGGGACCCGAAGGTCCCTTTGCCAAGTCGTTGCGAACAGAGAGCCTAGGCCAGGGTGGACTCGTCCGTCATGTCGGTGGTCACCTGGGCGATGAGTTCGCTGGCCAGGGTGACGATTTGCTTGGGTTCGTAGCCGTTTTGCCGCAAGTCCCGATAGAGCGACTTGGATAGAATGCGCAAAGCGCGATCTCGGCTGACGACTGGCGTTTCGGTTTGTGTGGAAGCCAGGGCTTGTGACATGGGTCCTCCTCCCAAGAGGTCGGCCTTGGACTAAGCACGACTTGTGCCAGGCAACACCGAATTGACACTGCTCCGTAACATGTCGAAAACATGTGTTCTTGGAGCGCAACGCGTCCCCTGAGCGCGAAACGCACTTCGCACGGTCATTGACCTACATGCGTCTTGAAATGCCATCGTGGGGTCAACTGGATACAAAGTGCGTAGTTCGGTTCGCATGTATGGCAGGAATGGCGCGATTTTACGCATTGTGATGTGATCTGTGCCCCGTCTTCTTTGGGGCAGGGGGCCATGAAGGCTGGGGAAGAACAGAAGAAACCCTTATAGTAACAGAGTATTTTCGATTTGGACCCATGCGTCGGCATTCTCCCCGCGGGTCAACGCGACGCACCCTTAGTGCCCAAAGAAGCACGGCCGGCGAGACTACCCTCGGTTGGCTTCGCCCGCTCGGTTGGGCTTCGCGACGGTTCTCGGTTGGCTTCGCAGACTACCCTCGGTTGGGCTTCGCGCGCAGCGGTTGGGCTTCGCAGACTACCCTCGGTTGGGCTTCGCGGGGCTTCGAACCCTTTTTTTTTGATGAAGTGCTTTTTCCCCTCGCACTCACGGATTAGCGACCCAGGGGGGAAGAAGATCATGAAGACGAGGCATCTGCCGAGACTCTGCGTTTCAGGCTCGCTATTCGCGTTTCTGCTGGCGGCTGGTTGTTCATCGGAGGAAGGTGGACTCCGTACCGGTAGCGGCGGCAAGAAAGGCACCGGAGGGGCTGTGAGAGCAGGTGGCGCAGTCGGCGCAGGCGGCGCCATCGGGACGGGCGGCGTGAGGGGCTCGGGCGGCGTCTTCGGCGCAGGCGGCGCGGTCGGCGCAGGCGGCGCCGTCGGGCGCGATGCATCTCCGGGCCGGGACGCAACCACGTCGCGAAACGATGCCGCCCCTCCGAGGGCCGACGCCGCTCCTTGCGGCGACACCGGCGAGGCCTGCTGCCCCGGTGATATCTGCAACGCGGCCGGAGACGTCTGTAGAACCTGGGGACGGCTCTCCGTCTGCCTGCCGGGTGGAACAGCCGTGGATGGCGGCTCTTGCGGAGGATCGTTCCAGCCGTGCTGTGCGGGTCAGACCTGCAACACGCCGGGAGATACCTGTGTGGGCTTTGGCGGGAACGCCTACTGCGTGCCTGGGATAGGCGGCAGAGATGCCGGCTTCGTCAGACCTGACTTTGGATTTGGCCGCCCCCGCCGGGGCTAGATTCCACAGGCAAGGAGGTAGTTGCCATGGCTGTAGTCCTTCTCCGATGGGCCCCGGGCCTTCCCCTGGACATGGGGTTCGATGCGTTCTGGGGGTGCAGATGCAGTCGCCGCGTCGGCCCCTTTGAAGACACGCCACGGGCAGCGACAGCGCAGGCCCGTGAGGACTTCCCGCTTTCTTGGGACGGCAAGGGCCCTGCCACGCGAGCGCGCCGGCAGGAGGCGCTGCGGTTGCCCGAGCGCGAGCCGCCGGCCGTTTCGCCCGCGCCCGAGGCCAAGCGCGAGCGCGCCGCCGCGGCCTCGCCCGCGAAGTCCCCGCGCTCGAAACGCAAGTCGCGCAGACGCTAGAGCTGCTTGTTCTCCACGCCCACAAGGGCGATGTGCAATTCGTCGAGCTGCCTGGTGGCGACCGCGGAAGGTGCCTCGGTGCACAGATCGGTTCCCTTCTGCGTCTTGGGGAAGGCGATCACGTCGCGCAAGGAATCCGCGCCGCAAAGAAGCATGGCCAGCCGGTCGAGCCCGGCCGCGATGCCGCCGTGGGGCGGTGGCCCGTGGCGGAAGGCGTCGAGCAGGAAGCCGAACTTGTTTTTCGCATCCTCGTCGGAAAGACCGATGGCACGGAAGACGCGCGACTGGACGTCGCCGCGGTGGATACGGATGGAGCCGCCCGCGATTTCGTTGCCGTTGAGCACGAGGTCGTAGGCGCGCGCGCGCACCGACGCGGGGTCGGACTCGAGACGTTCCAGATCCTCGGCCATGGGCGAGGTGAAGGGGTGGTGCGAGGCGACCAGCTTGCCGTCGTCGCCACGCTCGAAGAGCGGGAATTCGGTGACCCAGGCGAACTTCCACTGCCCGGCCGGCACGATGCCGATCTTGTTCGCCACGTGCAGGCGAAGCGCCCCGAGCACGGTGTGCACCAGCTTGGGCGCCCCGAATTGCAGGAAGAAGACGTCGCCTTCCTCCAGACCGGCCGCAGCATTGAGGTCGTTGCGCAGGGACTCGCTCATGGTCTTCATGGGCGAGCGCATCCACGCCCCGCCCGCGCCGATGCGGGCCCACGCCAGGCCGCGCGCGCCCAGGCCTTTGACGAAGTCCTCCAGCTTGTCGATCTCGGTGTTCGACATCTTCGAAGCAAAGGCCGCGGGCAGACGCCAGCCCTTGACCACGTGCGGGTCGCCCGCGCTCTTCGTCGACACGACCCGGCGGAGCATCTCGATGCCGCCGCCGTCGTGTTTGCGCACCACATCGGTGACATCGCACAAGGGCAGGCCGAAGCGCAGGTCGGGCTTGTCGGAGCCGTACAGGCCCACGGCCTCTGCGTACGACAGGCGGGGAAAGGGCGTCGCGACGTCGACGCCGAGCACGTCCTTCCATAAATCCGCCATCAGATCCTCGATGACCCTTTGCACATCGTCCTCGACCGCGAAGCTCATCTCGACGTCAATCTGGGTGAACTCCGGTTGGCGATCCTGGCGCAGATCCTCGTCGCGGAAGCAGCGGACGATCTGAAAGTAACGGTCGAAGCCCGCCACCATGAAGAGCTGCTTGAAGAGCTGCGGAGATTCCGCCAGGGCGTAGAACTGACCCGGCGAGAGGCGCGACGGCACGAGGAAGTTGCGCGCCCCGCCGGGCGTGTACTTCACCAGGAAGGGGGTCTCGATCTCAAGAAACCTGTGCGCGGTCAGCACGCGGCGGGCGGTCTGGTAGATCTGCGAGCGCAGAAGGAAGTTCTTTTGCAGCGACGGTCGGCGCAGGTCGAGGGCGCGGTGCTTGAGCCGAATCGATTCGTTGGCGGTGGTGGTATCGTCGATCTCGAAGGGCGGCGTGTCCGAGCGCGAGAAGACGGTGAGGTCGGTAGCGTGGACCTCGATCTCGCCGGTGGGCAGGTTGGGGTTCTTGCGCTCGCCGCGGTCGCGCACGATGCCGCGCACGCCGACGCAGAATTCCGAGCGCAGCTCGCTCGACAGGGCGTGCGCCTCGTGGCTGGTCTGGGGCTCGAACACGATCTGGGTGATGCCGCCGCGGTCGCGCAGGTCGATGAACACGCAGCCCCCGTGGTCGCGGCGGGATGCCACCCAGCCGAAGAGCACGACGGTGGAGTCGACGTCGGAGCCGCGCAGGCTGCCGCAGTCGTGGGTGCGCTTGATGTCTTTGAGGAACTCGGGCATACCCGCTTTCTACTGGAAGGCGGGGCCTTCGTCGACAGATTCCATGGACAGCTTGGCGGCCGTTCCGGATCGTCGTGCGTCCATGGCGCTTGTCCATCTCCCCATGTCCCGGCGTTGCTGTCAGCCCCGTGGAGATTGGGCTTGACTTCGTGGAATAATCCCCTAATCCCCCCATTCGAAGTGGCAAGCCATGAAACACATCGTTTCCGTCAAAGAGGTTCACAAGAACTACGTCCTGGGCACGGTCGCGGTGCCCGCGCTGCGCGGGGTTTCTCTCGAGGTCACGGAGGGCGAATTCCTCGCCATCGCGGGGCCTTCCGGCAGTGGCAAGACGACCTTGCTCAATCTCATCGGCTGCGTCGACACCCCGTCGGCGGGCAGCGTGGACGTCGCGGGCAGCCCTACGGGCAGCATGTCGGAACGCGACCTGACCCGCCTGCGCCTGCACACCATCGGCTTCATCTTCCAGAGCTTCAACCTGGTGTCGGTCCTAAGCGTCATGCAGAACATCGAGCTGCCCTTGCTTCTGCAACGCTCGGCGAGCGCCAGGGAGCGCCGCCACCGCGTGGAGGCCCTGCTCGACCGCGTCGGCATTCGCGAGTATGCACGCCATCGGCCGAGCGAGCTTTCCGGCGGACAGCGCCAACGCGTGGCCATCGCGCGCGCCCTGATCACGCGGCCGCAGCTCGTGCTCGCTGACGAGCCCACCGCCAACCTCGACTCCGTCACCGGCACCAACATCCTCGACTTGATGAAGGAGCTGAACCGCAGCGAGAAGACCACCTTCATCTTCTCCACCCACGACGCGCGGGTGTGGGCCTACGCCAACTCGGTGGTACGCCTGGCCGACGGCAAGATCCTCGATCGGGTCAGCGCCGAGGAAGCGGTCCGGGCGGCCTCTGTGCCCGGCGCGAGGTCGAGCTAGATGCGCGGCTATCTCGACACGTTGAAGGTGATCGTCGTCATCGCCTTGCGCAACCTCTTCGCCAGCCGGCTCAAGACGCTGATCGTGGGCGGCATCGTTCTTTTCGGGTCCATGCTGGTGGTGGTGGGAACTGCGCTGGTGGACAGCTTCGATGCCGCCATGAGCCGCTCCATCATCGGTTCGGTGGCAGGGCACATCCAGGTCTATAGCGCCACGTCCAAGGACGAGCTGGCGGTGATGGGAAGCATGGGCATGGAGGAGCCGGACATCGCCGTCATCGACGATTTCGCCGCGCTGAAACGGGCCTGCATGACGGTGGCCAACGTCAAGGAGGTGGTGCCGATGGGATTGGCCTCGGCCATCGTGGTCGCGGGCAACACCGTCGACGTGGTCCTGGAAGAGCTGCGGGCCGCGGTCCGGGCCAAGCTCGCAGGCGAGGATGTGCGCGAAACCTACGAGGCCGAGAAGGACCACGTTCGCCAGATCGTCTCGGTGCTGGCGGGCGATTTGGACAACGTGCGCAAGATCCAGAGCGAGGCGGCGGTCGCACCGGAGGAGATCGAGGCTGTGGCGCGGGCCAGCTCGCCCGGCTTCTGGGACGATCTCGAGCGCGATCCGCTGCCCGCGCTCGAGTTCCTCGAGAATCGCATCGCGCCCCTGGCCAGCGACGCGGACATGCTGTTCTTGCGCTACCTGGGCACCGACCCCGTCGCCTACCAGCGCGCCTTCGATCGGGTGAAGATCGTCGAGGGGACGCCGATTCCGCCCGGCCAGCGCGGATTCCTTTTTACGCAGGGCATGTACGAGGAACAGGTGAAGCTCAAGGTCGCGTTGCGCCTGGACAAGATCCGCAAGGGCATTGCCGGCCGCGGCCGCACCATCGCCAAGGACCCGGAGCTGCAGGCCTGGATCCGGCGCAACACCGCCGAAGTCAACGAGGTGTTGCTGCAGCTCGATGGGCGGAAGACGCGGCTCTTTCGCGACAAGCTGCAGAAGGAGCTCGGCAGCGGCGAGGCCGACGTCGCCAAGCTGCTGACCGAGTTCTTCCGGGTCGACGACGGCAACTTCGAGCGGCGCTACCGCTTCTTCTACGACGAGCTGGCCCCGTCACTGCAGCTCTACCGGGTGCGCGTGGGCGACCCTTTGACCATCAAGTCCTTCACCAAGGGGGGCTACGTCCAATCGGTGAGGCTCAAGGTCTACGGCACCTTCGTGCTCGAGGGCCTCGAAGATTCTCACATCGCCGGGCATACCAACCTCATGGATCTGGTGTCCTTCCGGGAGCTCTACGGGTTCGTCACCCCCGAGCGTGAACAGGAGCTGCGCGAGCTTCGGGCCGCGGCCGGGCTGGCCGAGGTGTCGCGCGAGAACGCCGAAGCGGAGCTGTTCGGGCGGAAGGACGAAGGCGCGAGCGGGGGTGGCCGGCCGGCCGACGCCGATGCGGCACTGCGCGAGCTTGCCGGCAAGTCGGCGCGCGAAGACCGTTCTGCGCAGCCGTACGATCCGGCGGAATTGCAGCGCGGCGAGGTGCTGAATGCGGCGGTCATCGTCAAGGATCCGCGGCGCATCCGTGAAACCATCGCGCAGATCGAGGCCGCGGGCGCCCGGGCCGGCCTGCCCCTGCGGGCGGTGAACTGGCAGAAGGCGGCCGGTCTGGTCGGGCAGTTCGTGACCATGATCCGCGGGGTGCTGTACGTGTCGGTGCTGATCATTTTCGCCGTGGCGCTGGTCATCATAAACAACGCCCTGGTCATGGCCACGCTCGGGCGGGTACCCGAGATCGGAACCTTGCGAGCGGTGGGGGCGCAGCGGCGCTTCCTGCTCGGCATGCTGCTCGTCGAGTCGCTGGCGGTCGGCGTGCTGTTCGGCGGACTGGGGGCGATGCTGGGGGCCGCCATCGTCGGCGGGCTCCACGCGTGGGGCATCCCGGCGGTCAACGAGAAGCTCTCCTTCTTCTTCTCGGGCCCGCGCCTGCACCCCACGCTCGGCCTGGGCAACGTGGCGCTGGCGCTCATCATCGTGTTTCTCGTCAGCGCCGTCTCGAGCATCTATCCGGGCCTTTTGGCCATGCGCGTTAATCCGCGCCAGGCCATGCAGACCGACGAGTAGGCAACCATGGGCAATCTGCTTCTCGATCTACGAATCGCCTCGCGCAGTCTTTTCCAGCACCGGCGGCGCACCCTCTTTCTGGGCCTGGCCATCGCGGGCGTGACCATGCTGCTCGTCCTGCTCAACTCCCTGTCCGCCGGCATCCGCGAGACCATGATCCGGGCCGCCACCACGCTTTCCACCGGGCACGTCAACGTGGGCGGATTCTTCAAGGTCACGAAGAGCGGAGGCGGACCGGTTGTCACCGAGTACGAAAAGGTCATCGCGGCGGTGCGCAGAAGCGTGCCCGAAATGGAAGGGCTGGTGCATCGCGGCCGCGGCTGGGCGAAGCTGGTTTCCGACCTGGGCTCGACCCAGGCCGGGGTTTCGGGCGTCGACATCCGCAACGAGCCCGGTTTTCGCCGTGTGATTCGTCTGACCAGCGGCAGCCTCGAGGATCTGGCCCAGCCCAATACCATGCTGCTCTTCGAATCGCAGGTGGAGAGACTGAAGGTGAGGGTGGGCGACGCGGTGACCGTCTCGGCGCAGACCACGCGCGGCACCGCCAACACCGTGGATTGTCGCGTGGTCGCCATCGCCAAGGATCTGGGTCTTTTGAGCAAGTTCGGCGTGTTCGTTCCGGTCGCGACCACGCGCAACCTCTATCAGCTGCGCCCGGACACCACGGGCGTCGTGCAGATCTACTTGCGGCCGCAGTATTTGCCGCAGGCTCAATCCATCGCCGCGCGCCTGCGCGGACAGCTGGCGGCGCTGGGCTGGTCGGTCATGGAGGCGGAGCCGCAGCCCTTCTGGATGAAGTTCCAGAGCGTCGCCCGCGAGGAGTGGACCGGGCAGAAGCTGGACGTGACCACGTGGGATGACGAGATCTCGTTTCTGACCTGGACCCTCGACGTCCTTGGCTGGCTGACCGGAGCGCTTCTTGCCATCCTCCTGGCCATCGTGGTGATCGGCATCATGAACACCATGTGGATCGCCATCCGCGAGCGGACGCGCGAGATCGGCACCCTGCGGGCCATCGGCATGCAGAGGACCGGGGTGTTGCGCATGTTCCTTTACGAATCGATGCTGCTCGGGCTGGCCGGGAGCACGTCGGGGATGCTGATCGGCCTGGCCGTGGGAAGCGTGGTCAACGCGGCCAGCCTCCGCGTGCCCATCACCGTGCAGCTCTTCTTGATGTCGGACACCTTGCATCTGGCCATGCAAGGCGGTGTCCTGTTCCGGGCCTTGCTGCTGATCACGCTCGTCACCACGCTGGCGGCGCTGTACCCGGCCTACCGCGCGGCGCGGCTGCGACCCGTGTCGGCGATGTCTCACTTCGGTTGAGGTAAAAGCCATGCACATTCCAGCACGCTGCTTAGTACTCGGCGGTCTCGCGGCCGCCGTCCTCGTGCCCCGGGCGGCTTCGGCGCTCGGCAAGCCCGAGCTTGTCGAGATCCTCAAGGCGGTCGACGAGCGCCAGCGCAACCAGGGCGACTGGCGCTCGCTGGTCTACATGGAGCAGAAGGAGAAGAACAAGGTCGACGTGGCGCACGAGGCCCTGGTCTTCCGGCGCAGCCAGGATCAGAGGTTCATGATCCTCTTCACCAAACCCAAGGCCTCGCAGGGGCAGGGCTATCTGCGCATCGACAAGAACCTGTGGTTCTACGATCCCTCGGTGGGCAAGTGGGAGCGGCGCACCGAGCGCGAGCGCATCGGCGGCACCAACTCACGCCGTACCGACTTCGACGAATCGCGCCTGGCCGAGGAATACGAACCCGAGGACAACGGCGAGGCCAAGCTCGGCGCCTACACGGCGCAGGTGATGACCCTGCGGGGTAAGCCGGGCATCGATCTCGCGTTTCCCGTGGTCAAGCTGTGGGTCGACAAGGACACCAAGAACGTGCTCAAACGCCAGGAATTCGCGCTGTCCGGGCGGCTTCTGCGTACGTCCTACTATCCCAAGTGGAAGAAGGCCTTTAGCGAGTCCAAGAAGACGGACGTGTGGTTCCCGGAGGAGATGCGCTTTTACGACGAGGTCGAGAAGGCGAACTCGACCCTGATCCTGCTCAAGAGCGTGGACATGAAGCCGCTTGAGGCGAACCTTTTCACCAAGGCCTGGCTGGAGAGCAAGAGCCGATGAGGGCCGTTGCTGCCAGCGCGGGGGCGGCGCTTCTCGTACTGGTCGCGAGCGGCGCCGGCGCACAGGAGCGACCGGACGAGGATGCCATGTTTGGAGGTGCGGCGGCGAAGGATGGGGACGCCACGGCCACGACCACGGCCACGGCCGCGACCGCGGCCACGGTCACGGCCACGGCCACGGTCACGGCCACGGCCACGGCCACGACCACGGCCACGACCGCGACCGGGCCCGGGGCCGGCGACAGCGCGAGCGGCCGGCTGGATGCGCGAGATGCTCTGAATCTGGGCCATCCCGGCGCAGCGACGCAGTTTTCCTCCGAGGTGGCGCCTGAGGATCCGTTGAAGGTCGGAGGACAGCTCTACTGGAGGGTGATGAGCACGGGACGGCAGTGGCAAGGGCCGCAGAACTGGAGTCTGTCGGCGCCGGCGCTCCTCGACGTGTACATGGATGCGCGGCCCAACGACCGCGTGCGCGCCTTCGTGCTCGGCCGCATGACCTACAACCCGACGCTGCCGCCCGACGCAACGACGAGTTCCGCACCAGCCGGCAAGACGGCCGAATCGGCCCAGATGAGCGATTGGCCAAGCGCCGTCTTCGGGCAGCAGACGCGCGGGCCAAGCGCCGTTCTCGACCAGATGTGGTTGCGCTTCGATTTGTGCCGCCGGGTGTTCCTGACCGCGGGCAAGCAGCATGTGCGCTGGGGTACGGCGCGTTTCTGGAGCCCGACCGACTACATGCACCTGCAGGCGCGCAATCCCTTGCTGCCCTTCGACCCGCGCACGGGCACGACCATGCTGAAAGTGCACGTGCCCTGGGAGGCGCAGGGCTGGAACTTCTACGCCTATGCCTTGCCGGAGGGCCCGACAGCCACCTCGCGTCCGGGCGACATCGCCGCCGCCCTGCGCACCGAAATCGTGCTCGGCGTCTTGGAGGCCGGCCTGGGCGTGTTCGGACAGCGGAACAGCAAGGCGAAGTTCGCGGGCGATGTCTCGTTCGGGGTGTGGGATCTCGACTTCTACGGCGAAGTGGCCGTGCGTAACGCGGGGGATGTGGATTTCGTGAGCTTCCAGAAGGCCGAGTTCGCGCCCGACGCGGTGGCGGCAGGACAACCCCAAACCTACACCTCCAACACCCTTCCGCCGGTGACGATCGATCCGACTCAGTGGGAGAACTCGTCGCAATACCGGACCCAGAACCTCCCCGCACTGGTCGACGCCTTCTTTCCCGTCCACCGCGGCAGAGGTTGGAAGCCGCAGGTCACCGGCGGGGTTTCCTACAGCCGCAAGTACGCCGACAAGGACACCTTCACCGTGGGCGCCGAGTATTTCTTCAACGGCCTCGGCTACACGGATCCGAAAGTCTACCCCGGGCTTCTTTTCCTGCCGCACGCTTCGACCCTGAGCAATCCGGCAACGTTCTTCTACCTCGGCCGCCACTACCTGGGCGTGTTCGCCACCTTTCCTGCACCCTATTCCTGGGACAGAACCACCTTCACGCTCTCAAGCCTGGCCAACCTGACCGACAAGTCGGGCATCACCCGTCTGGACTACTCGCTCATCGTGCTCACCCACCTCCGCTTCGAGGCCTACGGCGCGGTCCACTGGGGCGAGCGCGCCGGCGAGTTCCGCTTCGGAATCGACGGCAGCGCGCTCGGGAACAGCATCCGCCCGGTTTCAAGTCTGGC
>Ga0172365_10003586_pt1 | contig 11536 bp, 9 predicted proteins | sample LakKivSesite48cm_FD_114535 | JGI IMG/M metagenome (GOLD analysis project Ga0172365, IMG submission 114535) | Sediment microbial communities from Lake Kivu, Rwanda - Sediment site 48cm | ecosystem: Environmental > Aquatic > Freshwater > Lake > Sediment | place: Rwanda: Western Province, Lake Kivu...
CGATGTGGTCATCTTCATTTACCGGCCTGACTATTACCATCCTGAAGATGAAGCCATCAAGGGTATCGCCGAAGTCACCGTGGCCAAACAACGCAACGGCCCCCTGGGCAGCGTTCCGCTGGTTTTCCTGAGGGAATACGCCAAGTTTGTCAACATGGATTTCAGCTACAAGCGCGAAGAGGAATTCTGAGCCGAGCCGATGGAAAAGCAGATCTGGATACCGTTCTTCAGCACCTTTTTCTGTGAGCTGGGTCAGGTCTATGAACTGGCAGTCCGGGGCTTCAGGGCCATTTTTCAGAAACCATTTGAGACCAAAAATTTCTGGCAGCAACTGGAGGAAGTCGGGGTCAATTCGCTGCCGGTGGTTTCGCTGACCGCGGCTTTTGGCGGACTGGTGTTTGGACTCCAGGCCTACCTGGCCTTTCACCGCTACATCGGTCCTGGTTCAGAATCTCAGGGCGGGCCGATCATTGCCGTTGGTCTCTGCCGGGAGCTCATCCCCATACTGGTGGGCCTGATGGTAGCCGGCCGGGTGGGTTCGGCCATGGCCGCAGAAATCGGGACGATGAAGATCACCGAGCAGATTGACGCCCTGTTCAGTCTGGGGGCCAATCCGGTCAAGTACCTGGTAGCTCCCAGAATTCTGGCCAGCATGATCATGGTTCCCTGCCTGACGCTGTACGGAGATATCATCGGCATCTTCGGCGGCTACGCTTATAACGTCCTGTTGATGAAGGTCAACAAGACTCTCTATGTCCAGAATACGCTTAAATACTTTGAGATGTGGGATATTTCAGTCGGACTGATCAAAGCTCTGGTCTTCGGGCTGGTCATCGCCATAATCGGTTGCTGGCAGGGCATGATCGCCGAAGGCGGGGCAGAAGGTGTCGGACGGGCGACCACCAAATCGGTGGTGGTGGCCAGTATCACCATTCTGATTCTGAATTTCTTCTTGAGCAAAGTGCTGCCGGCCACCCTTTGATGACCATGAGCAAGATTAAGATTGTTGACCTGCACAAATCCTTTGAAGGCAAGCAGGTGCTGAAAGGGCTCAATCTGGAAATCGAGGCCGGGGAAACCATGGTCATCATCGGTCAGAGCGGGTCGGGGAAGAGCGTCCTGCTTAAACACATAATAGGCATAATGAAACCGGACCGCGGACAGGTCTTCATAGACGGCCAGGAAATCAGCGCTTTGCCCGACGAGGAAATCATGAAGCTCAGCCGCAAATTCGGGATGCTGTTCCAGGGCGCGGCGCTTTTTGATTCTATGACGGTAGCTGAAAACGTGGCTTTTGGACTGAGACGGCATACCACCATGGCCGAGGATGAAATCCAGAAGCTGGTCAAGGCCAGCCTGGAGCAGGTCGGGCTGCGGGGAGTGGAACACCTGCTCCCCTATGAGCTTTCGGGCGGAATGAAAAAAAGGGTCGGGCTGGCCAGGGCCATCGCTTACAGCCCGGAGATAATCCTGTATGACGAGCCAACCACCGGCCTGGACCCGATCCGGGCCGACGCCATAAATTGTCTGATACTGGAGCTCAAGGAGAGGTTGAGGGTGACCTCGGTGGTTATCACCCATGATATGAATACCACCTACAAAGTGGCCGACCGGATAGCCATGCTCTATGACGGGAGAATCATCGCGATCGGAACTCCCGATGAAATCAGGCATTCGGCCAGCCCGGTGGTCCAGCAGTTTATCAGCGGCCGGGCCGAGGGGCCCATTACGGAATGGTGAGGAGAACAACATGGTCATGAAGAGAGAAATGAAAGTCGGCATATTCCTGTCTGGCTTTTTTCTACTTCTGGCGGTGCTGATACTATCGGTGGGTGATGTCCAGGAGTTGTTCAAGAAACAGGGTTACCGGGTCTATGCCGTTTTTGATTCTGCCCTCGGACTGGAAAAAAATGCTGCGGTTAAGATGGCCGGAATTAAGATCGGTCTGGTTAAGGGAATCACCCTGGACGGACGGCGGGCCAGGGTGACCATGAGCATTTATCCCGAATACCGGATTCCCCACGGGTCAAAGGCCACGCTGGCTTCCCTGGGCATTCTCGGGGAAAAGTACGTGGAAATAGTACCAGGCCGGGAAGAGTCTTTTTATGAACCGGAAGAGGTGATGGATTCCCTGCCACCCATCAGTTTTGACCAGCTGGGCACACTGCTGATGTCGCTGGGAGAAGACATCAAAAAGGTGGCGGCCTCAGTGAACACAGTTCTGCAAAAAGACCTGGGGCCCAATCTGCGAAAGACCGTGGAAAACCTGGCTTCCCTGACCGGAGAATTCGATAGCCTGCTCAAAGAAAACCGTTCTTCACTGCACCAGGCACTTGAAGATTCGGGTCAGACCTTCAGCACGATAAACCGCCAGGTGGAGCAGATCTCCGGCCGTCTCCAGGAAACCCTGACCGAGATTAAAGGCCTGGTCCAGGATAACCGACCGGGAGTGCAGGAGAGCCTGCGCAAGCTGGATGAAGCTCTGACCGGGCTTGGACAGGCGCTCGACACCCTGAAGAGCCTGCTGGGAAAAATAGAAAGCGGTGAGGGCACGGCCGGGAAACTGGTCCAGGAAACAGGTCTTTATGATGACACCCGAGAAACCGTCGGACAGATTAAAAGGATTACCTCGTCCGTCTCGGCTCTGGATTTCAGGGGCGGCGTCCAGGGCGCTTATTACGCTGACAGCGAGCTTTTCAAGGGTTCGATCTCCGGTCAGCTGTGGTGGAAAGACCGGGCCCTGCTTGCGGCCGCCCTGGTCCATAACCCCTGGGAGGACCGATTTGAGTACTCCCTTCAGGCCGGCTGGAAATGGAGAGGGCTGGTGGCCAGGGGAGGGTTGATCGAATCCCGGTTCGGGGCCGGACTTGACTGGTATATACTGAACAACCGATTTGCCCTGAGTGCTGAAGCTTTTGACTTTAACCGCGTCCCCGGGCCTCAGCTCAGGGTGTACGGCCGCGTCTATCCGGTGAAGAATTTATTCCTCCTCGTGGGACTGGATGATTTTTCCCTGGCCGACCGTCGGGAGGTGTTCTTTGGCCTGGGGCTGGAGCTGAGATGAAAAAGGGAACCGTCTTTGTCTGTCAGAGTTGCGGCTTTCATTCGCCGAAATGGCTCGGCCGCTGCAGCCAGTGCGGCGAGTGGAATACCATGGTCGAGGAACTGGAAGAGGAATTCGCCGGGGAGGTTCTGGAAAGCGGGGGCGAGCCTGTTCTTTACCAGGATATAAAGGAAACAACCAGTCAGAGGATTCCGGTTGGTATTGACCAGTTCAACAACGTGCTGGGCGGCGGGCTGGTGCTGGGCTCGGTAGTTCTGATCGGCGGGGAACCGGGAATTGGCAAGTCAACCCTGCTGCTTCAGGTGTCAAGAGACCTGGCCGCAGGAGAGGGGCCGGTGCTATATGTCTCCGGAGAAGAATCTCTGGAGCAGATCAAACTGCGGGGCGACCGGCTGGGCCTGAGCCGGGAAAAAGTCTATCTTCTGGCTGAGACTGCTCTGGAAAAAATACTGAACGCCGCCGACAGGATGAAGCCGAAGGCTCTAATCATAGATTCGGTCCAGACCATTTTTTCCGCACAGTTAACATCAAGTCCGGGCACCATCAGTCAGGTCCGGGAGGTTACCAACCGCGTCTTCCGGCTGGCCAAAAGAAATCAGATTCCGGTTTTTCTGATCGGCCATATCACCAAGGAAGGGAGTCTGGCCGGACCCAAATCGCTGGAGCATATGGTGGATGTCGTCTTGCTGTTTGAGGGTGAGCGTGACCATCATCACCGGGTGCTGCGGGTGCTGAAAAACCGCTTCGGGCCGGTTTCGGAGCTGGCCATTTTTGAAATGAGCCAGGCTGGCCTGAGGCCCATCGACAATCCCTCGGCTTTTTTTCTCAGAGAAAGGCCCCAGAATGAGCCGGGCAGCGTGGTGATTTCAACCATCAAGGGGTCAAGACCGTTGCTGGTTGAAATTCAAGCCCTGGTTTCTTCCACCCTTTTTTCTGGCAACCCGAGGCGGATGTCCATCGGCCTCGACCATTACCGGGTATCGATGCTGCTGGCTCTGGTGGAAAAGAAAATAGGCTACAGTTTTTCCGGTGAGGACATATATCTTAACGTGGCCGGGGGGCTGGAGGTGGACGAACCGGCGGCTGACCTGGGGGTGGTGCTGTCAGTGATTTCCTCGATCAAGAATCTTCCCCTGCCCCGGGAAATGGCCGTCTTCGGGGAGGTGGGACTGAGCGGTGAGGTCCGCTCGGTCAGCCAGCCGCTGGCCCGGGTAAGGGAGGCCAGATCGCTCGGTTTCGAGACGGTGCTGATGCCGGCTGGCAATTTGCCCCAGCTCCAGGGCGAAAATCTTAAAGGGATAAAATGTCTTGGGGTGGATTCGGTCCGCAGGGCGCTGGGTCAGGTATTTTAATTTCTCTCCCAATTTTGTAAAATTAAGCCAGACCTGAAGGAAGGATTAATATGGGACTTATATTATTCAGGTTAATCATTGTCTCACTGGTTATAGTTGCCGGCTATTTTTATCCCCCCTTCACCCTCCCCCGGTCAGCTGGAGCAGCTGTCGGGCTGCTGCTGGGTGTGCTGATTGTGCTGCTGGAAACCAGGGTCAGGAAAGCACAGTTCAGAATTATCTGGACAGCCTCCATCGGTACCCTGCTGGGCGTGCTGGCCGGGTGGCTTCTGGGGTCAATCTACCACACGGTCGTTCGCACCTCGGAAATGGCCGCCTTCATCCGCATCTTTTTTCTGATTGCCTTTCCCTACATTGGCTTTTTGCTGGGCATCAAGAAGCCCGAGTGGCTGGAACCTGGATTTTTTGCCAATTTCTTCCGCAGCCAGGGGACGGAGAAGACCTACAAGCTGCTGGACACCTCGGTCATCATCGACGGGCGGATTGCAGAGGTCTGCGGCACCGGTTTTGTTGAGGGGCACCTGGTGGTCCCCCAGTTTGTGCTGAAGGAATTGCAGCTGGTAGCCGACTCTCCCGACCCCCTGAAAAGACAGAGAGGCCGTCGCGGCCTGGAAGTCCTCGACCGGCTACAGAAAATTTCCAGGGTCAAGGTGGTGATTTCGGACCTGGATTTCCCGGAAATAAGGGATGTTGATTCCAAGCTGATAGAGTGCGCCAAAGCTCTCAAAGCCAAAATCGTTACCAACGATTTCAACCTCAACAAGGTGGCCAAGCTGCAGGGAATTGAGGTCCTGAATATCAACGAGCTGGCCAACGCCCTCCGGCCCGTTGTTCTGCCCGGCGAAACCATGAGGGTTTTCATTCTCAAGGAAGGGAAGGAAAAAGATCAGGGGGTGGCTTACCTGGACGACGGAACCATGGTGGTGGTCGATAACGCCCGCAGAATGATCGGCCAGACGGTGGACATAACGGTGACCTCAGTTCTGCAGACTACCGTGGGTAAAATGATTTTCGGCCGTTATAACGGTGAATTGCATTGAGCTGGAGGCCCGCATGAAGATTAAGGCCGGGCTGGGTTATGACCTGCACCGCCTGGTCCCCGGCCGGAAGCTGATCATCGGAGGGGTCAGCCTGCCATCCGACGCCGGTTGTCTGGCTCACTCGGACGGAGATGTTCTGGTCCACTCCCTTATAGATGCCCTGCTGGGGGCGGCCGGCCGGGGAGACATCGGTCAGAAGTTTCCCGACAGCGACCCGGCTTACAGGGACATTTCCAGCCTGGAGTTGCTGAGGCGGGTTATGGCAGAACTCAAGGAAGCCGGCCTGGAGGTCCTCAACACCGATAGTGTGGTCATCCTGGAGAAGCCCAGGCTGGGACCTTATTTCCCGGCCATGAGGGCTAACCTGGCCCCCCTGCTTGATATAGACCCGGGGGACATTGGCCTCAAGGCAAAGACCGCCGAGGGGCTGGGAGAAGTCGGTTCGGGGCAGGCAGTGGCCTGCTGGACGGTGGCCCTGCTGGGCTGGAGGGGCTGAAGTTTTTTTGCACTTCCTGCTTTGCCAGGACCTGTCGATTGTGGTATAATCTCTCCTAATTTCAGGGGAGTTAGATTTCTTAATTTAATATAATAAAAAGCAATAAAAAATAAAATCCGCAAGTTCCGAAATCCACTCTTCTGAAATAAAAAAAAAAATTCAGCAAAGGAGTATCAAATGAAATCTCTGAAAGAGATTGCCAAGAAGACCTTTTTGACTGAAAACCAGCTTAAGAAGATTGAAGAAGTCATCCTCAAGGACAATTTTTTCCCTCCGGAAACAGTGCGGGAAGAAATTGAGACTTTCTGCACCGACCTCGGTCTGAGCGAGCAGTATTTTGAATCAACCCCGCTGATTACCATTGCCCGGCACATAGAGGCGCTGCGGTCGGCGGAAATCCTGGCCAGGTTGCGGGGAGAACAGGAAGTCCAGATTGATTCTGCCACCGAGCTGGTCAATGAAGCCCTTTATCTGGTGGAAGATAACCATTACCGGGCAATAGAAATCGAAGAGAAAATCGAGAAGAAGTATCCTGGCTACCGCATCCAGTCCTACCGCTCGGCCCGCAAGCTGCGTGGAGTTGAGTATCTGCGCTGGTATGTGGTCTGCAAACCGGAGTTTGCCAGCCGGGAGGTGTCTCCAGAAGAGACCGACCTGAAGAAAATCGGCGACAAAGAATTCCTGGCTTCGATTCCCAGGGAAACTCTGACTCGCTACCAGGAGTTGATGGACAAGGCCAGGGACCAGGAAAGGCCTTATATCGATGTGGCTCATGTGGCCAAGGACAAAACCCTGCGCATTTCGGTCGTCTGCAAGAGCGACTCAATTTCCCGCTTTTTCATCAATGTTTCCGACGCCATCAATTCCCACGGTCTGGTTTCCAGGCGGAAGTACATGGAGCATTTTGCCAACGGCAAGACCATCCTGACCTTCTACCTGGATGATATTACGGACGAAGAAAAGCTGCAGGACCTGGTTTCGGACATCAGCCTGATTTACGTCATTCCGGAGAGCCCGCTGTCAGCTCTGTTCCGGGAAGGTAAACTCACCGCCCAGGAAATGTTGTTCGGAGTCTCGGCCTGGAGTTTTGCCCATCAGTTCCTGAGCAGCTTTAACGAGGAATACCTGAAGCTGTCGCAGGCTCTCAAGGATAATCCTGAACTCCTGGGGTTGCTGCGCGAAATGAAGACCAGGCTGGCCAAAGAGACCTTTACCGAAGACCGCGTCTGGGATGCCCTGATCAATAATCATCTCATGGTCAAGAAGCTGTTCTCACTTTTTGACCGCAAGTTCAACCCGGCTGTTAAGGACCATAAGATAGATGACGGGCTTCAGACGCTGGTCAAAGAGATAACCCGCGAGGTGCCGGTGGAGGCCGACCGGACTGTGCTGCTGACCGTTATCACCTTCATCAAGTCCATCCTGCGGACCAATTTCTACAAGAAAGAGAAAGTCTCCATCGCTTACATGTACACTCCGGAATTCCTGAATAAGGTTGATTATCCGGTCACACCTTTTGGAGTCTTTCATGTGATCGGTCGTGAGCTCCGCGGTTTCCATATCCGCTTCCGCGACATCGCCCGCGGCGGAATCAGAATCGTCCGCTCTATCAATTATCAGACATACCTTAACAATTCAGATTTCATCTTTGATGAAAACTATAACCTGGCCCTGACCCAGCAGAGAAAGAACAAGGACCTGGCGGAGGGCGGTTCCAAGGGCACCATCCTCCTGCGCTGGGGCTTTACCGACAAGATGTCGGTGGCTTTCAAAAAGTACATTGACGGCCTTCTGGACCTGATGATGCCCGACAATTCCATCGTTGATTACTATGGCAAAGAGGTCATCCTGTTCCTGGGGCCGGACGAATGGACAGCCGACCTGATGGAATGGGCAGCCCAGAGAGCCAGAGTCCGCGGCTACAAGTTCTGGAAAGCCTTTACCACCGGCAAGCCCCTCAGCATGGGTGGAATTCCCCACGACCGTTACAGTATGACCACCAACTCTGTTCACGAATACGTCCTCTGTGCCCTGAAGAAACTCGAGCTTAAGGAAGAAAACATCACCAAGGTCATGACCGGCGGACCGGACGGCGACCTGGGCTCCAACGAAATCCTGATTTCCAGGGATAGAATCCTGGCCATCATCGACGGCTCCGGCGTCCTGTATGACCCGGAAGGTATCAACCGTAAAGAGCTGGTCAGACTGGCTAAAGCCAGGAAAATGATTGAGAATTTCAACCGGTCGCTGCTTTCTCCCCGGGGTTTCCTGGTCAACATCAAGGATCGCGATGTGGTTCTGCCCGACGGCGAGAAGGTCGAAAACGGGCTGCAATTCCGCAATACTTTCCATCTCCATCCAAAATTCAGAGCAGATATCTTCGTACCCTGCGGCGGGCGCCCGGCCTCTATCAATATTAACAACTGGAAGTGCTGGCTGGATGCTGAGGGCAAGCCCCGGTTCAAGGTAATAGTGGAAGGGGCCAACCTCTTCCTGACCCAGGAAGCCAGGCTGAGGCTGGAGGAAAAGGGAGTCATCATCTACAAGGATGCTTCAGCCAACAAGGGTGGCGTGACCTCTTCCTCGCTTGAAGTCCTGGCCAGTCTGGCCATGACCGACAAGGAATGGGATGAACTGATGTGCGTCAAGAAAGGCGAGGAATCCCCATTCCGCAAGCAGTATGTGGCCGAGATCATCGATGTCATCCGGGAAAACGCCCGGCTGGAGTTTGAGATCATCTGGAAAGAGCACGAAAGGACCGGCATCCCCAGGGCCATCCTGACCGATATGATCAGTGAGAAAATCAACCTGATCAAAGATGCCATCAACAATTCCGACCTGTTCAACGACCAGGCCCTGCTGGAGAAGGTCATTGAGATAGGAGTGCCGAAGTCTCTGGTGCGCCGGGTGGGAATAAACCGCTTCCTGACCCGGGTACCCCAGAATTATCTCCGGGCTCTGTTTGCTTCCCGGCTGGCCGGTCGCTATGTCTACCAGTTCGGTTTACAGGCTAACGAGGTGGATTTTTACCGGTTCATCTCCGATTTCAAGAAAGCCGCAAAGTAATAGCAGGCGGAAGCCAACCGGTTTCAAGCAGGCGGCGATTCGGAAGAGTGGCCCCTCACCGGGCTATCCTTCCATCTTCGTGGCCGCAAATCACAGAATCGGAGAGACGGTCGGTTTAGCTGATTTCGCCCGTGATGTAGGCCCGGGTTCTGGAGTCCCGGGGTGAGGCCAGGACTTCGGAAGCCGGGCCGAATTCTATAAGCTCTCCAAAGTAGAGGAAAGCCACATAGTCAGCCAGTCTTCTGGCCTGCCTTAGAATGTGGGTGACCAGAACGATGGTGTAATTTTCTTTAAGACTCAGGAGCTGGGTTTCAACGTTCCGGCTCGATTGCGGGTCGAGGGCCGAGGTGGGTTCGTCTCCCAGAATTACCTCCGGCTCGACCGCCAGGCCACGGGCCAGACACAGCCTCTGTTGCTGACCGATTGACAGCCGGGCGGCCGGTTCCTGCAACCGGTCTTTCACTTCTTCCCAGAGACCGGCCAGCCTCAGATATTTTTCCACCAGATTTTTAAGCACTCTGTGGTCTTTGAGGCCGAGAAGCCTTGGACCGAAGGCCACATTATCGTAGATTGACATCGGCAGCACCTGGGGTTTCTGGGAAAGGAGGCCCATTCTTTTTCTCGCCAGGGTGATGTCGACTCCTGGCCGGTATATATCCTGGCCGTCCAGCAGAACTGTGCCCTCCACCCTGACTCCTTCCTGCTCCTCCAGCAGGCGGTTAAGACTCTTGAGCAGGGTGGTCTTGCCGCAACCGGAGGGGCCGATGATTACTGTTATTCTGTTGTCCGGCAGGTCGAGGTTGATATTTTTCAGCACCCGGTTCGGACCGTAGTAAACATTCAGATTTTCAACCCGCAAACGGCTCGGTCGGTTCATGCTGGAGCTCCGTTTAACGAATTTTGTGCCGGCTCAGCCGGCGGCTTAAGCTTCGCGAGGCCAGGCTGATGAGCAGGATTAAAATCGTCAGTATGGCGGCCGAAGCATAGGCACGCTGCTGGACCTCGGGAAAGGGAGAATTCAGCTGGAAAAAGATGGCCAGAGGAAGCGTGGCTACCGGCTGCAGCAGGGAGGTAGTGATTTTGTCGGTATAGCCGGCCGTGAACAGGACCGCCGCGGCATCACCCAGCCCCCGGCCCATGGCCATCAGGACAGCGGTCACCAGCCCGGGGAAGGTCTGACGGAGAACCACCCGGGTGGCCGTCTGCCAGCGGCTGGCACCCAGCGAATAGGTGGCCTCCTTTAGCTCCGGCGGCACCAGTTTGATGGTTTCGTCCAGCGCCCGGCTTAAAATCGGAAGCTCGACCATGGCCACCGTGATCAATCCGGCCAGAAGAGAAGCCCTCAGGTTAAGGGTTATCATTATCAGGAATCCGAAGGCTCCATAGACAATGGATGGAATTCCCCAGAGGACATCGAGAGAGAATCTGATCATCTCGGCCAGCCAGGACTTGCGGCGGAGATAGCTGTTCAGAAACACAACTGCCGGCAGGGCGATCGTCAGGGCCAGCAGGGTAGCTCCGAAAACCACCTGGAGTGAGCCCAGAATGGCGTTGAGGATTCCTCCTTCGCGGCCGAGGTAATAACCGCTGCCTGGATTTCTGGTTATCATCGATAGCTTGAGGGCGGGCAGGCTTTTCCAGAGAATGATGGCCAGAATCAGCACCAGGCTCAACAGAACAAGAAAGGCTGAAGCCGCCATCAGGAACTGGAAAAAAGCTTCCTTCCGCAAACGCTTTTTCAGCATCCCGGGATTCCTGTCTTCCTGTTTATTTATCATCACGACCTCCTGCTGATTCTGACCAGGTACCAACGGGCCAGAAGGCTGAACCCGACTACAATCACCAGAAGCAGCAGGGCGGCCAGGTTAAGAGCTGATTCATAACCCGGGATGGACATCATTTCACCGTAGTTGTTGGCCAGGAGAGCCGGCAGCGGGTAGGCGGGTGAGAATAAGGAGCGGGGTATGACCGGTACGTTCCCAACCACCATCAGCACGGCGATGGTTTCTCCAAAGGCACGAGACAGGCCGAGGACGCAGGCCGCCATTATTCCGGGGAATGATTTTTTCATTACCACATATCTGGTTACTTCAAGCCGGGTGGCTCCGAGGGACAGAGCGGCTTCTTTGAGAGCCAGCGGGACAGAGTTCAGGACTTCGACCGAGACGCTGATTATGGTCGGGAGAATCATCAGAGCCAGGACCAGGGCCGCCGACAGGATGCTGTAACCCGAGCTCTGCCGGCCAAAGACCGGGGCCAGGAATTTGCTGACTGCCGGCACCACCACCAGCACTCCCCACATTCCGTAAATTACCGAGGGCAGTCCGGCCAGCAGGTCCAGAACAGGCTGGAAGATCCTTCTCAACCGGGTCGGGGCATATTCTGAAAGATACAAAGAGGTCAGAATGGAAACCGGTGCGGCCAGCAAAAAGGCAGCTATGGTCACCCAGAGAGTTCCCAGGACAAACGGCCAGAGGCCGAAATGGCCGCGGCTCGGAAGCCAGGTGGAAGAGAAAAG
>Ga0172365_10003588_pt1 | contig 11533 bp, 10 predicted proteins | sample LakKivSesite48cm_FD_114535 | JGI IMG/M metagenome (GOLD analysis project Ga0172365, IMG submission 114535) | Sediment microbial communities from Lake Kivu, Rwanda - Sediment site 48cm | ecosystem: Environmental > Aquatic > Freshwater > Lake > Sediment | place: Rwanda: Western Province, Lake...
CTTATTCACTGATAATATTTCAACTGTGTTTATCTTCTTCCCCCCGAGGATGAACTATGTGATGAACCTGATGAGGAGCTTGAAGAAGAGCTGGAGGAAGAACCTGACGAACTTCCTGAATAGCTTCTTGAGCTTCCGCCTGATGATCCGCTATTATAGGATCTGCTTGGAGAGGAGCTGTATGAGCCTGATGAGACGGATCCGCCGGAACTTCTTCTGGAGGGAGCAGAATATGATCCCGAACTGTTATAAGAGGGTGCTGATCTGTACTCACCGGCTGATACTGAAGGGCTGGTCCTGGCAGGAGTGGTTCTGTAGCTGCCTGTTCCAGAGCTTTCAGTATTTACCCGGCTGTTATTATATGAAGGCCTGGTGCTCATGCGCGGGTTACTGTAACTGGGTGTATATGTTCTGTTTACGGTATTATATTCCGGTTTGGATACAGTTGTTGTACGGGTAGTCACACTTCTGTTACCGGTTGCAGCGGCGCTTTTTGTCATACCCGGGTCGACATTCCTGTCAACTCCGTTCAGCGCCGGGCGGTTGGTTGTGTTTGTTGAAACAGATTTCCTCGGATCGCTTGTTACAGAGGTTGATGTTCCCACAGGTGAACGCCTTACACCATCTGTGTTTGATCCGCGTGATATATAACTGTCGCGCCTTGATGAAGCAGATGCAGGCATCATTCTGTCGTTCCATTTTGTTGAGTAAACACTCTGCCTGTCTCTCCTTCCGTATGCTATTGAATTGTTGTAATCCCTGCCGTAATATGAATTTGAATAGTAACCCCAGTTGTTGTAGTATGGCCAGTAGTATGATGAATAGAACGGACTGTAATAGCTGCCGTAAGACCAGGGCGAATAATATCCTCCATAGTATCCATAGTATCCGAAATCATAATAAGGATCGTACATGAAGGGATCGTAATTATAAGGGTAACCGTAGCCGAAGCTCATAGAAGGCCATCCCCAGCTGGAATAGAAAGGATCTCTCCAGTACGGATAGAAATAATTGCCGTAAAACCTTCTCAGCCTTCCCGTGTAAGAGTTATTATCAAAGTAATAGTTGTTAATTGTACCCTGGCTGGCTTCAGGAAGTGCATTTAAGTTTTCAACAGCTTCTGAATATTCATCAGAGACGAGAGTGTCGGCAGCGTAAATATTATCATAATACTCCTGGGCTTTCAGATCTCCTTCGGTCATCTGCCGTGATACTGAAGGCTGAACCACAGCTACCTGTTTGTCAGAAGGCAGGTAATACAGGTCATCATATTCAAAACCTGTATAGAGGCCTGATGAGCAGGACCCCAGGACCAGGATCGCAAGAAGTGATATGTATTTGACCGCTTTCATGTTTTATTCCCTCTCTTATCTTATACTTATTTTATTATTTACACTCAAATATTGTACCAAAATAGCTTAAAAAAGAAGTGTGATATTCAATAAGTATCAAATATAATAAAAATAAGGACATGCGGTTGCATATCCTTATTCACTGCACGCATAATCGGTATTACCTTCTTCTTCCATTGTCTGAGGAAGATCGTGAGGATGATTTTGATGAGGAGGATCTTGAGGACGATGAAGAGGATGATGACCTTGATGAGGATCCGGATGACCTTGATGAGGACCCTGATGACCTTGATACTGAGCTTCTGCTGCCGGTAACCGAGGATCCTTTGGATGATGAGGAAGGCCGGCTCTGCGACATCGTTGTCCTGCTGCCAGATGATGTGGATGATCTTGCAGGTGCACTCATCACTCTTTCAGAACTGCGTGATGAAGATGATGCAGCGGGCCTGTTTACAGGTGCAGAAGATGAAGACCTGTTTACCGGACCTGCAGACGAGGATCTTTTCACGGGAGCCGGAGCGCTTTCGCGCCTTGAAGTTCCACCTGAATTTGACCTGTTATATTCAGTTGACCCCTTGCGGTCGGAAAGATCTCTTGAAGAGTACCTGGAAGAAGAATTATTGGAATAGTAATTATTGGAATAGTAATTATTGGAATAATAGACTGGCCTGTAGTTGTTATACCAGCGGTTATGTCCGTAATACCAGCTGTCGTGTCCGTGCCAGCTCCAGTAATTTGGTCTCCACCTGTTCCTGAAGTTTATGTTTATGACGACCGGCGAATACCAGCTGTAGTAATAAGGGTCATAACTGTAGTAGAACGGATCGTAACCCCAGCCCCAGCTGCTGCCGTAATAAGGATCGTACCAGCTGTAGCTGTAAACCGGGTATCTGTAAGAGTATCCCAGTCCAAATCCGAAACCTCCTCCTCCGTAAATACTCATACCCCATGAGTAAGGACGGTAGTTATAGTAATAAGTCTCGGTGAACACAGGAGAGTAGTAGTCGAAAGCTGCATATGACCTGTGAAATCTGTTGATCCTGGATGCGAAGTAATAATCATAATCATCATAATAATAATTATTTACCACCGTTCCGGAGTTGTCATTTCTGAAGCCCTCATCAGGATACTGTGCTGCCACCGGAGCGCCCGCAAGCAGCAGGGATGATATGATTCCGATGTAAAATTTTGCTTTCATGTTGAACCTCCTGTTTATTTTTTAATTTTACGCTGTTTTTTACAAATCTCCAAACAGAATAATTCAAATAATGTACCAAAGTAATGGCTAAATTCATAACAAACCGGGATGAAAACTATGCACAATGGTATAATGACCTGGTAATCAAGGCCGATCTTGCTGAGAACTCGGCTGTCAGAGGCTGCATGGTTATTAAACCTTACGGTTATGCAATATGGGAAAAGATTCAGTCGGAGCTGGATAAAATGTTCAAGGCTACGGGTCATGTAAATGCATATTTCCCGCTTTTTATCCCGAAATCATTTTTCAGCCGCGAGGCGAAGCATGTTGAAGGATTTGCAAAAGAGTGTGCCGTTGTTACTCATTACCGTCTGAAAAATGACGCGGACGGAAAGGGTATAGTCGTGGACCCCGAAGCCAAACTCGAGGAGGAGCTTATAATACGTCCTACTTCCGAAACAATTATATGGAACTCATACAAGAACTGGATCCAGTCCTACAGGGATCTGCCCATACTAATCAACCAGTGGGCCAACGTGGTAAGATGGGAAATGAGAACGAGGCTGTTCCTGCGTACAGCAGAATTCCTCTGGCAGGAAGGCCATACGGCACATGCAACGCGTGAAGAGGCCGTTGAAGAGACCCAGAGGATGATCAATGTATATGCCGACTTTGCCGAGAATTTCATGGCTCTTCCTGTGATCAGGGGATATAAATCAGATAGTGAAAAGTTTGCAGGAGCACTTGACACATATGCAATTGAGGCGCTTATGCAGGACGGGAAAGCGCTGCAGGCGGGTACCAGCCACTTCCTCGGACAAAATTTTGCCAAAGCTTTCGATGTGCAATTCACTGATAAGAACGGAAAACTCGATTATGTATGGGCCACTTCATGGGGACTCTCAACCAGGATGATCGGAGCCCTCATAATGGCTCATTCAGACAATCACGGTCTTGTACTGCCCCCAAGGCTTGCCCCCGTACAGGTAGTGATAATTCCTATCTTCAAAAATGCGGAGCAACTTGGTAAGATATCTGAGAGAGTCAGCAAAATCAGCAGGGAACTTAGAACCAGGGGCGTTTCGGTGAAATATGATGACCGCGATAACAACACACCAGGCTGGAAATTTGCCGATTATGAGCTTAAAGGAGTTCCTGTGAGGCTGGCGATAGGCCCCCGTGACCTGGAAAACGGTACCGTTGAAGCTGCACGGCGCGATACTCTTGAGAAGAAAGTAATTCCTGAAGGAGAGGTTACAGAGTATGTCATTAAACTCCTGGATGAAATTCAGAAGAACATTTTTGAGAAAGCTGAGAAATTCAGGAATGCCAATACTTTTAAGGTGGATACCTGGGATGATTTCATAAAAATACTTGATAACCAGGGAGGGTTTATTATGGCTCACTGGGACGGGACAGCAGAAACCGAAGAGAAAATAAAGAATGAAACGAAGGCTACCATCAGATGCATACCGTTCGACTCACCCGGGGAGGATGGCAAATGCATATATTCAGGCAAGCCTTCAAAGAGGAGAGTTCTTTTCGCCAGATCGTATTAAGGTTTTTAAGCCATTGCGGCAGATTTAAGCTGACGGTAATGGTAACCGTTCAGGATGCAGCTTTTTATTTCCGGCATTAATTATTAAATTAGACGTCTTATATAAAAGCATCATGTCCGATAATATCTCAGAAAAGAAACAGACCATAATAAGTATCCTTAAGGAAAAATCCGTTCTGAAACAGAAGGTTTATGACAATACCTTTGAATCTTTCTGCATAGTAAAGGAAATTCTTAAAACGCAGGCAAAAGAAACAAATTCAAATCTTGGCAGCATAGATCCCCGAGTAAAGCTTGAATACACCGACCGGAGTAGTTTTGACGCCCAGCTTAAGGTAGCGGGCGATATACTCTTTTTCAGCATGCATTCAAATATATTTCAGTTCGACAGAGAGCACCCGGCCTGGAAAACAGCATATATTCAGAAAAACAAGTACAATGCCTATTCGGGAATAATAAACATTTACAACTTTCTTTTTGATTCTTTCAAATATTCAAGGCAGGACGACCTGGGTTACCTGATCGCAAGGATATTTATTAACCATGAAAACCAGTACCTCGTTGAAGGAAAGAGACAAATGGGAATGCTTTTTACCAATTACGGGAATGAAGCGATAAGCAAACAGGCTCTTCAGATAATAATTTCAACAGCAATTCAATATTCACTTGAATTTGATCTCCTTGTTCCGCCCTATGATACAGTAAAGATCGCCACTGTAGGCCAGGCAGAAGCAAAGATCCAGCATTCAAGGGTCATTACAGGCAAACGTCTCGGATTTCAGTTCAACTCTGATGACGTACTCGAGAAAAATTCTCATGAAACCTGATGATGTTGACAGATACAGAAAATACCTCAGGCCATTTCTTCTACTGGCATTCCTTTGTTTTTGCATAAGGCTTATACCCCAGAAACCCCAGGGCAATCAACATGTAAGCAACCCTGATGATCTGTTTGACCCCCGTGAAATTATACCGGCCGGCGTCACTGACCTGCATTTAAAGATCCCTGATGCACCATTACCTTCAGCAGCAGGAAAGTACGAAAGAACACCGGTATTTTATGATTCGCTGAAAGTCAGGGCATCAAAAAAACTAATCACAAAAAAACTTTATGATTACCTGGTCGTGTCACGGGGACCATCGGCAAAGAAGGAAATTACAGGTGAAAGTGATGCAGGCTACGTACTCTATTCAGGTAAACGAATACGTAATATAGAGATCCGCAGGCTGAATGTTTTCGGAACCAATATTTCAGTACCGCTTTCATCAAACCCTGCAGGAATTGAGAAGCTTCTGAATGCCACACACGTAAACACAAATGAGAGCATAATACGTAAAAACCTTCTCTTCGTTGAGGGAGATACACTTTCACCCCTTGTGCTAAGTGATAACGAGAGGATACTTCGCCAATTGCCGTATATTGATGATACCAAAATTATTGCGGTTCCCGTATCGGATGATGAAGTGGATATCGTTGTAGTAACCAAGGATATCTATTCGCTGGGAGGCTCGTTCAAATACAGCAGTCTTACAAAAGGCTCAGTATCGCTCTTTGAAAAGAACATTTTCGGAATGGGACACGAATTCAGAGTAAATATGCCCTATGACTCCGATCTTCCTGACTCACCTGGCTTTGGAGTTGAGTATAAGATCGATAACATTGCCAGGTCGTTTACCAACCTAAGTCTCGACTATTTTAACGGTTTGGGCAAGAAGACATTTGGTTTAGGCGTTGTTCGCAAACTTGTGAGCGCCAATACAAAATATGCCTTCGGTATCTCGATAAGGAAAATGTATACTACAGAAGATCTTGATACTCTTCCTGTACCTGCTCCGCTCAAATACAACCTTCAGGATTACTGGCTGTCACGTTCATTTCTGCTTAACAAGGAATCTGTTACACGGTTGATAGTCGGTGCCAGGTTCACCAACAATGATGTGTGGAACCATCCTTTCATACTGCCGGAGTCGTATCGTAATCTTCAGAAATACAACATGATACTGGGTTCAGTAGCCTTATCCTCACAGAAGTACTACAAAACCAGCCTGATATACGGGTACGGCAGAACTGAAGACATACCCTACGGAGGTATATTGACCCTGACAGCCGGCAGTGAGAACAGTGAATTCAAGGAAAGGATATATGCCGGCACGGTGCTGTCAATCGGGCAATCGATAAAGAGTCTCGGATATTTTTACGCAACAGCCGGTGCAGCAACATTCCTGAACCAAGGCATAACCGAACAGGGTCTGTTACTGCTGAGAGGCTCATTTATATCAAATCTGTTTTACCTCGGCAGGTACAGGATCAGGAATTTCGTGAAGGCCGATTATACCAGGGGTTTTGACAGGTACCTTGATGAGGATCTGAACTTCAGCCGCGAGGATGGATTTACAGGTTTCAGAAATGATTCTGTAGGAGGCAGGCAGAGACTATCAGTAAACCTTGAATCAGTTCTCTTCAGTCCGGTAAACCTCTATGGATTCAGGTTTGCTTTTTTCGGTTTCGCCGATCTCGGCTTTCTGTTCGGTACTAACGAATTTGTTGAGCAGGGTGAGATACTTTCAAGCATCGGAATAGGGATAAGAGTCAGAAATGATAACCTGGTCTTCAATACTCTCCAGGTAAGACTGGGCTATTTCCCCAACCTGCCTGACTACTCCCGGGTGAATTATGTCGTTGTATCGGGGGAGCAGCTCCTGAGACCCGATAATTTTGAGCCTGGTCCACCGTCAATCCTCCCTTATAAATGAAAAATCAAAAAGCATAATGTTCAGCGATTTTCTAAAGTATATCGAAGAAAACAATCTGATAACTGAAGATGACAGAGTTCTGCTTGCAGTCAGCGGCGGGATTGACTCAATGGTGATGGCTCACCTTTTCACCAGAACAGATTATTCTACGGGAATTGCTCACTGCAATTTCTCACTCCGGGGTAAGGAATCAGATAAGGATGAAGAGCTTGTAAAGGCATTCGCCGGGAAAAACAGGATCCCGTTCTTTTCAAAACGATTTGATACAAGAAGTTATGCTGAAAAGAAAGGCATCTCAATTCAGATGGCAGCCAGAGATCTGAGATACAGATGGTTTGAAGAATTGATGGATAAGAAGGGATACAGCGTCACTGCAGTTGCCCATAACCTGAACGACAACATTGAAACTCTTCTGATCAACCTTATCCGCGGAACAGGAATAACCGGTCTCACAGGCATGAAACCGTGCGGCGAAAGGATAATAAGGCCGCTCCTGTTCGCAAAACGGGAAATGATAACCAGGTACTGCAAAAGTAACAGGATAACATACCGGGAGGATGGATCGAACAGTGAAACCAAATATACCCGGAACAAGATCAGACACCTTGTAATACCCGTATTAAGAGAAATAAATCCTTCAATCGAAAACACACTTCAGAAGACATCTGAACGTTTGAGGGGAACCGATAATATCATCACGCTCTTCATCAGTGAACTTAAAGAGAAAATCATTTCTGAAAGAAACGGCACTGTAATTCTGAGGATAAATAAACTCAGTCCATACATAATGAATAATGCGGTTCTTTACGAGCTTACGGAAGAGTTCGGGATGACAGCTCCGCTTCTGAATGACCTGAAGAACATCATTTCGGGAGAGCCGGGCGGCATGATATTTACAGGAACGCACAGAATAATAAAGAACAGGAATGAACTTATAGTAACACCACTTTCATATCCATCGGCCGAACCCCTCACTTTCAGGAATCTTACTGAGCTCAGGAAAGCTCCATTCTTCAGATCAGTAATAAGTGTAAATATTACACTTAATTTCCGGGTACCCGCAGACAAAGCTACTGCCTGCATTGATTTCAGCAAGTTAAGGTTTCCTCTGGTTATCAGGAAATGGAATAACGGAGATGTTTTCTATCCTTTTGGGATGAAGCACAGAAAAAAACTGAGTGATTACTTTACTGACCGGAAATTCTCACTTCCTGATAAAGAAAGAGTCCTGCTCCTGGAAGCTGGCGGTAAAATAGTATGGATAATAGGTGAAAGGATTGATGACAGGTTCAGGGTCACACAAGGGACAAAAAGGGCACTGATAATCAAGGCTCAACCCCTCCTACGCTAAAGCTTCGGAGGGCGAAGGGCGTAACGGCGCAACGGCTTAACGGCAATCTCGATTGCACGATTATCTCTGTCTCTCCCCATAAATCCCTCTGTCAATCATCATCAGGTCGGCTATTGCCATTGCAGTGACTGCTTCTATTATAACAGGCATCCGCAGGGCAATACAGGCATCGTGCCTTCCTTTTACGGTCAGGGTTTGTATCTGCCTTCTCCTGAAATTGAAGGTTTCAGATGGAATCCCTATTGATGAGGTGGGTTTTACCGCCACCCTGAAAACAATATTGTTGCCGTTGGTAATACCTCCATTTATTCCTCCTGCATGGTTGGATGAGGTTGTTCCATCTGAATTGGTAAATGGATCATTGTGAACAGAGCCCCGCATTGAAGCAGCAGCAAACCCAGAGCCGAACTCGATACCCCTGATAGCGGGAATTGAGAAAACAAGGTGGCTGAGAACCGATTCAAATGAGCTGAAGAAGGGTTCGCCTATTGCCCGTGGAGGATTTTTAACAATACACTCGATAATTCCTCCAACCGAATCATTTTCGGCAAGTGCCTTATTTACAGCATCCTCAATATTGGATGAACCTCCTGCTGAAATAACTTTTGCACTGATCTCCGAAGCCGAGCAAAGCTTGCGTGCTATCACTCCGGCTGTAACAAGGCCCCAGGTTATCCTGCCTGAAAAATGGCCGCTTCCACGGAAATCGGAAAATCCTGAATATTTTATTTTTGCAGTGAAATCAGCATGTCCCGGCCTTGGAACATCAACAAAATCATTGTAAACTGAGGAGTCTGTATCCTTATTCCTGGTAATGATCGTCAAAGGAGCTCCGGTGGAGAAGCCATTGAAGACCCCGCTGAGTATTTCAGGCAGATCAGGTTCTTGGCGCGGGGTAGTACCTTTGCTCCCGCCCTGCCTTCTCTGAAGATCAGGAATAAAATCATCAGGGCTGACAGCGATGCCGGCCGGGCAGCCATCAACAGTCACTCCTATTGCCTGCCCGTGCGACTCTCCAAAAACCGAAACTCTGAAAATGGTGCCGAATGAGTTCATACCTTTATTGTTTATCTGCTGTTATTTGTTTGTAGAATCCTGTAACTTCCCCAACAGGAAGCTTTTTAACCAATGCTTTTCCTATCGATTCAAGGAAGACAAAAAGGATATCAGATCCGGTCATCTTTTTATCATGAGTAATCAGTTTCTTCATAGCATTGACCGGGATAACAGAACCTTGCGGAAACCTGTATTTATCAAGAAGATTCAATATTCTGATTCTGGTTTCTGCATTAATATACCTTCTGTTTTCAGAGAAAAGGGTTGCAAGCCTTATGCCTTCAGCAACTGCAATTCCATGCCTGACCGATTTCATAAGTTCGATTGCATGTCCGAATGTATGACCGAAATTCAGGATTCGTCTCGCACCTTTTTCTGTTTCATCCTCAGCTACAACCGATGCTTTGAACCTGACTGCTGTGGCAATAAGGTGATTGAGCAGATCAGTGTCTCTCCTCAATACATCATCGCGTTTTTCCTCAAGTATTCCAATTATTGAAGCATCGCCTATCAGTCCGGTTTTAATAAGCTCACCGATTCCTGAAAGATACTCATCCTCAGTCAGCGTTTTGAGCAGCGAAGTATCACAGATCACAAATTCGGGCTGTCTGAAGGTGCCAATCACATTTTTAATTCTCCCGAGGTTCACGCCTGTTTTCCCTCCTGTACTGGCATCGACCTGAGACAGAAGAGTGGTTGATACATAACCAACACGTATTCCTCTCATGTATACTGAAGCAACAAATCCTGCAAGGTCGCTGACAACCCCTCCTCCGACCGCCAGGATGAAACCCGCTCTGCCTGTTCCTGCCTTTAGCAAACCTGAAGCAAGTTTTTCTGCACTTCTCATAGTCTTGCTTTCCTCTCCCGGCTTTATAATAAGGACAGGACCCTCAGGAAAACTGCTTCCATAGATATCAAATACATTTTTATCTGTTATTATGACAATGTCTTTTTTATCAAGATGCTGAATATAGCTCTTCCACTCTGCACCTATAATTATCTCAGATACTGAGCCTGATGTCCTGATAACAATTCTGTCCAAAGCCGTTGTTGTGAAGATTGAAATACAAAGATAAAAATCCTTAACTTTCAAGGCCTATAAAAAGTCCATAACCTTGACATTAAAAGAGAGATATCAGGGGGTCATTGAGTATTTCACTGTAAGCATGCCTGTTGCCGAAACAGAACTTGAGTACCAGGATCCGTTCGAACTGATAGTTGCAGTTATACTTTCCGCACAGTGCACCGACAAGCGTGTTAATATGATCACTCCCGGACTTATGAAAAGGTTTCCTGATGCTGAGTCAATGGCTGAAGCAGGGCAATCTGAGATCTTTTCATTAATCAGATCATGTTCATATCCCAACAGCAAAGCCAGGTATTTATCAGGGATGTCTAAAATGCTTGTGAAGGATTTTGGCGGGAAGGTCCCGTCTGATCCGGGGTTGCTTCAGAGGCTTCCCGGGGTGGGAAGGAAAACGGCGAACGTTGTTGCTTCGGTTGTATTCAACAAACCGGTGCTGGCGGTAGACACACATGTTTTCAGGGTATCGGCAAGAATTGGGCTTACGAGGAATGCAAAGAACCCGGGAGAAGCTGAGGATCAGCTTACAAGGCATATCCCGGATGAGCTGTTACACAAGGCACATCATTGGCTCCTGCTTCACGGCAGATACATCTGCAGGGCAAGGAATCCGCTGTGCAGCGAATGCGGAATAACAGGGCTGTGTAAATATTTCACATTATTAAATAAAAAAAGTGATTTATAAGAAAAACATCAGATTTGCTTTCAGTAAGACCGACAGAGGTCATTTTTTGTTATTTTTGAATCATAAACCATGATGGGGCGTGATGGATTATAAAGAGAAATATAAAGAACTGGAGAAAAAATACAAAAAGCTGGAGAACCAGCTGAAGGATGTTGAAAATAAGGCATCGGAAAAAACAACATCCTCAGGCGAAATGATCCTGAATGCTTTCCGTTACGCTCCGAATCCCATGGCTCTGTCGGTTCTGGAATCCGGTAAATTTCTTGATGTGAATTCCAGTTTCATGTCTGTCTTTGGTTTTAAGAAAGAAGAAGTTATAGGCCGCACGTCAGAAGATATTGGTCTTTTTGCTGATATCGGGGAGAGCGATAAATATCTTAAGCTCATTTCAAAGCTTAAGAGAATTAAAGATTATCCCCTGACACTCAGAACCCGCGCAGGAGAGGAAAAAACATTTCTTTTTTCAGCTGATCTGATCAGGCTTGAGAAGGA
>Ga0172365_10003589_pt1 | contig 11531 bp, 13 predicted proteins | sample LakKivSesite48cm_FD_114535 | JGI IMG/M metagenome (GOLD analysis project Ga0172365, IMG submission 114535) | Sediment microbial communities from Lake Kivu, Rwanda - Sediment site 48cm | ecosystem: Environmental > Aquatic > Freshwater > Lake > Sediment | place: Rwanda: Western Province, Lake...
AAGTACTTGAAGTGGCGCATCTCGTCGCGTGCGATGCTCTCGATGGAAGCGCCGACTTCGCCGCCGATCCCCCATGCCGCCAGAAGATACTGGATGATCGCCTGATGTTCCATGGTCATGTCATGGTTCAAGAGGGCGATTACTTCACTATCAGTCATGGTGCACCCTTTCGTTTACGGTCCCGAAACGTGCGAATGTCCGCGACGGACATCCGATTGAGCCTTCGCGGCAGGAGGCAACTCCTCAGACAGGCTGTCCGCCCATTGCAGGGGAGCAAGCGCACGGCGCACCTGCCATTCGGGCGAGCGCCAGCCTTCGGGAAGCACCCGGTCCGCAAGGCGGCGCACCTGTGCGGTGAGATACAACCGACGGGAAAGGTACATTGCGCCATACCGTATGACGACGCCCTCACGATCAGGAGAGAGAGCCGCCCAGAAGAGCGTTCCCCCCTCGCCAACGGGGATGAGCACAAGCCAGGTGAACATCCGACGTTCGAGGTCCACCGGCGAGAGACCGTTCATCATGAGAAGCGCTTCCGGCGCGTACACACGTGGACCGATTACGCGTGCCCTGCGGTCCGGGATGGCGCGTTCCATTGCCCGGCAGAGGTTTGCGAGCGCCACCTCCGGGGTATGCCGCACCATCACCTGGCCCCACTCGGCAACACCGCCAAGAGTGCATCCGCCGGAGCGAACTTCGGCGGCGCGGCTTCCGACGGAAAACACCGCGAGACACACGAGAACTCCGGCCCCCAGGGCGACGCCGAATCGTCTCCCACGCCATTCCGCACGTGCAGTCATAGCCGAGCCGTTGTCTCCTAACCTGAACAGGATACAGGATGATCTCTCTGTTCAAGATACGAAATCATACGGGATATGCCATGGCGTGGGCGATACGTGCGCCCGATTCGCGGAACCGGAGAGCGGTCGTCGAGCACTTGTGCTCTCCCCGGTGCTCTGCCATCTTTCACATACCTCCCATACGCGGGGGAGAATGCAGGTGGTTCCCACTCGCGCAGAGAAGGCGTCTCCTCATGCCCGGCAATACGTTCGGCCACACGTTTCGCGTGACCACCTTCGGAGAATCGCACGGCCCGGCGGTGGGAGTGGTCATTGACGGCTGCCCGCCGCACCTTGCGCTCTCGGAAGCCGACATTCAGCCGGAGCTCGACCGACGTCGGCCCGGCCAGAGCAATGTCACCACTGCACGCCAGGAGACCGACCGCGTCGAAATCCTGAGCGGGGTGTTCGAGGGATACACCACCGGCACGCCCATTTGTCTGCTTGTCCGCAACGAGGACGTTCGCTCGCGGGATTACTCGGACATCAAGGACCTTTTCCGCCCCGGCCACGCCGATTACACGTACCTCGCCAAATACGGGCGGCGCGACTATCGCGGCGGCGGACGAGCCTCCGCACGAGAGACGGTCGGACGCGTCGCCGCCGGTGCGGTCGCAAGGAAACTGCTCGCACGCGAGGGCATCAGCGTCATCGCGTACACCTGTCAGGTCGGCGACATCATCATGGCCCCGATGGAGGGCGTGACCTTCGAGCAGGTGGAATCCAACCCCGTGCGCTGCCCCGACAAGGCCGCCGCAGCACGTATGGAGGAACTCATCCTCAAGGTGCGCTCGGAGCAGGATTCCATCGGCAGCGCGGTGGAGCTTGTGGCGCGGGGCGTGCCCGCCGGGCTTGGCGAGCCGGTGTTCGACAAGCTCAAGGCCGATCTGGCGAAGGCGCTCATGAGCCTGCCCGCCGTCGTCGGCTTTGAGTACGGCTCTGGCTTCCGGGCGGTGACGATGCGCGGCACCGAGCACAACGATGCGTTCGTCATGAAAGGCGACCGCGTCGGCACGCGCACGAACCGTCACGGCGGGATGCTCGGCGGGATAAGCTCCGGCGAGCCGCTCGTCATGCGCGTCGCCATCAAGCCGACCTCAAGCATCCCGAAGCCGCAGGAGACGATTGACGTGTACGGCAGGCCGCAGACCATCCGCACGACCGGGCGGCACGACCCCTGCCTGGCTCCGCGCTTCGTCCCCATAGGCGAGGCGATGCTCGCGCTCGTGCTGGCTGATCACTTGCTGAGATGGAACGCGATTGGACGGGCGGGGGTGGAGAGGGTCGTGCATGGGTCTATTGTCAAGGCGCAGGGGAAGGGGTGCGGTTCGCAGGTGTGAGCGCGAGCCAAGGAGGCACAGATGGAAACGGGACCTTTTGTTGTGGAGGTTCAAGGGAAACTCCTCGTGTGGCGCGGCGAGACGGAGCCGAAACTTCGGCCATACGTAGGCTCGGACGCACCAAGGCCGCAACAAATCACGGTCTCCAAAGATCAGGGCGATGTGGTCATGGCGTCCACCACGGCAAAGATCGCGCACAGGGGCTATAAGGTTTCTCTTACCTTCTCAAAGACGGAGAGGAAGTACCAGCCTCTAATGTGCAAACTGTGGTCGGCTATGGGTGGGCGAGAGACGGTGCTTGTCAAGGAGTTGCACAGACGAGATCAAGCGGAGGAGGCTCAGATCAAGGAAGTGTGGGAACCGGTGCTGAAATCGGTAATCGAGGAGTGTGTGAAAAGCGGCCTTGTTTAGTAGTCCTCTCGCCAAGTGTCTGGGATTTTTACGACCCCACCCCGGCCCTCCCCGCACACGGGGAGGGAGGCGTCGTCCCCCCGCGTGCGGGGGGATTTGAGGGGGGTAGAGCACAACATGAATTTGCCGAGAGAACCACTTAGCGCTGAGAAAGTCCCACCACTGGTAACCGCGCACACGCTGAGGCCGGCCATGACACGCGAATCGGGGAACGTCGTACTGACCGCAGACCTGCCGAAGGGCGGGCTGAGAAAGGGCGGACCGGACATGAAGCAGGTGCGTTTCTACGAGATGCGCCCGGTGCAGATCAGAGCCGTGCGCGATGCGTTCCCTGTGGCGTATCTTCCGATGGGCACTCTCGAATGGCACGGCGAACATAACCCCGTCGGCCTCGACGCGCTGAAAGCGACGGCGATGGCGGAGAAATTCGCCGAGCGCATCGGCGGGCTGGTGATGCCCACCGTCTGGTGGGGCGATCATCGCGAGCGCCTCGCTGAGGTGGTGTTCGACGAGAAAACCTCCGGGAACTTCGATCACCGACCGGGGATCGCGAAAGGGCACGGGCTGCCGCTTGAGGCGTTCCTGGAGGACGCCAAACGCTCCGCCGCCGACGGGGGATGGAAGACGTTTGAGGCGGTGCTGAGGAACACCTTCTACGAGCTTACGACCCTCGGCTTCAGGGTGATCGTGGCTATCGCGGGGCACTACCCGCTCATCGGGCCAGCGAAGAACGCGGCGGACGCCTTCGCGCCCACCAAACGGGCGAAGATCATCCCCATCATTGGGTACGACCTCGTGAAGGACCGTTTCACAGGGGACCATGCCGCCCGGTGGGAAACGTCCCTCATGCTCTACCTCCGCCCGGAGCTGGTGGACATGAACCTGCTCGACCCGAACCCGAAGAACGTGCCCATCGGCGTGCTTGGCGTTGATCCGCGTGGGACGGCCTCGGCGGAGTACGGCAGGGAGGGGATGGAGGCGATGACCGAGGCGCTCCGCATCCGAGTTCACGAGGCACTTGAGGAAGTTCGCAAGGGCACTGCCTAGAAGCCATCTGGCTCTGTTGATAACCTTCATTCAGGCAGACAAGAATGTCTGCCCCACCCATGTCAAAACCGCAAGAGTATCGGTGGGGCAGGCATTCCTGCCTGCCCAGGAGGTAGTGCAGCAGAACTGAAGAGGCCTGTCATAAGGGTTTTCCAACAAAGCCAGATGACTTGTAGCCGCGTGCGACAGCTCGCGCCGCAGTCTGCTATTCGACACGAACCGGGCATGTTCACCGAGGATGTACGGATGATGCTCGCACGTTCGTCTGAAGTGAAGAGGGCTTTCCTCCGGGGAATGGCTGCCCTTGGCACGCTCCTCGCGGCCTGTTCGTCGCCTCCGCCCCGGTCGTCTCTGCCGCCAGTGCCGATGGATGAATTCTCTGGCGCTGCCGAGGTGCGGAAGCTCCCGCCAGGCGTCTGTCCGAAGGCCGATTCGCTGGGTGCTCCGGCGGGCGATACGCTCGATGTCGCATCGCTCATCGCCGTGCCCCGTCCTATCTCGATGCCACCGCTCGTCTATCCGAAGTTGGAGCGGCAGCACGGCTGGGAAGGTGACGTGCCGGTGCACCTGCTCCTCCGGCCTGATGGGCTGGTGGCGCGGGTGGATGTGGGCGACGGGCGAGACCCGTTCGTCATGGCGGCGGCTGACGCTGCATGTGGCGCACGGTTCACCATTGTGCGCTCGGCCTCGAACGAACCGGCGTACGTGTGGCTCACCTATACCTTCGCATTCCGCCTGAACATCGGCATTCCGCCTGCCGCTCCGCGTGCGGCGACCGAGGAATCCGCCCCCTGACGTGCGCACCTTGTCGGGGCGGGTATGGTTTCCTGCCTCTTAGAGCGCACAGTCGTCCCTTGCGTCTTGCTGTCCGCGACGCGATGCGACCGGAGGCGCCTCATACGGGTTCCAGGTAATAGCACTTCATCACGGACTCAAGGACGACTTGTGAGTTGCCCTTACAAAGCGTGTCGAAACAATATCTTGCAGTAGGGGCGAGGCATGCCTCGCCCTTACGTTTCAACATGCGCAATTCCTCACTGAAAAGCGCCTCACTCTTCCTCGTGCTCGCTGCCTGCAAGCTCGCCGATCCGATAGATGATGTAGATGAACCAGATTGCCCCAAGGCCGAGGGCAGCGGTGCACGCGACGATCAACTGCGTGGTCTTAAACGTGTGAGGAGCGAAGCGGAACAGCCAGTAGAATGGCACAGCGGCGAGGAGCCAGATGACCCAGATCAGGCCCGCCGTCCAGCGAAGACGGCTGATGCGTCGCTGAACCGCAGGCGGATAATTGTCCATAGATCAGATGTCCTTCCCCAGGGCGGATCGGACCGCACGCCCGATGTTCGGCGCAGTGATGGCGTAGTGCGAGGCCTTCCAGACGGCGTTCTGCCGTGCGATGAGCGTGATCTGCGGCGAAGCGTATTCCACGCCCAGCCGTTGGGCAAGCCATCGGGATGCCGGACGATTCTCCACGACGAGCACTCTCGCGTACGCGATCGGCAGGTCCGGATGTTCCTGCTGAAAAGAGTCGAGTTGCCTCGATGCCTGCGCGCTGATCGGGCACCGGGTGCTGTGTTTGAAAAGGGACGCCGTACGGGCGCGCTCCGAGCATTCGTTGAGCGCACACCCCTTAAAGTATCGTGACAACGGGTCCTCACGAGCAACGGGGTCGCTGCGGGCGATTGACCGGGCCGCCGTCGCAAGCGTATCATCCAAAAAGCAGACCCATCTGACGGCGCTCTTCAGGTACCGTAAGCGAGGCTTGAGATGTTGCGCGACATCATGGCAGTCTTCGAACGAGACCCCGCCGCACGCGGTTTCTGGGGCATCTTTGAGGTGATCTTCACCTACGCCGGATTACATGCCCTCTGGCTGTACCGCGTCGCCCATTGGCTGCTCAGGCTCCATGTCCCATTTCTCCCTCGCCTGATCTCTCAGATCGCTCGCTTCCTCACGGGGATCGAGATTCACCCCGGCGCGCAGATCGGCAAAGGGTTCTTCATTGATCACGGCATGGGCGTCGTCATCGGCGAGACGACGATCATCGGCGACGACTGCACGCTTTTTCAGGGGGTCACCCTCGGCGGAACCGGCAAGGAAAAAGGGAAGCGACATCCGACGCTCGGCAACGGAGTGGTCGTCGGGGCCGGGGCGAAAGTGCTGGGGAACATCACCATCGGCGACAACGTCTACGTCGGCGCGAACGCGGTTGTGCTCAAGAACGTGCCGAGCGACAGCACGGTCGTCGGCGTGCCCGGACGTGTGGTCCGGCATCGCGGCAAGCGGGTTGTCGCAGCCGCGCTCGACCATACTGGCATCCCCGACCCGGTCCTTCAACGGTTCGAAGCGCTTCACCGCGAGCTTCTCCAGGCCGAACAGGACATACGTGCGCTGAAAGAGCGAGCGGCGCGGCTGAACAGCGAAGCTTCCAGCCTGGAAGAGAAGAGAGAAGAGGAAAAGCCTCCGGCGACGAGGCCCGAGCGTTGATCCGCCAGTCCTTCCGGAAACGCACTAGCAAATCGTGCTCGCGGAAGATCATCCGGCCCAATCGCGCTACGTGACGATCAGTGCCTCCTCCGGCAGATCATCTTGCGAGACGGGGCCAGAAGCGGGGACGTACGGCTTCCTGACGAACGTACAGCGCCGGAAGTCCGAGGGCAGGCGAGGGGGCGGCGTCCACGCAAGGACAGCGAGCGCAGTGAGCGCGCCCATCTGCACGTAGGGGCGGTTCATCTGAATTCCGCAGGCCATCAACCAGAGATACGCCCAGGGGACCTGACCCGGTATCACCGACGAACGCAGCGCCCTGATGACGACGTAGAACGACGCGCCAACGGTGAGCAGATGCACAGGCGGCGGCAGGGCGAACCTGAACCCGATAGCCTGCGCAATGAGCAGGTGCACCGCCGGGGTGACGCCGTAGATGGCGACTGCGGAGAAGATCACCGCGATCACCGCGCCGGAAAGCGCGATAAGGTCGTCCATCTGTCGTCTCGTCACCGCCACCGCGAGCACCCATGGGACAACGAGGCTCGTCGCCTCGCTCATGATCGCCAACCATCGTGCGCTGCCTGCTGCGGGGAAGTAGATGACGACGGCGCGGAAGAGCGTGCTGGAGAGCAGCGCAATCGCCGCCAACCCGACGGCGGCGCGGGCGAGCGTCGTGCCGTAGAGCAGGGCGTCCGCCGCGATGACGATCACAGTCACCACAGCCAGGACATGGCGAGTCGAATCCATCCACGCCGGTTGCGGCCAGACGAGGTGGAATACCTCCGCGATCCCCATGAACAGAAGCAGGATATGCGTGCTCTTCCGGGCGAACGGGGTGTCTTGCTCGGCGAAGTCGCCCCAGGCCAGCCAGAGCACGAAGAGCACCGCACCCGTCATGAGCATGACGACAACGGCGGCCTCCCACCGCTCCAGGAGCGGCAGGCCGGGGAAACTCGCCCAGCGCCGACGCAGAACCGGCAGCGCGATGCGGACGCTGCCCAGATCAACCACCGCAAGGACGCTCAAGCCCGCGAGCGCCCAGAGTTGTCGCTTGTTCACCCTTCGGTCTCTCCTCTATATTTCATCAATAAAGTATCCGATCTCGCTTCCTGAAGGTCAACCGTAGTCCGAATGTGCCGCGCAGCCGGGCCATGAGCGGCCTGCGCGGGTGCGGGGGGAAGAGGATCATGGCGCGCAAGAAACGCCAACCGTGTCCGGCGGGGATCGAAGACCGATGCCCCATCCCGCGTTATCGCTGTCGGGAAGTCGGCGAGCCGGGGAAGCATTGCTTCGAGCTATTCGAGGAGTTTGAGGCGTTCGTATTCCCGGAGGTCGAAGACGCTGATGAGGAAGCGGCGTCAACCGACACGGAAGACTCCCGTGCTTCGGCGATGCCGCACCCTCGCAACCGCACCCGGACGTAAGGAGGCGATTCGTGGACAGGATGGCGAAATGGTTCCTCAAGACAGGTTCGCTGCTCATCCTCGTCGGTGCGCTCTTCATGGGAGTCAAACGGATGCGCTGGCCAGGCCGCCTGCCGGGCGACATCAACTGGAAGATCGGATCGTCGCGCATGGTCGTGCCTCTGGGGACTGCTGCGCTCCTTGGCCTTGTGCTCACCCTCTACCTCAACCTGACGGGCCGTCGCTCGTGACCTTACCTCCCGACTGGCAGCGCGCAGCCTATTCGTACGATCTTGATGCCGACCTGATCGCCCAATCGCCCATCACCCCGCGTGACGCTGCACGGATGCTCGTTTACGACAGGGCGACCAAGAGGGTCGCGCACGAGCACTTCTCCGATCTCGACCGCTATCTGAGGCCGGGCGATCTCCTCATGCTCAACACGACGCGCGTCCTTCCGGCGCGATTGCATCCCTGTCGGCTCGATACGGGCGCTCAGGTGGAGCTTCTCCTCCTGAGGGCGCGCACGCCTGGCCTCTGGGAGACGCTCGTCAGGCCGGGGAAGCGCCTCCGTCCGGGGACGAGGGTCGGCTGGGAAGACGGCACGAAGGCCACCGTGAGCGAACGGCTGCCGGAAGGCGCGCGGCTCGTGAGCTTCTCGCGGGAGGTTGACCTCGGCTGGCTGGAAGCGGTCGGCTCGATGCCGCTTCCCCCGTACATTCGGCGTCCGGCGAACCCGGAGGATGCCGAGGCGTATCAGACCGTGTACGCGAGCGCACCCGGCGCGGTTGCCGCTCCGACGGCGGGGCTTCACTTCACCGACGCGCTCCTTGCGAGGCTCGACGCGCTCGGCGTGCGCCGCGCTTCGCTCGTGCTCCACGTCGGGCCGGGGACGTTCCGTCCGGTGCGGTGCGACGACATCCGGGAGCACCCGATGGACCAGGAATACTACGAGGTCTCGGCGGATGCGCTGGAGGCGCTGCGGGCGGCTCGCCGGGAAGGCGGCAGGATCGTCGCCGTCGGCACGACCACCGTGAGGACGCTCGAAACCCTCGCCGAGACAGGGCAGATCGAAGCGACGACGGAGGTTTCCGGATGGACGCGCATGTTCATCCATCCGCCGTACCGCTTCCGGCTTCTGGATGCGCTCATCACGAACTTCCACCTGCCGGAATCCACGCTGCTCATGCTCGTGAGCGCGTTCGCCGGGCGCGAAGAGACCCTTGCGCTCTATCGGCAGGCGGTCGAGCGGCGGTATCGCTTCTACAGCTACGGCGACGCGATGCTCCTCACGTAGACGCTCGTCGGAGAGAAGGACAGAGCGGGCATGATACGTCACGAGGGCGCGGATTTGGACGTGACGGCGATCATCGTCGCTGGCGGGGTCGGTCGGCGCATGGGCGGGAATACCCCGAAGCAGTATCTTCCCATCGGCGGCATGCCGGTGCTCGCGTGGACGACGGCGGCGTTCGAGCGCGCATCGGTCGTTGACGAGATCGTGCTCGTCGTCCCGGAAAGCGACCTTGCGTTCGTCGCTGAGGAGATTGTGGACGCATACCGTTTCCGGAAGGTGCGCCGCATCGTGGCGGGTGGCGCAACCCGTCAGGACTCCATGTCCGCCGGGCTGGACACGCTCGAAGGGGACGCCGGGGTCGTGCTCGTCCACGATGGCGTGCGTCCATTCGTCTCGGAGCGCATCATCACCGAGGCGGCGCGCTGTGCGTGCGCTCGCGGAGCCGCGCTCGTGGCTCTCCCGATTGCAGATACGGTCAAGCGCGTGAACGAACGCGGCGAGGCGATTGAGACGATCCCCCGCGAAATGCTCTGGGTCGCGCAGACGCCGCAAGCCTTTCAGGTGGCGATCCTGCGCCGTGCGGTGGAAAAGGCACGGGCGGAGGGGGTCCTCGGCACGGACGAGGCGATGCTCGTGGAACGGCTCGGCGTCCCCGTGCCGATTGTCCCCGGCGAAGCGAAGAACTTCAAGATCACCACGCGGGAAGACCTCGCCCGTGCGGGAGAGATCGCCACGCGGAAGGAGGCTCCATGCTGAGGATCGGCCAGGGATACGACGTGCATCGCCTTGTGGTGGGCAGGAGGCTCGTGCTCGGCGGAGTGGAGGTGTTCTCTCCGTTCGGCCTTGAAGGGCATTCCGACGCCGACGCGCTCACCCATGCGGTGATGGACGCGCTTCTCGGCGCGCTCGCGCTCGGCGACATCGGCCACCACTTCCCCACCCGCGACGCCCAGTACGCCGGAGCCGACAGCATCGCGCTCCTGCGGCAGGTGACGGCGATGCTCGCGGAACGCGGCGCGAAGGTCGTCAACGTGGATACGACGGTCATCGCGCAGCAGCCGAAGCTCTCCCCGTACTTCGAGCGAATGCGGACGCGGCTCGCCGAAGCGATGGGAATCGCTCCTGCCGATGTCTCCATCAAGGCCACCACGCCGGAAGAACTCGGCGCGTTCGGTAGGAGCGAAGGGATCGCCGCGCGGGCAATCGCGCTCGTCGAAGCCGCCGAACGCAGACGGGGCGGCCGGGGCGACGATCTCGTCACGCGGCGACCGGGTCAAACCCCAACTTGAAGAAGCGGTTCGGGTTGTTGAACAGCCAGTCCGCCGCAATCTGCTTCGCCTCGTCGTGATCGAGCCATCCGGAGTCAATCAGTCGGGCGAGCGCGGCGGCGATGTTATCCCGCGCAATCGCCAGATGCCCGGCGGCGTACTCCACCGAATCGCCGTAGTCGCCCCCGAAGCCGTGAATCTTACCATGCGGCACGGCGGTCACCGCCTCGGCGAGCACGTTCTGCGAGTAGATCGGGTCAATGATCTGCAACCAGCAGCAATCGAGCGCGACGTTGGGGTAGTTCTTGCCGAGGTAGACCCACTCGCCGGAGTAGGGCCAGTTGCCGTGAAAGAGGTCGAACCGCACGTCGCGGTGGAGTTCGAGCACGCTCGTGAAGTGGACGGCGTTGGTCTTGGCGATGTCGTTCCGGACGCCCGCCATGTGTCCGGTGTGAATCTGGACAGGCAGCTCGAGGTCGCGTGCAATGCGCATGGAGGCGTGGAAGAGGTAATCGTCGAGCGGCTTGGCTTCCGGCCAGCCGAGCGAGCGGCGTGGGTCCTCCATCACGTGGTTGAATAGCCGTTCGGCGTCGTAGTGCGTCGCGTTCTCGTAGAAGAGCGTGCGGCCGTAGGCGGACTGATCCTTCATGCCGATGGCCCGGCGCGCTTTCATCCGCGTGAAGAGTTCGCGGCAGATGTCCACGTATTCGTCGAGCGAGACCGCGCTCTTGCCGATCTGCTGGGTGATCCTGAACGCATCGTTCCAACTGCGGATGCCGTGGTAGCCCGGCAGGGGGATCATGTAGCGGTCGCGTTTGGGCAGCGTGTGCGATCCGTCAATGATCTTGTTGTCCCCCACCCAGATGTTCACGATCCGGCACGCGATCCCGGCCTTGTCGAGGATGCCCCAGTACCGCGATTCGTCTTTCAGGTCGAGCAGCTTGCCCTCGATGCGTTCGAGCGCGTCGAGGCTGAGCGCACTCTCGCCGTAGATTTCGCGCAGCACCCACTTCGTCACGCGAGCGTAGCCGGTATGTTCGGTGCGCCGCCATACCCGCTCGAAGACGGACCACCGCTCCGCCAGAGGGCGGTTCGCGTCGTTGATGACCGCCATATCCGCCTCGCACGAAGCGGAGTGGAGGTCCGACTGGACGTAGCCCTGGACGAGCGCGACGAGCGGATCGGTGTACTTCGGGGCGTTTGCCGGGCCGATGGTGTGCTCGTGGCAGTCAATGACGGGGATCGGCTCGATCTCCGCCCGCAGGCGTTCGTACGTGGACGAGGCTCCCATGACGATCTCCTTCTTTTCTTGAGGTAACGGTGAGTCTATGGTGCGCTGTGGACGGCATCGCGGAGTGGGATGGGGTGAACCAGCTCGTTGAGAACCTAACGCGCTGTAGTAGGGGCGAGGCATTGTTTTCGATGCGCCTTGTAGGG
>Ga0172365_10003593_pt1 | contig 11525 bp, 8 predicted proteins | sample LakKivSesite48cm_FD_114535 | JGI IMG/M metagenome (GOLD analysis project Ga0172365, IMG submission 114535) | Sediment microbial communities from Lake Kivu, Rwanda - Sediment site 48cm | ecosystem: Environmental > Aquatic > Freshwater > Lake > Sediment | place: Rwanda: Western Province, Lake Kivu...
CATCGGTGGTAGGAATAAATGGCATGATGTTTCTCCTTCTAAGTTGGGTATTTTCCCTTTGCGTTTAAAATATACAAAAATCTTTTTTGTCTTCCAAACGGCAAATAGAAGAAATCCAAATAAAATGCAAATTCAATGAATGGGAATCAAAAGAACACCGTCCTGAATGGATCCGGTAAAATAGTATCTGTCGGGTAAATGATCAATCCACGCAAGCGACACTTCCATTGCCTTTAGGTTGGATTGAAAAGTTGTGATGCGATGCGTTACTTCTTTCGATGGGGTCAGATGGTTGCGGTGTCTTTCGAGAGGAATCATGCGGTATCTTTCCATTTTTATATGCTGCACTATCTTTCCCCTGAAACCTTGTGATCACTATTCTATGCCGTGGAATCCGGCTTATTTCTTACTTCGCAAAAGGGTCCATTCTTTGGACTTTCTCTGATATATTGAAGCGGTTGATGCAATTGGTACGACACCCGCGTGATCGTTTTTGAGTCCCGCCTCTGGCGGGAAAGCAGTGGGATAATTCGTTGACCATAATATATCATATTGGAGGCTCTTTGTCAACTGCGCAGGAAATTTTTTTGCGGGGAGGTGTTATTTTTGTCGCTTCAGCAGAATTAGTGAGAGGTCATCGCTGGGTTTGGCGTCACCAATGAAGTCTGCAACTTGTTTGAGAATATATTCTGCGGCTTCTTGAACGGATATTCCGTAACATTTGGGCAGCAGGTGCATGAACCTTGGCTCACCGAAGAAGTCTCCCTGTTCATTTTGGGCTTCCGTCAAACCATCCGAATAGACGACCAGCCAATCCCCCACGTTAAGTTTCAGGTGCTGGTCATGGTAGGTGGCTCGGGGCAAAATACCCAGGGCCGGCGAGCCTTGGGGCATTTCATACAACCTCTGTCTCTGCATGGCAATAGGAGGGAGATGTCCGGCATTCAGGATGCGGAGTGATCCTGAATTTGGCTGTACTTCCAGATAAATCAAGGATACAAAGCGGCTGGGCAATCCGTCTCTACAGAAGATTCTGTTCATGTGTGCGCCCAATTGGGATAATGTTTTAAAGTTCGGTGCCAGTGCACGGAGTGTGGCCTGAAGTTTGGCCATCAGAAGTGCGGCACCCAAGCCTTTGCCCGCCACGTCGCCCAGAGCGATGCCCCACCGGTCTTTTCGGATTTGGATGGAATCCACCAGATCGCCGCCGACTTCGTTGGCCGGCTGTGTGTACAGCCATATTTCCCAACCTGGGATTTTTGGTTTTTGATCCGGCATGAATGCGGACTGAACAAAGCGTCCCGCTGCCAGTTCGTCCTGGGCCAAAAGTTTGTCCTTCAGTTCAAGCATGAGGATAAAAAACAGAATCAGGAATCCAATCCATTTTAAATTCATGGACACTTGCACATCCCCGCTTTGAACAGAAGAGTTGAATGCAAGGAAGAACCACAAGCTGATCAAAAGGAGAATGCGTCGGACAGGTGATAATTTGAGGATCATGTTTTTTATCACCCAGAAGAACATGCGTGTATACCTCCTAAACCATCCCATTTCCGACAGGCGGGCCCGTGTGTTTCGATCAAGGTAGAACTGGTAGATGTCTCTCAGATCCTGCTTTAGAGTACGCCGGAAGCCTCCTCGATGCAGGTCGTTCAGAATGGTTTTGTGTAACTTGGGACTCTCTTTGTCTATACGTTCCTTAGGCATTGGAAATCACACCTTTCTATCGAACCGGACTGTGCATCCTTGTATACGCTGGAACATGCTTTATTGTTGTCTTATTTTTCATGCGGAAAGTTGGAAATATCTGGGATCCGAAAGTGCATTTTCTGTGGTGCCCGTGCAATGAGGAAAAGGCCAGTTTCTATTTTGGCACGTGGTTTTCGAATTGCTTACGCTTTGCAAAAGACAGGAATGTCATGCACCCCATACCAAAAAACAGCCCCATTGCAAAATGGGGCTGTAGAGAAATTCTGGAAGGTTTGATTACCCGACCAGTTTTTTGTAATCAGAAGGCGACATGAGGTTTTTCAGTTCTTCCTTGTTGGACAGTTTCACTTTAAGAATCCATCCTTTGCCGTAAGGATCCTTGTTGATCAGCTGGGGATCTGCCGCCAGTTCGCTATTTACTTCCAGCACTTTTCCGGAGAGTGGAGCGAACAGATCCGAAACGGCTTTCACGGCTTCGATATTGGCACACGGATTGAACTGCTTGGTTTCGTTTCCAACTTGGGGCATCTGTACAAAAACAATGTCTCCCAATTCGCCTTGAGCGTAATCCGTGATTCCAATGGTGGCCACATCGCCTTCCACGCGGGCCCATTCATGTTCTTTTGTGTAGTACAGTTTTTCAGGAATGTTCATTGGCTTCCCCTATTGTTTGGTTTGAGGTTTAAGTTGAAATTGTTCAAGAAATCGTGTATTGAAATTTCCCTGCATAAAGTTTTTATCCCTGAGTATCTGTTGATGAAAAGCAATGGTCGTGGGCACGCCTTCGATGATGAATTCTTCCAGCGCTCTGGACATTTGGTTCAACGCTTCCTCCCGATTGTAGCCGTGGGAAATAATTTTTGCCAAAAGCGAATCGTAGAAAGGAGGAATCTGATAATGAGCGTAGGCGTGTGTGTCCACCCGAATTCCGAAGCCTCCCGGAACATGGAAACTGACAATCTTTCCTGGAGCGGGCCGAAATCCATTGAAAGGATCTTCGGCATTGATTCGGCATTCGATGGCATGGCCCTTGGGTTCCAGGGTGGCGTGTATGTCCTTCAAGGCACCTCCGGCAGCCACGTGGATCTGCTCCTTGAGAAGGTCAATGCCGTACACCATTTCGGTGACAGGATGTTCTACCTGAATTCGCGTGTTCATTTCCATGAAGTAGAATTGGCCGTCCTCATCCAGCAAAAATTCCACTGTTCCAGCACTCCGGTAACCGACCGATTTGGCTCCGGCAATGGCCGCGTCAATCATTTTTTTACGAAGTGCGCCATCCACGGCAGGAGAGGGAGATTCTTCGATCAGTTTCTGATGTTTTCTCTGTATGGAACACTCCCGTTCTCCAAGAGCGATAACCTGTCCCTGACCATCACCCAAAAGTTGGATTTCCACATGACGAGGCCGCTCAAAGTACCGTTCCATGTAGAGCGTGGGATTTCCGAAGCCTGCCAGGGCTTCCGCCTGTGCCGTTGAAAAGGCTGCGGCAAGTTCACCTTCTTCACGAACGATTCGCATTCCCCTTCCGCCGCCCCCTGCCGTTGCTTTGAGCATGACCGGATAGCCAATTTCTTGAGCCAGCCCCTTGGCTTCTTTTTCGTCCTTCACACCTCCTTCGCTTCCGGGAGTGACAGGGACTTTGGCTTTTTTCATGATGTTTTTGGCGTAGATTTTATCCCCCATGCGGGAGATCATCTCTGCTGAAGGTCCGATAAAAGTCAATCCGGAGGATTCACAGATGTCAGCGAACTCCGCATTTTCGGCCAAAAATCCATACCCCGGATGCACGCCCTCTGCATTGGTTATTTCGGCTGCACTGATAATTCGAGGCATGTTGAGATAACTTTGGCTGGGAGGCGGGGGGCCAATGCAGACCGCATCGTCGGCGAAACGAACATGAAGGCTCTCTTTGTCCGCTTCGGAATAAACGGCCACTGTGGCGATACCCAGCTCTTTGCACGCCCGGATCACCCGTAAAGCGATCTCTCCTCTGTTGGCAACCAAAATCTTTTTCATCAAGAGAAAACCCTATCGCATTGCATCCAACGTCTTCGCTTTTTTTGTAAAAAATGTAGGATCAGAAAACATCGTCCTATTTCAAAACGTGCGCCTTCGGCGCGCTATAATTTTTCGACTAAAAAGAGAGGTTGATTGTATTCCACGGGCTGTCCGTTTTCTACCAGGATTTTAATAATTTTTCCGGAGATTTCCGCCTCAATTTCGTTCATTAATTTCATCGCTTCGATGATACAGAGAATCTTTCCGTGTTGAATGTGATCCCCGACTTTGACGTAGGGCTCGGCATCCGGAGCCGGTGCCCTGAAAAAAGTTCCCACCATGGGGGAACGAATTTCTACCACATTGTCGGACTCGCCACTGGATACAGGTTCGATCTTCGCTTCTTGGACCGAAGTTTCGAAATTGGCGGCGGATACGGTTTGGTGTGCTGAAGATAGGACAGGAGGAGACGCTGCTTTCTGATCCGCCATTACTCCTTTTCCTTTGGAGATTCGGATCTGAAATCCTTTCTCTTGGATTTCAAGTTCCTCAATGTCGCTGGATTCTACTAATTTTACAAGACGCTTGATTTCTGATAGATCCATGGTGCTTCTCCTGTGGTTCTTTGTGAAACTACTTTACCCTCTCCACATAACTTCCTGTTCGCGTATCCACTTTGACGATTTCTCCTTCTTCCAAGAAAAGCGGAACCTGAATCACAGCCCCTGTCTCCAGAGTGGCTGGTTTCGATCCACCGGATGCTGTATCGCCTTTTACACCCGGGTCGGCCTTCACCACCTTGAGTTCGACGAATATGGGAACGTCCACTCCGATGGGCTCTTTCCCGTGGAATAGGATTTCCACCTCCATCCCTTCTTTGATAAATTTTGCTGCTCCTCCTACAACCTTGTCGGATACGGAGATTTGATCGTAGGTTGTGGTATCCATGAAAATGAATTCTCCGTCTCCTTTATACAGAAACTGGGCACTTCTTTTTTCAAGGCGTATGTCTTCGACTTTCTCGCCAGATCGGAATGTACGATCAAGAACCCTGCCCGTCTTGACGTTTTTTAAACGGGTACGAACAAAGGCCCCCCCCTTGCCTGGTTTGACATGCTGAAATTCCACCATGGTGTAGAGTTCTCCCTCAAAACGGATAACCAGTCCGTTCCGGAATTCCGAAGTAGAAACCATAGGCTCCTCATGAAATGATTCTGGGCTTGGAACGATAATATAAATGATAAATTGCAATTTGTCAACCTCCGTTTTTATATATTCCCTTTTTCATTCCGATGATAATAGAAATTTATTTGGCATGATTTCTGCAATTTAAATAAACAGTTTAATAAAGCGGAATCGAAAGGGCCTATTTATTGGGTTGAGGAACGCGTTTGTTTTTTGAAAGCAGCTTCCATCTGGTTCTGAAAAATACCTTGACATTGGGAGCGTTATTTAATATATTTCTATCCGAAAATCGAACAGGAGTATGCTTATAGAAGTTCGTTAAAGGTTTGGTGGATTCTTTAAATCGTTCATGTTGCAGAAGTAGAGGGATTCGTCCATCGACCGATGACGGGCTTTTTGCCAAACCGAATGCTCGAAGGTCCATGTCTGCTTCTGCAGAGATACCTTGATAATTCGGTTTTTTCGTTTGTATGGGGAGGAACCAATAATGAAAAAAATTTTATTTGTATGCATGGTTGTCCTTTTGGGATTTCAGGGAACATCCATGCTTTTCGGCCAGGTGAGTCAATCGGCAGTTTTGTTTCTCTTGATCTCACCCGGCGCCAGGGCATCAGGAATGGGAGAATCTTTTGTGGCCGTAGCGGACGATGCCACGGCGATTTTTTGGAATCCGGCAGGGTTGGCTTTTCAGACAGGGAAGGAACTCGTTGTGATGCACTGCAAATGGCTTCCAGGTCTGGTGGACGATATGTATTACGAATTCGCGTCGTATCAGCAGCATGTGGAAAGTCTGGGGGGCACGATTGGAGCCAATGTGACCTATCTCAATATGGGTGAACAGACCTGGATGGATGAGTCTAATAAGGAAATGGGCACGTTTTTCAGTTACGATTTTGCATTTTCTGTAAGCTATGCGACCAAGATATCCAATCATCTGGGTCTTGGTGTCAGCGCGAGATACATTAAAAGCCTGCTTGCACCAGATTGGGTTACCGTGGGCGAGGAAAAAGGCAATGGAACCGGCAATGCCTTTGCTATGGATTTGGGTGTGTTGTATAAATTCCCCTTTGTGAATGGGCTTTCTTTTGGTGCCAACCTTTCCAATATGGGGCCCAAAATTGCCTATGTGGATGCGGCTCAGGCAGATCCTATTCCTACGAATCTGAAAATAGGTTTTGCGTACAAATGTCTGGATATGGAATACAACAAACTCACACTTTCTGTGGATACGAACAAACTTCTTGTGGTCACCCATATGAATGAAGACAGCAGCAAAACCAGCGATCCTTTTTACAAAGCGATTTTTACAGCGTGGAGTGATGGAACATTCAAAGAACAGGTGCGCAGACTCATCAGTTCGTGCGGTGCCGAATATGTCTACAACAACATGATTTTCTTACGGGCAGGATACTATTACGATGAGATCGGCAAGGTCAAGTTTCCCTCTTTTGGAGCGGGTTTGCAGTACGCAAAATACCGATTTGATTTTGCGTATGTTGCGGCAAAATCGGGGCACCCTCTTTCAGATACGATGCGTTTTTCCATGTCAATAGGATTTTAATTGTCTTGTTGTTTTGAAACCATGTGTAAAATCGTTCGCAGGTACCCCACCTCATGTTGTGGGGTATTTTGTTGTTTTGTGGAGCGCTCATGAAGCGAATCTTCCTTTTCTCCATGATCCTGTTTTTAGGGGTGGATTTTTTTTTACCCGTCATGGGGGAAGGTCGTCCATTTCAGTGGCGACGAGGATCGGTTTCGCAGCAGAACCTTCTGCAACATGCCCCTTTTCACTGGGTGAATGGCAAGATTTGCCGTAGAATATCTCCCGAAAAATCTCCTTTTCCGGACACCCTTCAAATCCTGGTGATTCGTGTCGAATTTCAGATAGATGAGGACGAGAGCACCACGGGCAACGGCACCTTTGATCTTTCCGTACCGGCCGGCCCAACCCTTGATCCACCGCCCCACGACCGCCCTTACTTTGTCCGCCAAATGGAGGCTCTTTCCAACTACTATTATTCCGTCTCAGGAGGGAAACTCATTTTACTATCCGACGTTTTGGACACGGTCTTCACGCTTCCCTACGAAATGGCACACTACAATCCTGCAACAACCGAAGAAGCAATGGATCGGGGTCTGTCGGAGCTTTTTCGGGATGCCGTCCTGTGTGCGGATTCTGCCGGTATTCGGTTTTCGGAGTATAACTGCTTTCTTGTTTTTCACGCGGGCGTGGGCCGCGATATTGATCTGGACTACGATCCAACACCCAGAGATATTCCCTCGGCTTTTCTCAGTCTGAAAGATTTTCGCAAGCATTTTGGGGGAGGGGATCCTCTTTACCAGGGGATCGCCGTTGAAGGGGGGACGTATCCTGTTCCTGACGGAATCCTCCTCCCTGAGACAGAATCCCAGGAAGGGATCGAAATCGGTCTTTTGGGAACCACGGCGCTCATGTTTGGCTTTCAGTTGGGACTTCCGGCGCTTTGGAGCACAAAAACAGGCCGGTCCGGCATTGGAAGGTGGGGTTTGATGGATCACGGGTCCGGGAATTTCAGAGGTCTGATTCCGGCCGAGCCGTGCGCCTGGAGCAAGGTGTTTCTGGGGTGGGAAACTCCTGTGGACACACTTCGAGGAGACAGTGTGAAGGTCGCCTGTTCCAAGGCAGAATGCGCCCCGAAAATATACAGGATCCCCATCAACGACCATGAATATTTTCTCATCGAAAACCGGGTGCGCGATCCCAACAACGATGGGGTTACCAAAGGATGGACCAGTGAGGGCGATTCGGTCATTTTTAAAAACAACGGCGAGATGGTGTTCCCGCCATCTCTCGGCGTAATCGTTCGTGTGGAGGAGTACGATTTTGGTCTGCCCTATGGTTTATTGCCGCCGTACACCCGGCCTGGATCGGGTATTCTTATCTGGCACATTGACGAGAAGGTCATTGAAGAAAACCTGGAATCGAACAGCATCAACGCCGACAAAGAACGCCGGGGGGTGGATCTCGAAGAAGCGGATGGAGCGCAGGATATTGGCGAGGTGTATGGATTTTTGGATCCTGCGTACGGCTCGGAGACGGGCAATTTTTTTGATGCGTGGTTTGGGGATAATGAGATCGCCATGTTGGTCAACAAATCGGAGGAGGTCGCTTTCACACCCGATACCCATCCCAGCAGCCGGTCAAATTCAGGAGCCAATTCGCACATCGTCATTTCCCATTTTTCAACCGTTGATACGGTGATGCATTTTCGTGTGAGCACCGATTTGATTATGGAAGGATATCCCAAGGATTTTGGCATGGGAGGTAACCCGTATCCTCCTCTTTTTGGTGATCTCGACGGGGATGGAAAAAAGGACATTGCCGTAGTGACCGAGGAGGGAAAAGTGTATGCGTGGAAGGGAAGTGGAACGCCTCTTCTTTCCAATCAGGTCACAGGGTACAGGGTGTCTGTCTCCGGGGATACGACACGTTTTCCCGTGGCGCTTTTTGCGGATGCAGACGAAGAGGTCACTGCAGCGTCGGTGGTGGGGGATCTGAACGACGATGGAGGGGACGATGTTGCTGTGGCTACGGTCGGCGGCCGTGTGTTGGGATGGACGGGCATGGATAGTGACGGGGACGGTCTGGCCGATGAAATTCTGCACTGGAACGGTGGGATCGGAAGGGTAACGACTCTTCTTTTCAGGCAGGGGGCTTCGACCCGTTGGATTGTTGCCGGGACGGAAGATGGAGAGGTTTTGGCGTTGACTCCGGAAGGGGACGTTCTCTGGAATGGGCCGCTGGAAAGCGGATTCGTTGCAGGAATGTGTCTGTACGGTTCAGGTTTGGAAGACAGCCTTGTTGTGACTACAGGAGGCGGAGTGATCGCTCTTATCGGACCTTTGGGGAATGTTCTTCAGAAAAGAACGCTTCTTCCCGGCGAGAGTTTGACTTCTCCCAGTGTGGCGTATCTGGTACCGGATCCATCGCCTTCCGTTGTGGTTTTTGGGCGAGACGGGTCCGGCTTCATCCTGAATGGTGACTTGAGCGAAAAAGCCCGATTTGGCGATAGGCTGCCAGAAGGTGTTTCCAATCCGGCATTGGGCGATGTGGATGGAGACGGTTTCATGGAGATTGTGGTCACAGCCGGCGGACAGGTGTGGTGTTTTAATCACAACGGGAGTACGGCAAACGATTTTCCGGTTCCCTTCTATCCAAGGAATATCGGTTTGTCCGATCCCATTCTGGGAGATGTAGACGGGGACGGGTATGTGGATATTGTGGCTGTTTCATCGCAGGGCAACGTGGAAGCCTACCGCTACGACGGGCGTGTGGTTGAAGGATTTCCTCTGACCACGGGCGGATCACAGAGGATCTCTCCCACGCTTCTGGATCTTGATGACGACGGCAAGATCGAAATGGCGGCGGTTTCGGAGCAAGGTTTTCTTTTTGGGTGGAATTTTTCCGGCACCTATTCTTTGGAATCGGTTCCCTGGGGGAGTTGTTTTCACGATCCTGCCCACACCGGAATCCATCGCCAGAGATTGCAGCCTGAAGCCCCGTCCGGAGATTGGATGCCGTCCAGTTTGGTTTACAATTATCCCAATCCGACCAGCGGAAATTACACAACCATCCGGTACCGTTTGGAACAGCCGGCAAAGGTATGGATTACCATTTACAATCTGGCCGGAGAACAGGTGGACAGCTTTCCCGGCCCGGGGGAAGCCCAAACCGAAAACGAGGCCATCTGGTGGCTGGCAAAAGTTGAAAGTGGTGTCTATTTCTGCCAGGTGAAAGCGGTTGGGAACGGCTTGGAAAAGGCCGTCACATTCAAGATTGCGGTCGTAAAATAGGGAGATCCGAACTGTTTGTGAATCTGCATCGGAATGGGATACGAGGAAGCTTCAGAGTGAGACGAAGCGATCTTATTCTGTTTCTGGGTTTGTGTCCGGTGGGTTGGGCAATTGCTCAACTCCAGACGTACAACCATCCTGAGCTTGCGTGGCGGTCCATAGAAACCGATCACTTTTTTGTGCACTTTCATCAAGGCACAGAGAGAACGGCCGCTCTGACAGCCAAGATTGCCGAGGAGATCTACGAACCGATTACCTCCCTTTACCGATACACACCCGATGGAAAAATTCACCTCATCGTTCGAGACCACGACGACGATTCGAACGGCGCCGCTTTTTACTACGACAACAAAATCGAAATATGGGCTCCGGCCCTCGATTTTGCGCTCCGGGGAACCCACAACTGGCTTCGGGATGTGCTTGCCCACGAATTCAGCCACATGATTTCTTTGGGTGCCGCCCGAAAAATGCCGAGGCAGATTCCGGCCATTTATTTTCAGTGGCTGGACTATGAAAGAGAGAAACGGCCCGATGTCATTCACGGGTATCCCAAAACCCTGGTCTCTTTTCCATGGGCAGGAACTGTTCTTCCGATGTGGTTTGCCGAAGGGATTGCCCAGTTTCAGAGAGCCGGTCTGGATTACGACACCTGGGATACACACCGGGATATGGTTCTCCGTACGGCTGTTTTGGAAGAAGATCTTTTGCCGCTCGCGGAAATGGCCATTTTCGGCAAAAACAGTCTGGGCAACGAGCGGGTGTACAATCAGGGATACGGGCTGACATTGTACCTTTTTCATCGGTACGGGGAAGACGCACTGCATAAACTCATCCAAGTCATGAAAAAGCCCTGGAGGGTGAGTTTTTCCGGAGCGGTGAACGAAGTGCTCAAGAAGAGCGAACGCGCATTGTACGAAGAATGGAGCGATTGGCTTCACCAAGGATACGTCAGCGGAAGCGATGCCATCCGGCAGAATCGGATTCAGGGACACATCGTGGAGGGAAGAGGAACGGCAAATTTTTATCCCTCCATCTCTCCTGATTGCCGATGGATCGCCTATATTTCCAGTCGTGGGCAGGATTATATGTCCCAGTTGAACCTTTGGTTGTACGATCGGACATCCGGGAAAAGCCGAAAATTGCGAAGCGGGGTCACTTCTTCGGTCTCCTGGTCTCCGGACGGAAAAAGACTTGTCTATGCCAAGAAGACGGCACGCACGCCGCAGGGGTCGCATTATTACGATCTCTACATCTACGATCTGGAGACGCAAAAAGAGAAGCGGATCACCAAATCCCTTCGGGCACGTCAGCCGGATTGGTCCCGCGATGGACGGATGCTTGTCTTTATCGTGGAGTCGGACGGCATATCCAATCTGGCCATGATCGGGGCCGATGGTTTGGGATTTAAAAAAATTACTTCGTTTCAGAATGGCGAAGTCTATTCTCCCCGATGGTTTCCGGACGGCAAGAAAATTGTGTTTGCTCTTTCCGAAACGAAGAATGGGAGGGACATTGCTGCTGTGGACACCAGCGGATCGGATTTTCATTACCTCCTGCGGACGGACTCAGACGAGCGGGATCCTTTTTTTGGGAAGGACGGTGGTTTTCTGTACTACGCAAGCGACAGGACGGGAATTTTTAACCTCTACAGAATGGATGTGAATTCAAAACGAGAAGCGCAGATTACCAACGTGGTAGGAGGCGCTTTCATGCCGGCTGTGGACGAGAAGGGGAGTCTTGTGTATTCCCTCTTCCAGGCCGACGGCTACAAAATTGCCCGAATGGATTCTGTGGTA
>Ga0172365_10003595_pt1 | contig 11524 bp, 12 predicted proteins | sample LakKivSesite48cm_FD_114535 | JGI IMG/M metagenome (GOLD analysis project Ga0172365, IMG submission 114535) | Sediment microbial communities from Lake Kivu, Rwanda - Sediment site 48cm | ecosystem: Environmental > Aquatic > Freshwater > Lake > Sediment | place: Rwanda: Western Province, Lake...
CAGCGGTAAAATACAAATTTGAATAAGTTCATGCCAAAATGGATCAAGACCAGTAGTTTCAGTATCAATGACACAAAGTTGATTACCGTTCCAGTGTACCATACTGTTAGCCATTAGTTTGTCTCCACATTGAAAGTATATTAACTACTGTATCAGTTATTAAAATTTGGATTATTTGCATTATTTCTTGAGGACTCTCTTTGACCGTAACTGGTCCGAGTGTTCCGAATAAAATACTTCCAGAATCCTTTGATATAATTTTATTAATTTGTAATATGTTTAAATAAATTTTATTACCATTTGTCTCAGTTAATCGTATAAACATTATCTAACTTCCTTAATCCAAAGACACTCTTTACTGTAAGAACGTTCTGTTATATCTTTTAATTTTAATTTTTTATTACCAGCATTTTGCCCAATAGATTCAATAGAAACAAAAGCGTCCCAAGTATAGATTTCATCCCAAGGATTATTATCAAAAATAGGATTACCAGCATATCCTGATAGTGCACAAAATCCTTGACAATTAAAGATAAAAGTAATTAATTTTCTATAGGTATCCTCATCAAGTGCATATTCATAAATACCAGTAGAAGCATCAATATAAGGTGGATCAATATAGAATACAGTTTCAGGTGTATCATAATCTTTCATACAATCATACCAATCCTGATTCTCAATTTGCACTTTAATCATTCTATCACGGATTGGTGCAAATGATTTAAGTTTGCTTTGAATCTTACCCGCAAGAGATGTGCCGCCAGTTAAAGCACGACCAAAACAACGACCAAGATTTGCAAAAGAATATATAATCATATAATACCAACGAGCGGCCCGTTCAACGTCATCTTGAACATTTTTCCAAGTAGATTTACACCATTCAAATTCTTCTCGGCTGTGAACTGTAAGATCAAGACGTTGACAAAGTTGCTCAAATAGAATTGGATCTCGAATCACTCTAAAAAAGCTACAAACACCGCCATATCGGTCATTAAATACATCTAATTTGGATGGTTGTCTTGCCAGACCAATTGCAAAAGAACCACCAAAAGGTTCAACATAAGCATTACGATATGGTAGATGTGGTAAAATTTTACCAAGTGATTTACTTTTGCCACCGGGCCATCCAAATGGTACTTTGACAATTTCACTTGGGTCATGATCGATGTGTCCTGTGAGTGCATCTAACTCATCAAATAATCCCATGAGTGTGCTCTCCATCATCTATCGTTTTAAAATGTTTCTTAGGATGATTACCTTCTACAAATTCCATAAGAGCAAGATTTGCTATATCAACTAAGATTTCATCATTACCAGTTTGTTCATATAGTTCTAGTCTCTTTTTAATATCTGTTAGACGATCAAATTTAAGTTTTCCTTCTTCTTTGATCCGGCCATATCGAAAACTACCCATTAGTAATCTTTGACGCATGGCCTGTTCAAATTCAGGGCACCATTCAGTTTGTTTCAAAGATTCCAAATCAGGCATTCTTTCAATATAACCAGAATGACTTAAAATACTTTTTCTAAGATGGTCAGTGATTGTCAAATCTTCCCCTTGGAATGTAGCGAAGTATTAATAGCAGTTTGTTGTTTTCTCGCAGAAATTAAAGAAGAATGACCACCACCATCTGCGGCAGTTCCACCTTGATTCTTAGTAATTTGTCGAGTATCACAATCTACAATACGCCATTTACCGTTGCGTTTTTCTACACAGACTGGCATTTTTGTGTCTCCTAAATTGAGAGGTTGATTTATCGTTACGTTTAACTAAAATCATTAGTATGTTATTTTCTACTATAAAATGAAAATCATGTACAAGTCCACAGTCACAACAAGCAAATTTTAAATAATTTGTTTTCCAATTAAATTTTATAGCAGCATTATCAACGTATAATTGCTTATATTTACTCAAAGTAACTCCTTAGATTTGAATTTAATTTTACCATAGGCCCAAATACCTGCGGATTCCTCAATCAAAAGAGCTTTATTATTTTTAATATTTACACCAATAAAAGCGTCATGTGGTAATGCAATTATCTGGCTAAGATTATGTTCAAAAGCATACATAAGTTGTCTATGTTGCTCTTTATTTAAGTTATCTAATATATGTTTAATCATCATTCGAGTAAATAATCACCCTGAACGGTTAATTTTTTACCGGATTCATTTTCAGTTCCATGCCAAGCGATATTACCAATATAGAATTGACCGTCTTTACGTATTCTGGCTTTAGGATACTGTGGTGGAAATTCTCGTCCTACGCGATTCTTAGTCCAAAAATTAGTTTCATTAGGTTCCAACCACTCTACAAATTTATCAAAAAAATCACTGAACTTAATCATGCAACCATCAAGTGGGATACATTTATCTTGAATAAATCTTTCAAGTGCTGATTGATTCATCTGTTCAACAAGTTTCTTATCTTGCGTAGAAATTACTGGAATATTAAGACGATCAATGGGTTCTGGTAATTCAAGATTCATAATTGCAGTAACGAAATGTTGAGCCTCTTTTTCCAAAAGAACCATTAATTTCTTTTTAGGAATCATTTCTAAAGGATCAAGTGGCTTAACGTATAACATTGTAATACGTGTGTCACCGGGAAATATAGGACAAGCTTGATGATCATTATTGCATTGTATCCAATGTGTAGTATTTTGAATATGATAAGGTGATTTATACATATGTCGAATATTGAGTTGTTTACTTGTTACCCAATCCTTAATCCTGCTAAGGGCTTTTTTATTATGTCTAAGATTTGTTTCTTCAATGATACAAAGTATAGCTCCTTCAAGTTCTCCATTAAAGTCTGTAGTATCTGAAAGTGCAATATCTGCTCGTTGGTATCCTTTCGTAATAAGTAAAGAGAGAGCTTCATGAAATATACTTTTCCCTGAATCCTGTGGTCCATATAAAAAGAGATAGGGAAGAGATTCAGTTGGTTCTTGAAAAACTGAGGCAATCCAGCATTTAAGATAGTCAGCACCGTTGGTAATTCCATTTGCAACTGCCCACCCATTATTTTTAATACTGTCATTAAGTGCTTCTCCACAATGATTAAGAATCTTTAACCAAGTAGGATATATTAAATTTTCAACAATTTGAAGTGGAATATATTTAAATTGTGCAGCAGCTCGATTCCATTGTCTGTCACCGGGATATTCTGCTTGAAATGGTTTGTTAACAAGTTTCCAACATTTTAATACAGATGTACCAATAATATCTATGGAATCTTTACCATTAAAACCCATTGAATTTAATGCTGCTTTAATGTGTGTTAAAGGTTCCGTTCTCCATGTTCCATCGGATTTTACCATCCACCCTGAATCTTCACCATTTTCTGTTACAAGATGTCGAACTAAATCATCATAATTTCCTAAATCAGATTCAATTGGAGCCGGTGCTATTGAATTAAAAATCTTTTTCCATTCTTTTCTATCAGGTAGCCAACCTTGCATCTGGTCTGCACCGTCATTGGCGTCTCGTTCAACTTCAATCACAACTCGACCATCTTTATGTGTATATACACTAGCTTTTCTATGCATCATAATAGGACTAATATTGGGTGTAATTCCAAGCATTTGAACTGCTTGAATGGCAACTTCAGTTTCTCTAAATTGGAATCTTCCTTTAGTATCCTCGATACCACCTAATGCACGGCAAGCGGTAGCAAGATCGGGTTCTTGATTAAGAAAACATTTTGTCCAACCTGCACCATCTTGTATCCAAGAATCATCTTCTTTAACACCTGGAGTATAACGTCTTACACTCCAAGCACCATGTCGGAGTGGAAAGCAAAAACAATTTTGTTCATCAAGATTTGTAGCTTGTGAATTTGTTTTAAAAATACCACGTAATCCTAATTCCTTATGTGCTTTGAGTAACCATACTGTATGTGTGACAAGCATATGATGATCTTGATCCCACCACCATAAGGCATTATTTTCTTTTAACCAATCAATTAACTTAATATGATCTTTATCTAAATTAGTGTGTGGTCGTTGTCCTGTAAGTTCTTCAAATGAATTATAATTACCACTATTTTCTATTTCTTGTGGCAAATTTTTTCTTCTATGTCCTGTAATAACTTTAATATGATCTTTCCAATTTTTAGGTAACTGATCATTAGGAATAATGATACCTTGTTTAATAAGTGTAAGACCATCAGTACCAATCATTTTGCGGTGCCAAATCCACATATTGCCACCACAAATATCAACCTTTGAACTGAAATCAAAACCAGTTAAAGCTGACATTATACCTAATAATGATCGTGCTAATGCTGCATGTTCATTATGATTATTAGTAGGTACATTATCAAGGAAAATATAAATATGTAATCCGGTTCCTGAGGTTGATTTGCGGATAGTTACCCAAGGAATCTTAAATGCCGCATCCTTAACGATCTCAAGTTCTTGTGATGATAATCCAGAATCCTGATGCTTTTCACCAATTATAGCATCAAAATCAAATGCAACCCATTTACTAATTTTATGTTGCCAATTCCAACCAGTCATACCAATACCTTCGGCATGTTCGGCTAAATCATATTTAATTTCGGAATCTTCGTAAATAGGATTAATTTTAGCATTAAAAGGTATTCTAAATGGCTTCCAAGTAGTTAATCCATCTGACCAACCCAACCATTTTCTACCTTGATATTCCCCATCAACCCTAATACCATTATCTTGTGCTACATTAACTTGTACTTCCATCCCATAATCATATAAAGATGCCAAATCATGATGTGTTTTAGCAGTTAAAAAAGATTTAACTGCTTCGGTTTTAGTTGGCATGGATTCCAGATACTTAAAAGTGATTTCAAAATCATAATCAAATCATGTCCCGCACTATAATATATTACTACGGTATAAGTAAATTGAACACCAAGAAACTGAAATACTGTTTTAGGTCATTGACTAGTATATAGACAAATATAATCAAATCAATTTCTATATTCCTATATACTGGTCTAAAACATTATTTCAGTTCCTTGGTGTTCAATTATGGTTGCCTGTAGTAATATACATTTGAGCGGAAGTGAGCTAATCTTTCAGGTTGATTTGATTATGCAACTTCCAAAAACGATTCCTAAATCAACAAAGGAGTAATCAATGAGCGGTCAACCAGCAATCATTCAACTCAAAAAGGTCCGTCCGAATCCTGTTGCATTGCGAACTGTAAATCATCAATCGGAAACCTATGAAGGGATTAGAGATTCAATTAAGGAAAAGGGGATTCTGAATCCTCCGAGTGTGCGTCGTAAGGAAGATCCTGAGACGCACGAAGAGTACTACGAACTGATCGATGGTCTGCATCGTTATACGGCGGCTCTGGAAGTGGGATTAGTTGATATCCCAGTTCTGGTGCTGGATTTCAATGATGCTCAGGTTCTTGAGGCACAGATTGTTGCTAATCTGCATAACGTTAAGACTTCTCCGAGTCAGTTCACCAAGCAACTTAAACGTATTCTGGCAATGAATCCGTTGATGACGGAATCCGAGTTGGCCCAGAAGTTAGGTTGCACCATCCAGTTCATTCAACAGCGCCTGTCACTCGTCAATATTGAGAATGTAGAAATCCTCAAGTTGGTGGATGACGGTAAGATTCCATTGACAAATTCTTATGCTCTGGCTAAGTTGCCGACCGAGGAACAGCAAAATTTCCTTGAGCAGGCAATGACCATGAAACCCGATGAGTTCATTCCGCTAGTTAACGCTCGTGTGAAGGAACTCAAGGAAGCTCGTCGTCAGGGTAAAGAAGGTGCTGAAATCAAGTTTGAACCGGTCGCTCATCTCCAAAAGATTAGTGACATTAAGAGTGAACTTAATTCTGGTGCAATTGGTAAGGTTCTGTGCAAGAAACATAAGTTGAATACAGCTATTGAAGGATTCTCGATGGCTTTGAATTGGGTTTTGCATATGGATCCTCAATCCGTGGAAGCCCAAAAGACAAAGTTCGAAGCGGCCCAGAAAGAACGGGAAGATGCTCGCAAGAAGCGTCTTGTTGAACAAGCTGAGAAGAAGAAGGCCAAAGCCGAAAAGGAAGCCAAGGAAGCTGCTGAGGCTGTTGCCAAGGCAGAAGAAGCGCTGAAAAAGTAGGCATGGTCTTTGGGATGTGCGAAAGCGGGGCCGGTGAAAGCCGGGCAGATGGAAGGCGGGCACCATCTGAGCATAATAACCAATAAAGGGAAAAATGATGAGCGATGAAACATTGATTCCAGCGGAAATTGTAAATCAATTACCACAAAAGTATTCACAAGCAGATTTTGAGGCAATTTCTACAAGCGGGAAGTATTTAGCTCGTTTGCAGTTAATGACTTCGAATTCTAAACAATGCAAAGATGGCACGTTTCCAATTAATCATTTTGCACTGATCAAAGATAATCTTTATAAGGATCTTGGATCAACGGTTGATGTTTTAATTGTGGCGTGGCGTCCTAAAGCACTTCGTCTTGATGAACCGGTTATTTCTATTTTTGATCCTCAAGACCCACAGTTCAAACAGATTGCTGAGGATTCTGAGGAGCAAAATTCCAAATGTATGTATGGTCCAGAATACTTAGTTTGGATTCCTGTAGTTACTCAGTTTGCACTTTTCTTTATGGGTTCTAAGAGCGCCCGTCGCGAAAGTGCAAATATGAATGCCAGACTCTTAAAGGCTGGTACTCTAAAGCCTAAGAAAATCGAGACCAAACAACGCACGTGGTTCTGTCCTACAGCCACTCCTTGTACTACTCCCTTTGATTTGCCATCAGCAGATGACATCAAACAGGAGAAGGAGAAATTTGATAATCCTCCTAAGTCATTAGTTGAAGAAGCTGATGACACTGGAGATGATACTAAAGAAGATCGTGCTCGATAATTTCTCCTGGGTTACCTCACCTCCGGCTGATGTGGAATCAGCCGGAGGTGGGGATTATAAGGATTCAAAATATGTATGATGTATATCCAATCGCACGGACTCAAGTGGATTGGAATCTTTTTATAAAATTAGGATTACAGGCATTTAAAGTTAGTCCAACGCGTGGGTTGGATGATTATGGAATCTCTATTGAATCTCCTGTTGCTTATCTTGCTTGTTTAAATTTTGAAAATAATCCATTGCAACAGTTGCGTAATGGTTTTCTAGAAGGTCCCACTTTTAAACATTTTTATTTTAGTTTTCTTACGATTGGGGAATCATTTATTTTTACACAATTTGAGGGTGAATTTGAAATTTTTCTAAAACGTATTCCTAGTGATTTTAAACAGGAATATGTTGCAATAATGACAGCAAGTATTCAAACTTGGATAAATGTTTCTATCCGATTTTGTAAATCTTTTAGAATGTTTGAAAATAGGGCCATTATAAATCGGATTGTAAATCATCTTGAAAATATGGGTTTCAAGGAACTTTGGAATGATTATGAAAAAGTAACACTTGATGATAAAACATTTATTCTTAAGGCAATAAAATGATCCGCAAATTAAAAGCAGGTAAATATATAGTTACTGTAGAATTTATTGAGATTCCAGGAACTAATAGATATTATATTAAGTTTCCTTATAATAAAAAATTGATTGATGAAATTAAAGTTCTCGAAGGAGCCAAGTGGCATGGTTATGATGAAAAACCTAAAAAATTGTGGTCTATTCCACTTACTCCTAGAAATAAATTTCAATTGAATTTTCTAGATGTTAACTGTTCAAATCCTTACATTATGTACGATTTGCCTCTTGTTGATTTTTCTACTACTAGACCACTATATACACACCAGATAGAAATGTGTCGTTTTGCTTTAACTAGACATTACTGTATTTTTGCTTGTGAAATGGGTACGGGTAAAACTTTATCCGCGATTGAAGTTATTGAACATGCTAAGAAAGATGGCATACTAGATAATCAAATTCTATATGTGGGACCAAAATCCGGTGTTAAAGCTGTGGGTCGTGAACTTGTAAAGTGGAATGCTAAGTTTGATTTACGATTAATTACATATGAAGGATTGGTAAAAGAGATTAAATTTTGGAGTAATAGTGATATTATTCCGCGTATTGTAATTTTTGATGAATGTTCTAAATTAAAAACACCAACAGCACAACGCTCAAAAGCAGCATTAGAACTTGCAAATATGGTGCGTGAATTCTGGAAAGAAAAGGGATATGTAATCCTAATGTCTGGTACACCAGCACCTAAGTCTCCTGTTGATTGGTGGCATCAGGCAGAAGTTGCTTGTCCAGGATTCTTACGTGAAGGCAATATTCATAAATTTAAAGCAAGATTATGTATTATCGAGGAACGTGAATCTTTAGCCGGTGGTAGATTTCCGCACATTGTAACATGGATGGATGATGAACATAAGTGTGCTATTTGTGGGCAACTTAAAGAACACAATAATCATCAATTATTTATCACCAAAGAGGCAGGTGAATTTCTTGGTGAAACTAAAATGACTCAGGCTTTACAACGTATTGAGAAACCATTATCAGAAGAACAATTAAAATCTTTAGCACAAGATCACAATGAAATTCAAAATCTTCAATATATTAATTCAAACTATCATCCATTTAAGGCATCCCGTAACGAGATTAAATATTTATATGAAAGATTAAAGGGTCTTGTATTAGTAAAATTTAAACAAGACTGTCTTGATCTACCAGACAAGCAGTATGAAATTATCAAAGTTAAGCCGTCACCTGAAATTCTTAGAGCAGCTAAAATTATTAAAACAAAGAGTACAAGAACTATTACTGCTCTCACTTTACTTCGTGAACTATCAGATGGATTCCAATATGAATTTAACGAAGACGGCAAGGAAACTTGTCCGGTATGTCATGGTTCTGGAATAACGAAGATAAAGATCCCAAAATCATTAGTTAATACACAAGCACCTTTGGATATTAAGGTTGAAGATTTTACAGAAGAAACTATTACTTGTGAATTGTGTGGCGGAGATAAAGTTATTCCACACATGTCACGTGTTGCGAATGTTCTTAATGAATCTCCAAAGGATTCTGCTTTTATTGAATTACTTGACGATCATGAAGATGTTGGTCGTTTTGTGGTTTGGGGTGGATTTACTGGAACCATTGATAGATTAGTGAATATTTGTCATCAATATAGTTGGGCAACTTTACGTGTTGATGGCCGCGGTTACTTTGGAACTTCGTCTACAGGTGAAACCCTTGATTCAGATGAGTTACTTGATGCTATGGATAATTCACACCCAAGACGACAAGAGCTGTTAGATAAATATCCACAACTTTGTTTTGTCGGGCACCCCGAAGCAGGAGGTATGGCATTAACTTTAACAGCATCACCTACTGCACTTTATTATTCTAATAGTTTCAAGGGTGAGTCTAGGATGCAATCTGAGGATCGAATACATCGTATGGGTATGGATAAGAATCGTGGTGCAAGAATCATTGATCTTATTCATCTTTCTACAGATCAACTTATTCTTGATAATCTTAAACAAAAACGTAAATTACAGAATCTTTCAATGGGTGAATTATCAGAAGCACTGGAGAAAGAAGAAAGGGTAATATAATGTTAAAAGAAGTATTAGAAATTCCAATGGCTAATATTCTAGTAGATAATTCTTTTAATTGTCGTGGTGATTTTTCTGCATTAGATGTTGCAGATTTAGCTAAAGATATTCAATTGCACGGATTACTACAACCTGTATTAGTGATGTCTTTTCATGATCCTAATAATCCTCAATATAAATACAAGCTCATTGCTGGTTATCGCAGGTTCATGGCTCATCGTATACTCCAAGCGGAATCAATTAAAGCTGTTGAAGTCGATCATTTAATGACTGAGGCAGAAGCTCGACTCTTTAATCTTGCTGAAAATTTACAGCGTAAAGATTTAAATATTTTACAGGAGGCCAAAGCACTTGCACATTTAAGGATGCTTGGTCTCAGTGAAGAAGATATTTCTGAGCAATTACACATGTCACGTGGTTGGACTCAACTTCGTTGTATGGTATTAGAATTACCTAAAGAATTATACCCTGATATTTTAGCAGGTAATATTGTACAATCACAAATACGGCAACTCTATTCAGTGTATAGAGTGAATGGAACTTTAGGCGTAATTAATATTGCTAAAAAGATGAAGGATGACAAAATCCGTGGTGTTACTAAAAATTATGCGCCTAAAGCTAAAAACACTAAACATCTTCGTAAACGTTCTGAATTATTTGATTTAATTGAATATCTATTAGATAATTTTAAAGATGTAGATAATCTTAGTCTTGCTACCCGTTCACTTTCATGGGCATCTGGTGAAATTTCTGATGTAGAATTATTTGAGACATTCAAAGAAATTGCAAATAAATATAATCGCACTTTGGGCCCAATGAAAAATGATATTTTATGATACAGAAACGTGCGGATTGCACGGTCCCATAGTTCTTCTCCAGTGGGCAGAAAATGATGGAGAAATAAATCTTTATTGTCCCTGGAAAGAAACTATACAAGATAGCATTAATCTTATAGAAGAATTAGTCAAGAATCCTGATGGCATAGTGGGTTTTAATCTTGCCTTTGATCATTTTCATCTTTGTCAAATGTATACAACTTTACTGTTGATGTCTGATTATGGCGCTTACTTAGAAGACTGTATTGAAGAATATGCCCTTAAAGAAGAACAGGCTAGATTTGGTCCTTGTCTAAAACCTATACATTGTTTTGATGTTATGTTACATGCCCGTAAAGGCAAGTATCAAACTACAATGGACCGTGATGAAATTAGAATCAAACGTGTTCCAACAGCTTTGGCAACTTTACTTGCAAAAGAACTTGATACTAGAATCAAATTGCCTGATATCTATTTTGCTCGTAAAACATCTAAAGAACGTTGGACAGTACACGATGTCTATGATGATGTACGAGATATTATTCCAGATTTTAAAGATATTGTTTTAACTTTTGCTCCATCAAGTGCGCTTAAAGCTCTAGCCGCTGAGGCTTTAAATGTTGATGTTGAAACTATCAAATTGTTTGCCGATGTTGAAGTTAATAAAGAATTAAGACCAAAGGAATTAGGATATGCGCCATTTGCTACAGCGCCTTTCATTGAAACGTTTAAAAATGGCAGAGAGATTATTAGACAACCTTCACCAAAAGACTGGTTCGGGAAGTGGCCGTCCGTTATTAAATTTTATATTACTCATTGGAACTATAATAATATTGCTCGTCAATATGCTTCTGATGACGTTAAATATACACGCGCCCTATATAAATTCTTCGATTGCCCTATTCTCGATGATACTGATAGCGTTCTTGCTTGCATGGTGGGAGCAGTAAGATGGCGTGGATTTAAAATTGAATTAGACAAACTTCAAGCATTAAAAGAAACAGCTATTAGGCGTATTAACGATGTGCCATTTAATTTTAAATCACCATTTGTTTGTCGTAAATATCTCAAACAAGTAATGTCTAATACTGAACTTCTTGCAATGAATATTAATGGTAAAGTTACAACTAAAGGTATCATTCTTGAGGAAATAGCAAAATGGAAAAATTCTAAA
>Ga0172365_10003598_pt1 | contig 11519 bp, 16 predicted proteins | sample LakKivSesite48cm_FD_114535 | JGI IMG/M metagenome (GOLD analysis project Ga0172365, IMG submission 114535) | Sediment microbial communities from Lake Kivu, Rwanda - Sediment site 48cm | ecosystem: Environmental > Aquatic > Freshwater > Lake > Sediment | place: Rwanda: Western Province, Lake...
TCGAGATCGGTCCGCTCTTCGTCGGATAAGTTGATAATGTACTTTTTTCGCGGCATCTCCAGGTTCTCCTTTGACCTGAAGATTGCAAGTTTGGTTCCATCTTATTCATTATGACTGACTACTTAGAGTACATTGCCGTTATCATTCCATTCATCAGCTATAATCATCTCATGCCTTCCTATCCCGTTCCCCTTCATGAGATACGCCGTGAGCTAACCGTCTCCAACTCGCGTTTCATCTCCTCCCTAGCCCCGGCCTTCTCGGTCGACGAAGCTAGAGCTTTCATCCAGCGCATCAAGGAGGAGTTCCCCGATGCCTCACACCACGTGCCCGCCTATTTGATCGGCCATGGCGATTCGGAGGTTGCCCACTGCTCAGATGCTGGCGAGCCATCCGGCACTGCCGGCCGCCCGGCCCTGGCGGTGCTGCGCGGCAGCGGGCTGGGGGATGCGTGTGTGGTGGTCACTCGCTACTTCGGCGGCACCAAGCTGGGCACGGGCGGCTTGGTGCGTGCCTATTCGGAGGCAGTGCGAATGGTGGTGGATGCCGTGTCACGCGGCCAAAAAGTGCTTACCCACACCCTCCTGCTGGCTTTCCCCTATACCTACCTGGAGAGGATCAGGCTGCTTGTGGCAGCCATGAACGGCAGCATCCTGGACGAGGAATTTACAGCAGATGTGACCATGAGCGCGCGAATGAGGGTGGAGAATCTGGAGGAGTTTCAGTCAAAGCTAAGCGAGCTGACCAATGGCAGGATCGAGGCGGAGATCATCAGCACCGAAAATGTGCTGATGCCGCTCTTGGCTTAGTGTTTGTCATGTAATAATTTATTCGTGTATCATTCGTGGATTGTTGCCTACAAAATCATCAGCACGCGCTCGTGGACCGAGAGCTCACGGTAGATCTTGTCCAGCTGCTCCTGGTTTTCGGCATTAACCCGCACGGTCAGCGAGAGGAAGCGGCCTCCCCTGCTTAACCGTCTGGACACCACTTCCTCTGCAACTGTGGCATGCTTGCGGATGATCTCTATCACCAGGCTTTCGAAATCTTCCTGGTTGGCCCCCATCACTTTAACGGGAAATACACACGGAAACTCCATACCTCTTTCACCTGTAATCAATTTGCCAGGCGCAATTATACCTAAGGATTGGGCGTCCCGTCCCATCCGGCCAGGCGCGCCGAGAGCCACCACAACGCCTGCCCCTTCAGGTAGCAATTCAGCGAGTGCGAGTGTGCGCAGCTGATGGCCGGGTCGGGGCAATAGCCGGGATGGCTGTCACACCATTCCTGACACCACGGGCAACTGTCATTGGGGTTGAGGTAAGGTGTACCATCTGGCAGCCAGCTCTCGATATCGGCAAAATCGTACAGGATCTTGGCGTTAGCCATCACATAGGTTCGCACCATGTTGTTGTTGCGGTTCAGCACGCTATCTCCTGGCACACCATCGGTATGCCCGGTCATGTACACGAAGCGCACGTTGGGGTATTCGCCTTCCAGCTGGGTCAGCATGTCCAGGTATTCCTGCACGTCAGACTCGCTCAGCCATGACATCTCGCCGCACCACGACCACATGAAGGCGTTGGCTTGCGGCGCGCCATCCAGCATACTGCGTGCCGTGCTGAGGAAGGCCGATGCATTCCACGACCAGCCGTTGTTATAGCCAAAGCGCAGGTAAAGCGGGTCACCCTGGTCTGGTGGCACCATCCATTGTTTGATGAAGTTATAAGCGGGTGGGTTGACATAAGTGCTCAGGTAATCGGCTCCAGCCCACAATTGGGTGCCATGCGAGGTGGAGCCATATGCCCACACCACATCTTGCTTGGCCGCTTGCAACCAGATGTTCGGGATTTGGGAGGCGTCGCGCGCAGTGTGGTCGATGATGATCGCCTCTGGCAACCCAGCCTTATTCAGCATGGGTAGGTAGACCGATTGTGCATCTTGCACGAACAGGTTTTTTGCATTCAGCTGGAAGCGTGAGGTGGATGCCAGCACAGAGGTAATCTGGGCAGTCACCAGGATGAAAAGGAAGAACACCAGCACGGCTGCGGTGATGAACACCCATGGGGCAACTCTCTCGGTTTTCATTCTCTCCTCCTTAGATGATCTACAGTTGGGAGTACATCTCGTTGATCATCTGCAACATGCGCTCGAAATGCGAGCCCTTCCAATAGATCTGATCGCAGGCCGGGCAGATGCGGAATTCGTCATAATACTTCTTGGTGAGCGGCTCCAGACGGTCGATGATTTGCTGCTTGGGCACGGGTTGCAGCGGGGTGTTGCACTTCAGGCATCGCTGAAATGGCTTGATTTGCTCAAACAACTTGAAACGCTTCAGCACTTCTGCCACCTGCTTTTTAGGATTTGAATGGTGGATGCAATATCCGAGCCTGATTACCTTGCGCATCAGCAGGCGGCGATCGCGTGTGAGCAGCACACGCTGCTGGGCAACCGCCACTTGGGCCAGTTCTTCATCCTGGTAATCATTACGGTACAGGCTATCAAACCCCAGTACGCGCAGGTAGGTGGCCAATTGCCCCAGGTGGTTATCCAGGATGAAGCAGGCTTCCTCCAGGAGGGGTGAATCTGCCGGATAGGCGATTATTTGTGCTCCTTCCCACAATAAGATTCCCGAGTCAACCGGCCGTCTATCAACCAGCAGGCGACCAAACTCAGTGTGCGGCACCCCCAGTGATTCCAACATATGTTTCAGGTTTTGGTGGGGAGCAAACTCAAGGCTGAATGATTTTCCCCTGCGATAATGCGGCAGGAAGTCGTTCAGCTCATCGGTAAATGTGAAAGTGGCATGCATAACACTCAACAGATGCGGTCCGGGATTGAACCGGTAGTGATCAGTGTTTCCCCTTTTTGGCAGGCATCCCAGCCTGCGTGTATTTTTGAGAAAGTTCTGGAAATTCTGGAGACCCTTTGGAGCGCATGCGCTGTTCTTCGGTCACCTGGCTCACCCTGGGTCCCTCGATCCACTTGCCACCAGCCAGCTCAGCCGTAGCCAGCTGGATGGCTTCCTTGGGGCTATTGGCCCACATGGTCTTACCGTATGGCTCAAGCGATACAGGCGGGTATTCACCTGTTTTACGCTGCTTCATTGCCCCTTCCTTATTGAGGTATATCCCTTCTACATAGTAATTCGGCATACTCTAGGGCTCCTCGCCGAAAAACTGTGGGGGTGCCTGGATGGCCACCACCTCGCCGCGGGTGCATACCTGTCCCTCGGCAGAAAGCCAGGCATCCATCACCACTTTGCGCCCTTTGATCTCTTTTACCCTGGCGCGCACCTCAAGTGGCACCCCCAGCGGTGTGGGCTTTAGATAATCCACTTTGAGGGAGGCGGTCACGAAGCGATAGGCAGGTAGCGTTTCCATGCTGCGCCCATCAGCCTTATAGGCGGCGGCAGCCGCAGTGCCTGTGCAGTGGCAGTCGATCAGCGAAGCGATCAGCCCCCCGTAAACATATCCGGGGATGGCGATGTGGTAGGGTCTTGGGGTGTAATGGCAAACGGTTTCCTCCCCGTCCCAATAGCTCTTGATCTGCAAGCCTTGCTCGTTCAACCGTCCACATCCGTAACAATAGCTCACGTTGTCGGGATAATAATCCTGAAAGGCTTTTTCGCTCATTATCTCTCTATGATTTCCTTTCCCGCCAGCTCAAGAATTCTAAATCCTTCATCCAAAAGCTGGTCTAATATTGCCAATTGTTCCTGGCTTAACTGCTCGCCTGCCTCAAAGCGCGCCTGGTAGCGCAGCAGGCTGCCACGGATCCCGCTTGCCTGGTGTGCATACATTGAGTCGGCAGACAGGTGCTCCAGTCGTTCGGTCACCCGCTTAATCAGCTTAAATTCCTGCTTATCCAATGATGGCCCTTATGAGTAAGCAGTTCAAGGCTTGCCTACCACGAAATGATCCGCTTGGGGATCAGCTTGATCAGCATGTTTTCGGGATTGTTAAGCCACGATTGCGGCTCAGGGTCTTTCACTCCTTCCGCGCCCAGGTAACGCTCATAAATCTTGTTCGAGATTGCACTCACCATCTCGTGTGGCTCAGCAACAAGCTCAACGGACCCTTCGATGAGCACTACCTGTAGTTTGCTGTCAGGTTGTTTTGATTCGATCAGGATTGCTCCACGTGGATTGTCTTTTAACTCGCGGATCTTACGCGTGCTCACAAAGCTGCTCACCCAAATGAATTCACCATCCCACAAGAACCACACTGGCACAACATGGGGCTGCATGGATTTGGGATTGGTGGTGGCCAAACGAGCCAGCACGGGTTCTGCCAGTATTGCTTCTATCAGGGCTTTCCGTCTGTTATTTACAGCTTCCGCCATCCTTGTTCTCCATCGGCCCTACTTGCTGGAGTATAGCCCATAATCGCCCCATATACAACACCTCCAGAATCACGAGAGCCGGGGAGAATGCCCGGCCCTCAAAAAGGAGGAGAAAAAATGTACCAATATTGTGCTTATCATAACTAATATCTCGGTTCCTTGCTTGACGGTTCACATACATTTACCCGATGTTTACCCTTCAGTGTCAAGTTCACGCCGCTGGCGCTTTAATTCTGCTCGTTTGCGCTTATCATCAAGCCTTTGTTTCACAGAGGCTAAGGTAGGTTTGGTCTTGTGTCGGGTTTTAGGCGGCTCACAAGCTTGCCGAATGAGACGGGTAAGCCGTTCATAGGCGGCTTGACGATTTTGCTCCTGTGAACGATATTGCCGTGATACGATGATCAATACTCCTTCAACGGTCAATCGCTTCCCTGCCAGCCTCACCAGGCGCTGTTTTACTTCTTGAGGTAAGGAGGGAGATTCTTTAACATTAAACCGCAGTTTGACAGCTGTAGAGACCTTGTTGATATTTTGACCGCCAGGTCCAGGTGCGCGAATATAAGATAGTTCAATTTCATCATCGTCTAATCGGATTTCAGGCGTTATTTTATGCATGCTATAAGTATAACCGCCTGATAGGTGGTAGTAATAATCTCAGTCGGTGATATGGCTTCTGGCGACCTCACCTGGATAGTGGATGTATGGTTTGGAAAGATCATCTGATTGAAATGAACGATAATGGTGTACCTTGTTTCTGAATTATTGACACACATATTGTTATCGGTTAACATAAAAAATCTTGTAGCACTCTGGGAGTAATGTTGGGTGAATATACTATCTCATACATTCGGTGAGTGCTATCGGTGGCCCGTCATCAAGTGTATGCGCCGGAAATCATCCTGTCCACAACCATAAAAGAATGCTTGAAGAAGATCTTGCACGATTGATTCCGAGAGAAAAATAATTTTGAGCCATCTGGACGACGAATTCACCTCACTATTGATTGTTGTTTTTCTGGCCTTCTGTGTGCCGGTCATCCTGGTTCAGTTTAAAAGGATTCGACTGCCTTTGGTGGTGGGTGAACTCCTGGCTGGGATTATCATCGGGCGCAGTGGGTTTGGCTGGGTATCGCCAGATGACCAGATTTTAAATTTCATTGCTGATTTTGGTTTTGTCTTTCTCATGTTTCTCTCTGGCCTGGAAATTGATTTCTCCAACCTGGGTTTATTATCTGGGAAACCCGCAAAAAAGGGCCCAAAACGCTGGGGACCTTTTTCCATTGCAGCTGTCAGCTTTTCCCTTACCTTAGTCTCGTCAAGCCTGATAAGCCTGGTGCTGGTTCACCTTGGACTGGCGCAAAACATGTGGTTGTTGGCATTGATCCTCTCAACGACTTCTTTAGGGGTCGTGGTACCTGTACTGAAAGAGAAAGGCATCATCGGCAACCAGTTTGGGCAAGCGATCCTGTTCGCGGCTCTGATCGCTGATTTTGTTACCATGTTCCTGATTACAATCCTGGTAGCGATATTATCACAGGGAATAACCCTGAACATTTTATTGGTGGGTTTGCTTTTCGTGGCATTTTTTGGTGCCTTACGCTTCGGACGCTTTTTCAATCGCCTGTCTGGTGCCCGACGTACTTTTGAAGAGATGAGCCACGCGACAGCCCAAATTAAAATCCGCGCAGCTTTTACGCTCATGCTGGCTTTTGTGGTACTTTCAGAATTTTTAGGCACTGAGATCATCCTTGGGGCATTCCTGGCGGGCGCGTGTGTCGCATTGTTAATGACACGCGATGACCAGCATGTTTCTACACAATTGGAATCGATTGGTTATGGTTTTCTGATTCCGATATTTTTCATCAAAGTGGGAATCGACTTTAATTTATCGGCTCTTTTCGATTCATCACAGGCTATGTTGCTGGTTCCCCTGATAATTATTGCTGCTGTGGCAGTTAAAGTTTTTCCAGCCTTAATTTTTCGCTTGCGTTATTCCCTGAAGGAAAGCCTTTCCGCAGGTGCATTACTATCAGCGCGTCTGTCTTTGATTATTGCAGCAGCCGCGGTTGGCCTGCGTTTGGGTGTCATCACCGAAGCCACCAACGCTGCTATCCTGATGGTGGCTATACTTACCGTGACACTGTCACCCTTGGCTTTTTCGCTATTGCTGCCCTCGATGGAGGGTAAACAGCGCCCCCCGGTAATCCTGGTTGGTGCCGGTGAGTTCGGCTTACAAGTTGCAGAGCAGTTGCGATCACATCAGGACCATGTGATCATCCTGGATGAGAATGATGCGCAGGTAGAACGTGCCCGCCAGAGAGGCTTTCGAACGTTAACTGCCACGCTGGAATCAAACGACTCGCTGGTGGGAGAAGTTATGCAGGGGGTAAAAACCCTCGTGTGTACCCTTTCTGATGTCGACCAGAGTTATCGCACCTGTCAGATAGCTCGCACCATTTACGGTATCCCGCATGTAGTTGCCCAGGTACCAACACCGAGCGACCTGATACGTTTTGAACAAATCGGTGTCTATGCTACCAATGCAACCCTTGATCACGCGGCTCTGTTAACCATGCTCACCCGTAACCCGGCCATTTATACTCTGTTGACTCGCACCAGCGATAACAAGGAAGTTTTTGAAGTCATCGTTGAAAACCCGGCCTGCATCGATAGGACCTTACAACAAATCCCCTTGCCGGGCGATACATTGATTTTATCCATTCAGCGCGCCGGGAATTTATTGGTGCCACACGGGGATACCCAGATCGAATTCGGTGATCATTTGACACTGATGAGCTCACTGGAATGGGTAGCTTCAGGTCAACAGCTGTTTTCACGCTCTTCCCAGAGTGAGTCCAACAAATATGATCCACTCTAACGGGTAAATGCGAGCATCATCAAGCAGATAGAATGTAGAACTAAATTCCAAAAGGAAAGCTTAAAGGACGACTTTTTGTATAATGTTGACACCTAAATTTTTTCACGATAATATACAATAAAGTCTGTCTTGATCTGGTGTGGGGATCGCTTTGGAATCGTTACACAGTCAATTCGTTTAGGCATCAATAATAATTACCTTCCGGTGAGCCCACAACTTGAGTTTGGCAGGTACCCAATGGCAAGAGCAGGTTGGGTGGTTTTTGGGCATTTTATTTTTCCTTGTTAATCTTACAAACAGGGCTCACTGAGTGAAATTAATGCATCAAGAATCACCTTATTGTCTTCAGCTATTTATCGACTGCCTGTTTTGGGCAGCACCCTAGCAGGAAAATAGGATGGAAACTGGAGGTAACCATGTCTGACAAATTAAATCTGACGGTAATCGGCGCCGGGCATGGTGGTAAAGCCATGGCAGCCCACTTGGGATTAATGGAATTTCCCACCACATTATTCAACCGGACCGAATCAAATGTGGCCGCAATCAAAGAATTGGGCGGCATATACTTGGAAAGTTACGATGGTGGCCCGCGTGGCTTCGGTAAATTGCGCCTGGTGACTTCTTCCATCGCCGAGGCCCTGAAGGGAGCACAAATTATCATGATCGTGGTTCCGTCCTCTGCCCATGCGGATATCGCCAAGAATTGTGCCCCTTACCTGGTGGATGGTCAAGTTGTCATCCTGCACCCTGGCCGTACTTGCGGTGCCATTGAATTCACCCGCATCATCCGAAATAATGGCTGCACTGCTGATGTGACCATAGCTGAAGCTGAAACCTTTATCTATGCCTCCCGCTCGGATGGTCCCGCCCAGGCACGCATCTTTCGCATCAAGGAAGCTGTGCCTCTGGCGGCTTTGCCGGCTAATCGCAACCAGCTTGTCCTGGATATGGTTCGCGATATCTTTCCACAGTTCATCGATGGGGATAATGTGCTGCAAACCGGGTTGAATAACATGGGCGCCATATTCCATCCTGCCCTCACCATCCTCAATTCAGGTTGGATCGAAACCACCCATGGCGATTTCCAATTTTATATTGAGGGGGTCACCGCCTCAGTGGCGCGGGTGCTGGAATCGCTCGATCGGGAGCGGGTCACTGTGGCCGCAGCCATTGGCATCAGGGCACGCACAGGCATGGAGTGGCTCAAACTCTCTTATGACGCCATGGGTGAGGATCTTAATGAAGCCATCCATAACCAGCCCGGGTATTATGGCATCAACGCACCACCCACCCTGAATCACCGCTACATCTTCGAAGATGTTCCTATGAGCCTGGTTCCCATTGCTTCCCTGGGGCAGCGTTATGGAGTTGCAGTTAACGGAATTGATGCGATAATTAGGTTAGCCAGTATAATTCATCATACCGATTATTGGCGGCGTGGCCGGACGATCGAAAAATTGGGCATTAATAACCTGAGCGCAGAAGAGCTGATCCATTATGTAAAGGAAGGTGTGTTGGAAACCTCCTGAGCCGGCCTCTTGATGATCCTTGGCTAAAGGAAGGGACACGTGGACAATCCAATTCAATCCAAGATGGTGATCCTCCTGGCAGTCTTGCAAGCCCAGGATGCTGACCAGGTTACAGCATCATTACAAAAATTCGGTGTGTCTGCATTTGAGCTCTCCAGCATGGGTGCTTTTCTGGGAAGAAAAAATGTCACCCTGTTGATCCCGGTTCAAGCGACCCATATTGAGCTGGTGCTATCAGAGTTAAAGCGTAATTGCAGGCAGCGTATTGAATACGTGTCCATGCCTATTGAGGGTCAGCCGCTACCCATCCCCAGCCCCATCCCCATCACCGTTGGTGGCGCCACCATCTTCATCCTGGAAATCGAACAATACCTGGAGGTGCTGCAATGAAATTGATGATTGCCATTGTCAACGATGCCGACTATGATAATATTGCCCGTCACCTGACCGATGAGCAATATCGGGTAACTTGCGTTGCTTCCACGGGAGGGCTTTTCAGGCGGGGCAGCACCACCTTGCTGATTGGTCTTGAAGAAGAAAAAATCGGCCGTGCCACAGAGATCATCAAGGAAAACAGCACCGGTGTTGAGGGAGCTGGCACGAGCAAAGCCACCATTTTCGTGTTGAACATAAAAGAATATATCCGGCTCTGAATTAAGATTAACTCCATGATTTACGTTCTCTTATTGTTGTGAAGAGCCCCACACCCGTTCCCATATTTTCTGGATAGCTATCCGTGGTTATCAATTTAGCGGGTCAGAATAAACCACTGAAGCGATCATTATGAAGACTAACTATCCATGGAGTAGTGAATCACATCGCTTGCACGCGCTTATCACTGGGCGTGTTGTCCCCGAAACCGAGAGGTGCATCCAGTGTGGGATTTGTTCATTTATTTGTCCAATTGGGATAGATGTTCGCATGCACGCCTGGTTGGGAATATATGTGGAAGACCCTACCTGCCTGACCTGCGGTGAGTGCATCGAACGTTGCCCGCGTAGTGTGCTGCATTTTGAGAAAACCGAACTATTCATCGAGGAAAAAGAGTGAGCCGTTATATCATCATTGGCACAGGTATTTCTGGCTTCTCTGCGGCGCAAACATTGCGTGACCTTGACGCTGAGTCTGATATCCTGTTGATCAGTGATGATCCTCAAGGTTTTTATTCCCGTCCTGGTTTGGCTTATTATTTATCAGGAGAAATTCCCGAGAAGCAGCTTTTCCTTTTCTCGAAAAAGGGTAAACTCCTTCTGGATGTACAGCATTTGATAGCTCGCGTAACCAGAGTAGATCCACAATCTCATTCGATTCAAATCGATCCAGGCGGAAAGTTAGTTTATGACCGTCTGCTGCTTGCTACGGGCTCGCTAGCCATTCCACTTAAAATACCAGGAACAGACTTACAAGGCGTGGTGAAGCTAGATAACATGCAGGATGCCCGGCGAATTCTTGCCCTGGTGCGAAATTCTAAGACTGCGGTGGTTGTTGGTGGTGGGGTGGTTGGTTTGGAATTATCCGAAGGTCTGGCAGCTCGAGGAATTAAAGTCCACTTTTTAATTCGGGGGGATTGGTTTTGGTCCAACATCCTCGCCGAAGCTGAGGCCAGTATGGTGGAAAAACGCCTTGCGCACGACGGGGTATGCCTTCATCACCACGAAGAGATTGCCGAAATACTGGGCAGGAATGGTAAGGTGATGGGTTTTCGTACCACCAGCGGTCAGGTAATAAATTGCAACATGGTTGCGATTGGAATTGGCGTGAAAGCCTGTCATGAATTGGCGCAGGAAGCCAATCTAAAAACAGACCGGGGAATCCTGGTGGATGAATATTTACAAACGAGTGAATCTGATATTTTCGCGGCTGGTGATGTGGCCCAAATTTTTGACCCGCTTAACGGGCATTATTCCATAGACAATCTCTGGTATCCGGGCCGCAAGCAAGGTCGCATCGCCGCATTCAACATGCTGGGGCATACCCAAATGTACCAGCGCACTGTGGCCATGAATGTCTTGCGATTGGGAGGGGTTATGACCACCATCATTGGCTCGATAGGCACCGGACGTGATGAAGGGCCTGTATACACATCACGCGGTTTCAGCGAAACCTGGCAGCAGTTGCCAAACAGCATCGCTGCCGAGAGTGGTACGGACGTGAGTCACTTAAGGCTGGTTGTTGGTGAGCATCAAGTGATTGGCGCGGTAATCATGGGCGACCAGAAACTATCCCGCCCCCTGCAGGAGATGATTAATCAACAGGTGGAAATTACTCCCATTCGCCAGCAATTGTTGGAAGCAGGCCCACCGTTGGGGCAGCTTGTTATGGATTATTGGCTAAAAACCAGGAAATGAAGGCCTGGCGTCGGGTTGTGCTAGATGCTTACAAGAAACAAAGAACTCTGGTTCGCATTACTGGCAATAATCGCCATAACTGCAATATATAGCTGGGTCGTGTATATATACAGATCCATACCTGCTGCTAGCAGCTTCTTTGGCCACATGATTGGCGTGATTGGCTTCGTGCTGATGTTAATTACAGAGACCCTGTATTCATTGCGCAAACGAAGCCGAAAGGGACGCTGGGGAAGCATGAGAGCCTGGCTCAAGTTTCACATTTTCACCGGTCTGGTAGGGCCATACATGGTGCTGTTGCATACCTCCTGGAAATTCAATGGTCTCGCTGGAGTTACCACCTTATTCACGATGATTATCGTTATCAGTGGATTTATCGGTCGATATATCTATACCCGCATTCCCCGCACATTGGATGGCA
>Ga0172365_10003602_pt1 | contig 11511 bp, 15 predicted proteins | sample LakKivSesite48cm_FD_114535 | JGI IMG/M metagenome (GOLD analysis project Ga0172365, IMG submission 114535) | Sediment microbial communities from Lake Kivu, Rwanda - Sediment site 48cm | ecosystem: Environmental > Aquatic > Freshwater > Lake > Sediment | place: Rwanda: Western Province, Lake...
GCGCTTGATGCCAATCTGTCCGGGTCCTGACCAGGGCATGGGGATAATATCGAATAGGTGGAACCCCACGAGAAAAAAAACGACGGCGACGATATAATTTCCATAACGGCCCACATCACCCATCATGCGTCCTGCCAGTGCGGTAAATAACCCTATTACAGCAATACTTACCATAAGGCCTGAGGAAAAAAGCAAAGCTATGGAGAAGGCTCGCTTTGTTGATATACGTCCCTGCTCGTCTATGAACCCGACAATAAGGGGAATGCTTGAGAGATGGCAGGGACTCAAGACCATGCTCAGGATACCCCAGAGAAATGCTGCGCCGATAGCAAACGCAGGCATTCCCTGAACAGCGCTGGTTAGAGTAATAAAAACTTTTTCAATCACTGCGAATCTCTTTCCTTCAGATCTATTCTCTGCATATCAGGTCACTTCTTCTGACCTGAACTTTTTTTCAATTCTATTCCTAAGACCTTAAAGGTTTCGAGTATCTGCTCCTTCGACATGAACCCCATATGCCGGTAAAGCTCCTTTCCTGAGGCATTATAGAAAATCTGGGTCGGAATAGCACGTATACCATATTTTTGCCCTGCATTCGGATTTTCCCATATGTCAACAAATTCAACGTTCAGAATGCCCGCATAATCCCGCTTTAATTCTTCCAGTACTGGCGCCATCATCTTGCATGGTATACATTGTTTTGCACCGATATCCACTAAGCGCGGGAGGGATTTTGAAGCAGAGGGGGTTTTTACGTCCTTTCCCTCAGAAGTCACTGGGGGAATGGCAATAGCTATTGCAATCAATACAAAAAATCCAAAATTAATTACATTCCTTTTAAAACTATTCAATATTTTATCTTCTCCTTATCTTAGTATTATCGATAATCAAAATAATCGTTATATTTTTGCATTATTCATTCTTCCCAATTCCCTGATCGCTTGTAATATAAGTACCCTTACCTTGCTGGCAAGTACCACAGGTTGAGGAACAGGAATATGCGAGACATCCCACAGCAAAGATTAAAACAGCCAATAATAATCTTTTCATTTGTACCCTTCCACATAGACATTTACTACATACTCTTGTAGCGATTTGCCTCCACATACGCTATCCGAGATGACCTTGCCTATGGGGTCGTTGGTACTTTGATCACAACATGACGAAAAACCTTTAATTGTAACTTTATTATTTTTCAAACCCGACGTTTCTAAAAGTTTTTCATATTCATCGATAAGTATTGCCCCTGCAACGCAACCGACATACGCTTCAACGCTTTCTTTAATGTATGCCGGAAGTTCTTTCAATAAGGCAATATCAGAAATGGCAACTCTCCCACCAGGCTTTAAGACCCTGTAGATTTCTTTTAAAACCTTCTTCTTGTCAATTGACAAATTGATTACACAATTACTTATTACTACATCGATCGATCTGTCATCCACGGGTAATTTTTCAATCTCTCCATGCCTGAACTCAACGTTTTGAGCCTCAATCTTCAATGCGTTCTCCTTCGCTTTTTCAACCATCTCAGGGGTCATGTCCACACCAATCACCTTACCGTTTTTACCAACCTTTGAGGATGCAAGAAAACAATCAAATCCGGCTCCTGACCCAAGGTCGAGAACAATATCACCTTCCTTAAGGTTTGCCAGCGCCATTGGATTTCCACAACTAAGTGCCAGGTTTGCCTCATCAGGGATTACCTTAAGCTCCATTTCCGAGTAGCCTATAGATTTAGCAAATTCCCTCTTGTCAGGCACAGAGGTACCACACCCGCAACTTGATTTTCTTTGAGCGATCTTTCCGTAAGCCTCTTTTACAGCTTTCTTTGCTCTTTTTTTATCCATCAAATCTTCTCCTTTCATATCTTTATTCTATTCAACAATCATTCAAAATATTTTCTCTTAAAATAAAGTGCCACGTTTACAAGACTGATTAAAGCAGGCACCTCAACAAGCGGCCCAATCACCGCAGCAAAAGCCTCACCTGAGTTTATCCCGAAGACTGCAATGGCAACTGCAACGGTAAGTTCAAAGTTATCATAGTAAATATTTTGCACTTGACATGGTAGCAATGTCAAGCATATATTATGTATATATCCGTATATACGGTTATAATTATATAATGAGGTAGAGCGATATGGAACAGATAACCCAGACATTCAGAGCACTTTCAGAAGAGATGAGGCTCAGGATTATGATGCTTTTAATACACGGCGAACTTTGTGTATGCGATTTAATGGCAGTCCTGGATGAGCCTCAATCAAAGGTATCACGCCATCTTGCTTACCTGAAGCATTCCGGATTGTTAAGCAGCAAAAGGGTTGGCGTATGGATGCACTATTTTTTAAAAGAACCCTTAGATGAAATCTCTCAGGCACAACTCAATTTTATGAAGGAAAAATTAGTCAACCACCCGTTGTTTGAAGAAGATTTCAAAAAGATGGAAGAAGCAAAAAAACAGAAGAAATGTGAAAACATTAATTCTATAGTTAGGGAGGATGCATAAGGATGGCTGGAGAACAGATCAGCAGGAAGCTTTCTTTTCTTGACCGCTTTTTAACCTTATGGATTTTTTTGGCAATGTTCGTCGGGGTGGGTTGGGGTTATGTCTCTCCTGGGGTGGTTGACTTCTGGAATCAGTTTCAATCAGGGACTACCAATATCCCCATCGCCATCGGTCTTATCTTGATGATGTACCCACCGCTCGCAAAGGTAAAATATGAGGAACTGGGCGAGGTCTTCAAGAATTATAAGGTTTTAGGGCTCTCTCTCGTTCAGAACTGGGTAGTGGGACCTATCCTCATGTTTATCCTTGCCATTGTTTTCCTCAGGGGCTACCCGGAATACATGGTGGGCCTCATTATGATCGGTCTTGCCCGGTGCATCGCTATGGTTATTGTCTGGAACGATCTTGCGAAGGGTGATACGGAATACTGTGCGGGGCTCGTTGCATTTAACTCTATCTTCCAGGTGCTCTTCTTTTCTGTATATGCATATATTTTCATTACAATCCTCCCACCTATGCTCGGGCTTAAAGGGGTTGTTGTCGATATCACCATTGGTCAGATTGCCGAGAGTGTCTTCATTTATCTTGGCATTCCTTTCATTGCCGGTGTGATCACCCGGTTTGTGTTGATCAATGTCAAGGATAAGACGTGGTATCATGAGAAGTTCATCCCGAAGATCAGCCCCATTACCCTAATTGCCTTACTTTTCACTATACTTGTTATGTTTTCTCTCAAGGGTGAATATATTGTGAAGATTCCACTTGATGTCGTTAGAATTGCCATACCGCTTTTGATTTATTTTGTCGTCATGTTCCTCGTGTCCTTTTACATGAGCGCAAAGGTAAAAGCACATTATGGTCAGGCTGCAACCCTCTCGTTTACCGCTGCATCAAATAATTTTGAGCTTGCCATTGCAGTGGCTGTTGCAGTTTTCGGGATCAATTCCGGCCAGGCCTTTGCCGCTGTTATTGGGCCCCTTGTGGAAGTGCCGGTTCTGATCAACCTTGTTCATCTTTCCTTATGGATAAAGAGGAAATATTTCCCCTATGCAGTAGAGACGCCAACTGGCATTTGCTATGTAAGCTGTAACCCAAAAAGAGGCCAAAGCTGAAATATCGCACCCAGAACCCATTGAACGGCTAAAGAGTTTAAACAAGAAAGGAGAAAAAAACCATGACAATGGCAGACGAACTAAAGGACAAATTCAGCAGGCTTACAGATGAAGAAAAGATAGCTTTCATGAAGTCGGTAATGCCATCATTCTGCGAGATATTCAGCAAAAATCCTCAGAAGATGATGTCTGAGATGATGCCGCTGTGCAGGGACATGATGAAATCGGGCAATATGGATATGCAGGGCATGATGAAAATGATGGGCATGATGGGTAAAAATAGCATCTGAGGATTTTCTCATCTTTATGCAAGTGAAGTGAACCATTGGACGAAGGCGGCCATACTCCTTCAGCACTTTACCTTATTTAAGAGGTGAAATATGTCACTGTTTGACAAGATAGGTTGAATTACATGAGGCGAGCCCGAAGCGTCGACAGTTAGTCGGCGTACGCTAAGGTTTATTGACGGTACGAAGGTTACTGTCAATGGTTTGGATGAGATACTGGCCGAGCTGCACTCTGAAGGCAGACCGGCGAATAAGGAGACCACCGAAGAGATTATCAAAAGGTTGGAAGCCCAGAAGAACTATATCCCCACGGAGTACAATACCCGTAAAGAGTACGCTTATGTCCTGCTGAAGGAGTACGAAGAGTACGTTGCGAGTCGAACCGAAAAGAAAGGGTCATAAACACCATATAATGTTGCTGAGTAGAGACTGCCGAAGCAGATTGTCGGATTTGAGGATAGAGTTGTTCACTATCAGACGAGCCAGATTGGCGATAGAAGACCAACATTAAAACAGGTGAATGGCTGATCTTTTATCGCTACCTTGCTAACTGTTTGATCACATAATCCACCGCTTCCTGATATTGCGCAAACTTATAAAGAAGAGGGCGGTACAGAAGATGAGAAGGAGAGTAAAATCACTTAAAAGGGACATGTTGTTTCCCTCGTTGAAAGCACCGTGAAGAATATCAGCGCCATACGTGAGTGGCAGCACATACGAAAGTGGTCTCAAGAAAAACGGCAATTGATTAATGGGGAAAAATAACCCGCACAGGAAAATCATCGGGAATCGAAAAAAGTTGGAAAATGTCTGAGCCTCAAAGACTTCGCTCACCGAAACGGCAATAAAAAGCCCAAGGAAGGTTGACGTTACTGCAATGAGAACTATAGCAGGGATGGCAACACTCCAGGAAACTCCAGAAAGATCAGCAAAAAAAGCTGCCAGGATGATGGGAACAAAAGCATTTGCAACGCCAAACAGAATAGCTCCGGTTGTCTTTGCAAGCATGAGCAGTTCCAGAGGGATTGGCGCAAGAAGTAGCCTTTCGAAGGAGTGGCTTTTCTTTTCGAACGTCACAGTCACTGCCAGCATGGAGGTTGTACCGAAAAGAATAGAAATAGCCGCAACACCCGGAAGTAGTGACAGTACATCTGCCAAGCTGTCTCCGGACTTGATGAAAAACATCCCTGTCCAGGCAAAAGGGAAGATTAACCCCCAGCTAATGTTTGGCGGCTTGAGGTAATAAGCACGCATGTCCTTTATTAGGATGGCCCAGAAGGCAATCCACCATTTCATTTGCTGCTCCCTAGTCTTTCCTTTTCTCTTTTCATGGCATTGACCTCGATTCCGGTCACTCTCACAAAGATTTCTTCGAGAGAAGGATAGATCCTTCGGGCTTCAACCACTTCGCCACCCTGATCTTCCATGAAATGCACCAATGGACCGACACGAACCTGCTCTGCAGACTCGACCCGAATCTGTTCATCAGACAAAAATTGTAAAGTAAGGTGTGGAAAAGCAGAAATAAGCCTTTCCTTTATAGCCTTGTCTGCATTCGAGATGGTAAAGAGCATCACATTTTTTTCTTGCACGGGCTGGATGAGGCTTTTTACAGTATCTATCTTTACGATATTGCCTGCCACGATGAAGGCGACGCGGTGACAGAGCCGCTCTGCTTCTTCGATATAGTGAGTTGTCAGAAAAATTGTAGTTCCACTTTTGTTCATGTGGGCTAAAAGCTGGCGGATCTGCCTGGCGCTTGCCACGTCAATGCCGGTTGTCGGTTCATCAAGAAACAGCATGGGTGGTTTGTGTATAATCCCTGCAGCGATGGTGAGCTTGCGCTTCATGCCTCTGGAGTACTCGGCAAATTTTTGATTTTTCGCTTCAATCAGTCCAAATGTCTCGATCAGTTTATTCGCTCGAGTTTCACGTTCCCTTTTGCCCAACCCATAAAGTGCAGCGCAGAAAGAAAGGTTTTCAAAACCGCTAAGCTCCGGATAAAGGTTGCTCTCATCGGGAACCACACCCATCAGGTATTGGGCACCCTTGATGCGGTACGTGTAATCCTTACTAAAATAGAGAACCTTCCCTGACGTGGGCCAGGCAAGGCCAGTGAGCATATTGATGGTCGTGGTTTTGCCTGCTCCATTAGGCCCTAAAAGTCCGAAGACCTCTCCATCATCGACTGAAAATGAAACACCATCAACTGCTTTAAATGTGCCATATTTCTTTGTCAGTTGATCCACTTCCAGAATAGCCATAACCTTTTAAGTCTATTTTTCCTCCTTCTTTTCCTCGCAGGGATGACTTTTTACATCTCCATGGCATTCCTTGATCTGCTCAGGACTACATTGTTCCGGTTTCCCTTTTAGTTTCTCTGGATAGGTACAGCATTCTTCACACATGTCTTTACACCCCCTTTCTCTTGATCGTTCTTTACCTGAAGAGTGGCGTAAACACACCATCTCAGGCGATAACTCCTGTTTGATGAGCAGAATAAGTTTATCTGCAACAGTGTTTAAAATATCACGCTCCACGACATAATGGGTCCAGTACCCTCGCTTCTCGCCTTTTATAATCCCTGCCCTTCTTAGCACCTGTATATGCTGGGAGATAGCAGAGCTTGAAAGACCGAGTCTATGTGCAATTGCACCCACGCAAAGATCATGGGTTAAGAGAAGATTCACTATCTTTAAGCGGGTCTCATCAGAGAGAGCTTTAAAGGTTGAAACGAGTATATGTGTATCCGAATCCATTTTAGTTTCTACTTAAATAGATTATAATCTTCTTATTTAATTTGTCAATACAAAAAACAATAACGCTCAGAAATAATATCTTATTCTGAGATCTATCCTGTAGTCGTTCTGCTTTTCTCCAAATTCACTCCCTTTCTGTCCGACAAGAAAGATTGTCCTCAAACGAATTTCCAGGTTTGTAATTCCAGTATACGTGAGTTCAGGGGCTAAGGAAAAACTCTTGTCATCAACGTTTGCAATCAGTGTAATTGCCGGAGTGTAATAGAGTATATCAAAAGGGTCTTTCTGGCTAACGCGCAGGTAGAGGTAGTTTGTCGCGGGGTTAATCCTGCCGTATGGACCCTGGAATAATGTAGCTGTTTTGTTTAACTGGTAAGTATTATCTGTTTTCATATATGTAGCATAACCCTTATCTATGAAAGAAAAATAATCTCTCATCTCTTTGCTGTTGAATCCTGTACCATTTCGATAATATTCCATGATATACGTGGTATCCTGTTTTATCAGGTATCGCATACCAATGAGATAGTTTTTGGCGTTATAGGATCTTTGAAACTGGTTCCCGTTGCTGTCAACAGATGTTTGTGCGTACCCGTTGATGAGGGAGAACTCCCCGTGAATCTCAAGGGCTGTTGTAATATTTCTGGAAAAATCCATCCCATACCGGGTTGTTTTGCTCCTGCCTGTGAGAAACATCAGGTCTATATCGGTATCATAGAAGAGGAAATAGAACTTTGAGGCGGCATTGAGGTGATCAACCTCTCCGAAATCGTCATTGACCCCTGAATAGACGGGCATGAGGACAGGCGTAAAGGTGAAGGTCTTGAGCGCCCCAGAGAAGCTTTTCGTGTAGTCCATTGATGCAACGATATACCCCTCCCTGGAGAGCTCGGGGTCATCAGGATTTTTGGGCCTGTCGAGAAAGGCGGTAGGGTTCCAGGCATAGCCCTTGCCCCAGTTTAAGGTCTTCTTGCCAAATTCCATTATCAACGAAGAAGAGGGTTTTAAAGAGCCATACCCTTCAAAGATGGTCGTCTTTGTGGTTTCTCCTTGGTAGGAATTGTTGTGGTTCGTATATGTTTTCACATAAAGTCTGGAGATGCCTTTCTCCAGGCTTCCCTCTAATTGCAGGTTGCCGTTATATTGTTTCGTCGTGTCGCCCATGTTTCGATTGTAAAAATTGAGCTTATAAAGAGCAGCGTTTTTATCGAAGCTGAAGAGTATTGGGTAGAATTCTAAATAACCGCCAATGTGGTAAGGCTTCTTTTCCACTTCTGAAGCGTCAAATTTGTATTCTTCGGCATAGAGAAGGGAATGGAAAGTGAAGCGTGAAAGGAGAAAAGTGAAAATCAAAAGGCAGATAAAAATCCGCAATCGGTTCATCTCAGTAATTCCATCTTGGGCATGAAGGTAAGGGTAAATACCTCATCCTTGAAATCCCTCTTCTTGATCTTTGCGAAGATCATTACCGATTTGTAACCCTTGTAAAGGGGACTGTCCGTTTCGAGGACCGCCGGCCTCACGATACCGCCGCCAAAATCCTTCACTTCTTTAAAGTAGAGGGTCTTGATCAGCATCCCTGCTTCCGTCATGCACTCGATCTTTACGGGCAATATTTTCTCTTTCTCTACCCACATCTTGAGTCTGTCATAGGCAACGGTCTTTGTTTTGGCCTTCAGATGGAGAAGGTATTCGGCGCTTTTTTCCTCTACCTTTTCCACGTTATACTCAACTGCATAGTCGAGGCTCAAGATGTCTGCATTATTAAATATGCCACCCACCACCGATTGGAGACTGGTGATACGGACCGGTTTCCCAACATTCGGTATGTAGAACCACATATTATCCCCGAGTCGCAACGTACTTCTTCCCTTTTCACTGGCCGGGGCAAGAAAAAGCCCGGCAATCTTGTCCCTTCCTTTCTTCACGGTATAATAGGTGAATTCCTTTTTCCTCCCATCCGGCTCAATGTTGATAATCTTTCGATATGATTCGAAGGATTCAGGACTTAAGTTCCTGTCTATCTGCTGTAAGAGTTGCGTACCATCAATGGCATACACAGGTAATGCTAAAAGTATTCCCATTAATGCTATCTTTATCGCTTTCACCATAACTTGCTCCTTTATATGTAATATAAAATTCGACATTGGAAGTCATTCTTGCTTCTGACTCCTGAATTATGAATTCATTCTTTAAACTCATCACTTTTCACTAATCACTGGTTCATACATGCCTTAGTGCCTTAATAGGCTCCATCCTTGATGCCTTGAAGGCAGGCTGGAGACTACCCAGTATAGCAACAACAATGACTATAAGGGATATCATCACAATATCCTGTAATGTCACATATGGAGATAGAACAAGGCCTGTCTGTCTTCCAAAATCAAAGGTAATTTTTAATGCCCTCAATATATACACAATACCTGTGCCAAAAACATTGCCTGCAATTGCGCCCATGATTCCAAGTAAAAACCCCTCTACCACGAACATGGAGAGGATTTTACCGGGCATGGTGCCGATTGCTGCTATTGTTCCTATCTCCCTGATCCTTTCATAAACCGCCATAATCATCACATTCATCACGCTTATAAGCACGATGGCAATAAGCATGACCTTTATGAAGATGCTCATCAGGTCTATCATCCTGGCGATATTGTAGAAAGGTGACAGACCTTCCCATGTATGGACCTCGAAGGCAGGCTTTCTTTCTTTATTTACTTCACCCGAAAGCATAGTGTTGAGGGTATTGTAGACGGCGTTAAGTTTTCCAAAATCCTTGAGTCGTATGGCAATCTCACTGATCTCCATCTCATCCATCCTCAATATCTCCACGGCGTCTTCGATATGGACATAGCCGTCTCTGCCACCAGGGCCTGTAACGCTCTCGATAATACCGCTTACCCTCAATTGTTTGCCGTTTACTGACCCGTCTTTGTTGGTGGCAATGACCACTATGGTATCACCCACATTTATCTTCATACCCCGTGAGAGAAGCTCGGGAATAACAATCCCTCCCTTTTTGATTTCTTTCCCACCGTTCGTGATCCTTGATGCCAGAAGGGGTAGGGTCTTCATCTCCATCTCCGGGTATACTCCGTTAAGCCTGATGTTCGTCGTTTCAGTGAAACTACTGAACATGCCACCGAATTTAATCCTTGGAGAATATGATTCTATCTCGGGGATTTCCTTGAATATCTTCTCAAGTTTTTTCACTGCCTGCGGTTTCATGTTCATGGTGAGGGGAAGGTTGTCGATCGATGCTATGTATCCCTTCCGGTGAACCTGTATGTGGCCGAGCATTGAGTCTGTCATCTGACCTACCATCATGTTTTTAAAAGAACCAGATACGCCCACAAATACGAGAACAAAAATTACACCAATCGCGACAAGCGATGATGTAAGTACGGTTCTCCTTTTATATCTAAAAAGGTTCCTGGTGGCTATTTTAAAGAGATTACCCATTGCCGTTTCCTCCTCTATTCTGTCTACCAGCAATTTCCCCATCCTCAAGGGTGTAGATGATTTCTGCCTCCCCGACAATCTTCTGGTCATGGGTTGAGAAGATGAAGGTCGTCTTGAATTCATCCCGCATCTTTTTCATCAATTCAATGACCATATAGGCTGTTTTTGAATCGAGATTTGCCGTCGGTTCGTCGGCGAGTACGAGCTTCGGGTTTGTGACAAGTGCCCGTGCAACGGCCACTCTCTGTTTTTGTCCTCCCGATATCTGGTCAGGATATTTGTTTTCCTGGTCAGCCATTCCTACTGCATCGAGAAGCTTCATAACCCGCTCCTCTCGCTTTACCGGCGGAATGTTTTGCACCATGAGGAGAGGGTATTCGATGTTCTCATAAACTGTAAGCACAGGAATGAGGTTGAAGTCCTGAAAGATAAAACCGATATTTGCCCCCCTGAAGGCAGCGCTCTGTTTGCGGTCTAATGACGCCACATCGGTGCCTGCCACGGTGAGAGTCCCTTCCGTAGGCTTGTCGAGACACCCTATCAAGTTTAAAAGCGTGGTCTTACCGCTTCCTGACGGTCCCACAAAGGAAACAAACGAGGCAGGCTCTATCTCAAAGCTGACCCCGCTTAATGCCCTGAGCGCTACTTCACCGATCTGATAATCTTTTTGAATCTGTTCCGCTACTACTAATCCCATTGTATCCTCCTCAAATGTTAGTTTTATTTAATAAGCCTGTATTTTTTCCATTATAAGTCTCTCTCAGAAACACTTCAATGACCAAAATGGTGTATCTTTTTACTGTCTCCCATATCCTCTCCTTCCATACCCCTGAGAACCGTATCCAGATGGTATATCCTTTATTTTATTTATCTGTTCCGGGGTTAAGAGCCTCCTCTGGTCAACTTCTGTCCGGTACGCCCTCCTAAAAAGCTCCTTTTCCAGGGCATTCAGTTCCTGCTCTGCCTTGTTAATGGCGTATGGGTCTGCTTTCGGGTCTTCGGAAAGCCTCCTAAGTTCAAGGCGCTTCTCCATAATCTTCGCCCTTGTCCCTGCTGTATCTTTGCGAAATCTGTCCGTCAGTTGCCGGATTTTTTCACACTGTTTTTGGGAGAGGCTGAGGGTAGCAGGCAATCCGCTTTGCAGGTCGCAATCAGGAGGCTCCGGTTCACCGGCAAAAACGACCACGCAGAGGGCTGCAAAGAGTATAACGAGAGCAATGATACGAAGCAAGCGTGTAACAGGTATCCCTGCGATACAATAACGTATTGTGATTTGTTCTGCCTTGGTTTCTATTCCCTCAGTTTCCATTCATGCCTCCACGGTTTATGGATGTGACGGGGTTGTCCCGCCACATCCATCACGGTGCTTTTCTACCAGCGACC
>Ga0172365_10003604_pt1 | contig 11509 bp, 11 predicted proteins | sample LakKivSesite48cm_FD_114535 | JGI IMG/M metagenome (GOLD analysis project Ga0172365, IMG submission 114535) | Sediment microbial communities from Lake Kivu, Rwanda - Sediment site 48cm | ecosystem: Environmental > Aquatic > Freshwater > Lake > Sediment | place: Rwanda: Western Province, Lake...
GAAAACCAGACCTCTTTATCAAATTTTCAAAAAAATTTTCCACGCTGCCATACAAGCTGTCACTGTTCCCCCATTATTTTTCTGACGGATGGGTGAAATGATGGATTATATAAAAGCGGAAGAAGCTCTTTCTAAACTTCGCTGGGCCAGGTTCCGCCTGACCTATCAGGCTGAGACGGAAGTTCGCCTCCCTCCTTTTAAGGGCTCCACCTTGAGGGGCCCCTTTGGACACGCCTTCCACAGGATGGTTTGCACGCGCACGGAGTACCCCGCTTGCGTAAAATGCCCTCTAAGAGGCCTTTGCCCCTACGCTCTGGTTTTTGAGCCTTCCCCTCCGGAAAATTCCAAAATCATGCAGAGATTTGAGGATGTCCCGCGTCCCTTCGTCTTCGAGTGCTCCGACGAGCGCACTCTCCTTCAGCCCGGCGAGCTTTTCTCCTTCGATTTTCTGGTTTTCGGCAAAGCGGTGCAGTTCTTCCCCTATTTCGTCCTCGTCTTTCGCGACACGGGGATGGAGGGAATCGGAAAGGGTAGGGGGAAGATCAAGCTCCTTTCTGTGGAATGCCTCGAGAAAGAGGCCTCCTTTAAGGTCTATAGTTCCGAGGACAACCTGGTGAGGACGGGATGGAAGCAGTGCGAAGGGAGCGAGCTATTGAAAACTGACCATTCTCAGTCTCTGAATTCTTCACTCACCATGGATTTCCAGACCATGACCCGCCTCACCCACAGGGGCAGGTATGTGGATGTTCCCGAGTTCCACATTCTAGTTCGGAACCTGGCGCGGCGCCTATCCACCCTCCTTTACTTCTACCACTACACGGAGTTAGCCGTCGATTACCCGGCTCTCTTTGCCCAGGCAGAGAACGTGAGGCTCGTGGCAAATCAGACCACCTGGCAGGAATGGGTGCGCTACTCCAGGAGGCAGCAGGAAAAGATGCTGATGGGAGGCCTGGTGGGGAAAGCCACCTATCAGGCGGAAACCAAAGATGGCTTCAGAATGTTCCTTCCTTTTCTTCTTCTCGGCCAGATCACTCATGTGGGGAAGGGAACGGTGTTCGGGTTGGGGAAGTATGAGGTAAAAATTTATCAGGGCCAATGATTGTCTAAAAATTAGCGCAAGTATCGTCTTTTAAGAGTTTTGGGAAAGTTGTTTGAAAAAACTCCACCTTCAGAAGGAGTGGCAAATGGAAAAAGCAGAAATTCTGCAAAAAGCTATTAATTGGATGCTCAACCGTAGGTGGAAACAAAAAATCGCTAAGTATCGAAGATTCGAGCAGAGTTTGTTTGAACACACCTTAGTGGAATTAGATGTTACCTTGCAGCTTTTGCCTACTATTCGGTTACCATGTCACTATGATTTAACACCAGATGAAGAAAACGTGCTTCTTTTATCCGTTATCGCTCACGATGTGGGTAAGGAGAGGCAAGATTGGCAGGACTACATTTTAGGGCGAAGGGGTTTTGTCTCGGATGTTGAGCCTGAGTTAACTCGAAGTGTTTTGCCTAACTTAGCAGTAGCTTTAGGTTTCTCCGACCTTGACCGACAGGTGATGGCCGTTATCGAAAACTGTGTCAACCTGCACATGAGCCATGAGCGCCGCGATGCTAATGTTGTGTTAGCCTTGCTTCAAGGCACTGATCGCTGGTACACCTTGGCAAACCTTGTCTACCATATTGATAACATTTGTTCAGCAAAGGGAGTTATTGAGGCGCGGCATGCACTGGAGCGAAGTCCGCTTGAAAAACATCTCAAGACTGCGTACCACCAGGTGAATATTCGAGGGGTTTCTACAACAGCCTTGCATCGGGCTGCTTTGGAGAGTTTTCAAGCGGCTGGGTGGACACCGTTGCTACATTTTAGCGATGCGACTTTGTATGTTTGCTCAGCAGCACAGCCGGTATTGGAGCCGACCTCTGAGCAGATTGAGGACCGACTGGCCGAAATTCTAAGAGAGGCCACGGGGAAAGATGTGACTCGTTTCATTGTAGGGAGTCCAACTGCCAACATTTTGCCCAAACCCGATTTGTTCGATTATAGCGAGATTCAGGCATATCTTGAAGCGGCGGCACATAATATTGGGCGCGAGTCATTCCTAAAAGCTTATGAACATGAGAAAAAGCGTTTTGCTAGTGGAAAGCCAGTAGGTGGGCAGAGAAGAAAGAGCAAAGCCGAGGTTATTGAAGACTACTGGAGAAAAACTGGCAAGAGCGGCGAGCGGTTTAGTCCTGAAATGGATCGCGAGGCCAATCGGATTTCGACTGCTCACTCAGATATGCTGGTCTTTAAATTTTTCAAGGCGACGATGAAACCGGAACTTGTTAGAGATGTCGGTGCGAAAGTAGCACAGCAGGAATATGAAGCGGTCTTTGGCCGGCATTCGTGGGATGCTCTTCTCAGCACAGCTAACCTGATGCCAGCTAAGGATATGGCCAAAACGGTAGATCTGTTCTGGCAGTTACCTGGAAACCGGTTCGGGCTTTCAGTAACTACCATCGAGGAGTTGGAGCCGGAGAAGCGCACACAGTTATTGATAGGCACGCTCAGCGGAATCGTCAATAGGGCGTATGCGGCCATTCCCGACCCGCCTTCCCGTGCATCCCTGGCCCTGGAGATGGCGGTGAGCTTTATTCAAGACTTGATCAGCCCGGCGGCCCAGGTTGACCTTGCTAATCTGGCCCGCCAGCAGATGGAGTTCTATGCCGCTTCGAAGCCATTTGCTGGCAGACAGACCCAAAGGGCACGGTATGTATGCCCTATCTGCAACACCCCCTTCGAGAAAGGCACTAAAGCGTCTGCCGACTTTATCAACCATCCAGAATCCCACACAAACCGGGGCATAGCGCACGGCTCATTTGGCTACATCACTATTTGCAATACCTGCAAGTACGAGCGAATTTTGCGCCAACTACTGTTGGGAGAGCGAGCAGCCGAATTGATTGTGATCTTTCCGCGAATGAATGTGGGCCCTTGCGCAGGAGAACTTTTGATCCAAAGGGCAAGGGCTTTGTACGACAGAGCCTACGCATTCATGGTCGGTGATACAGAAGACCCTGACCGCCGACTGTGGCTGGCCCTTACGCATGTCATCGCTGGACAGGTGCTTGACCAAGACATCTATCGTCTGCTGCCAGAGCGACTGGCTGAATTGCTTACCTATCGGTCGGGCGAGGAGAACAGACACAAGAACCGGCAGGAAATAGAGAAAGAACTCAAGAAAACCTACGAAGATGATCTGGAAGCGGCCAATGCTGCATGGGGAACGGAGTTTGAATCTTGGGACGCTGCTGTTGACGCGGTGCGAGCAAACAAAGTGGGTGATCCAACAGCCGACCAAATTCGGGCTAAAGTCTATAAACTGTACCCACAGATGAACTTGGTTTGTCAAACGCCACACATGATTATGTTACCAGTGAGCTACTCTTTTAAGTTGGGGGAAGATTCAGAGACGAATACAGCACTACGCCGAATTTTCGTAGCACTCTTGCTCGGTCTGAACCTGGATGCCTCCGTTGCCATTGTCCCCGATAGTGAGCAGGTTGATTTTCAGGGCGGGGAGGGAATTGCTTTTGTCCCGCCTGTAGCGACAGTTAAAGAATTAGTGGGCACAAATTGGATACCTATTAATGAAGCCGAGCGTTGGTTGCGCCGGATCGGACTAGCCAGTATTTTGGCAATTTCGGGACAGTATTCTGCGCGTTCCGGTTTATTTGAGATATTAACGGCCCCAACAGTAGGTCATGTTCTCCGTCGAATCGAACTAAAACGAGCTGCCGAAAAACTGCCCTTGTTTTACAATGATATTGCGCTTTTGCGCGCTTTTGAGGAGGTGATGCAGCGACCGCTTAAATAACTGTTCCTAATAGACCAGGAGCTTTTAAATGACCATTTTGGGAGGAGGAAAGGAAATCTAATGCGGACACCAATTTTTGTAAAGGTAGAGCGTTTTAATTTGGAAAGTAAAGCGAAGGAAATAGAGGCCATTCGCAACTGTTTCGACCGCTACCTGGATAGCTACCCCGTCAAGTCAGCCCGTTCAAAGACAAGTTTGATGGGGCCTGTGGGCAAAGTGCTGCAAGGTGCGCGCAGCGGCAAATGGGATGTTGAATCCTTGACTGGTTATGCCCTTAACATCCATCTGGCAAATCCTAAGGCTAAGGGTTATATCAGCCAGGAGGCCCGTGAGGCTTTACGGGAAGGGATTGATCGGCTGCTGACATTGCTGAGGACAATCCCAGTCACAGCCCAAGAAAAGGTTCTGGACCGCATAGACTATGGTCTGTACTTCGCCCGGCGGGCCAAGGGACTAGAATGGCTGGAGAATATTCGTCAGGATTTTGTGGAGTTCCTGCGCGGCAAGTATGGCACACCTGAGAACTTGGCTCAGGCGTGGAGTGGTAAACCCCAGGATTATGGAGTTGATTTCGCTAAAGTGCGATACCCGAGTAAGGCGATGTTTGCTGAGGCCACCGGTCAAAAGAAGACCGACATCGGCGAGTTTGCTCAACAAGCAGAACTCAAAGGCTATGAACTCGTGGAGGAAGAGGAGGAAATCTGATGAGCACCAGCAACGCTTTCGTCAAAGTGCAACCGTACTTGGTTGGACGGCCCCGGCCTATCATTGGAGCGGAGACAGTGCAGTTGATCCTGATGCGTGAGATTTTGGATTATACGGTCTTGCGCACGGAGGCAACCCGCGAACTAAACACAGTGCATACGCCGCTCTTGGTGAGGCAAGCTGGCGAGCCAGTGCGTCGGGTGGCTTTCTTAGCTACCAAGCAAAAAGCTGCTGAGTCTAGAGAGCTGGAACACTTACTGCGAACGGCCATAGGGGAGGCTGGCCTCAAGTATGTCCGTCGGAATGGCCGCCTTTTACTGGTTGATAGAGTGCAGAATGGCGACAAACCGGTAGACTGCTATCTCAAAGACAACCTATGCATGCAATGCCCGCGTTGTGGGTTGTATGGCGCGACGAGAACGGTCGCCGGACAACAAGAGCGGGCCAATATCAAACATCGCATTGAGTACTCGACCGCGTTCTCGCTTTTGCCTTTCGATGACATCGGGACTGCGCTCACCTTTAACGCTATCAACGACCTCAACCAGACAACCGGTCAAGCACTGGGGCAACGTTTTGCAGTCCAGCCGGCAACTCTATTTCCCTCAGTCATTACTCTCAAGAGTGTAACTCAACGCGAGTTGATCTTGGCCGTCAAAGCACTTTTTGCATGCAAAAGTTATGGGGCAGAAAACCGGGTAGGGGGAGACGTGCGCAACACCATCTGGGGTGTGGTTGTCGGGTGGGAAGAAGTGATTACCTCGTTGGAGTTGACGTTGGAGTTGGCGGATAACTTGGATAAGCTGACCCCTGAGACGATAAAGCAAATCGTTGAGGATAAGTACAAGCCAATGGCCGGCAACCCGAAACAAGTGACAGTCCTGGAACCGGAGGAAGTTGAGGCGCTGGTCAAGGCTTGCACAAAAACCGACCTGAACAAGGAATTCCTAGAGGCGGCCTATGGGGATATTGCCAGCTATCGTGACGAGCAGCTGGTTCGTTAAAGTCAGGAGGTGGATATGAAACCGGCCATCCCGTTAAACGATTGGGACATACGGCTGTTTGCTTGTCGGTTGTATAACCACGATTATTTGTGGTTCTCTTCCTATGAGATCAGCAAACTCTCAACAGCGCTCCCAGTACTTCACAACTATGCTCTGACCTACTCGCTAGGCGATCTCTCTTATGGCATCTCTTGGGAGACGGTACCGCATTACGAGGAAGACCTGGCGCGCATTCCGCTCTACGCTACGCCGGCAATTGCCCTCTTTTGGAGCCGCACACGCATCACCTACAACGCCATCAACGACCGGACTAATGGTACAAACCGTCCAGATGGCATTAACTCGCCCGACCTGGGATGGCGTAACTACCTGGATCCGGCCTATCCCCCTGATGACCGAGCTGCGCAGCAATTGGGATTTGTCTGCCATCTCTTTACTTTTAGCGGTCAAAGGCCCAAAGGGATCACACGGTTGGGTAAGAAAGGCACAGCTGTGCGCGTTTGCTGGGAGGAGCTCGAAAAGCCGCTTGCGGTTTTCCGTGAAGATCCAGTACGTCCTACTCACCCTCTCAATCCGCTGGATGTATCCGGTCAAGTGAATTCCTACGAACCGGTGAGTGTGCCACCTCACTTGCTCTTGCGAACCGCTGAAGTACAGAATGACTGGTTTGTTTTCGCCGGACCCCATCGGGTACATGTGCCAAAGAGGGTGCTCGAGCGATGCAAGGCGTAACCATTCGTCCGGTAACTCTGCCACTTGTGCGGCATCCGGCAACGCGGCAGGCGTTGTATCCCCACCAGGCGGTCATGCTGGATGCTTGGGACAATCACGACTCTTTTCTGTTGGTGACCAAGACAGGCACGGGCAAGACCATCGGCGCGGTTTTGCCCGTGCTCAAGTATCGCCAACGGGCTATTTGCGTGTACCCAACCAATGAACTTATCCGTGACCAGGTTAGAAATATTGCAGGAATCGCTCAACGGGAAGGGTTGACGGTCTGTATTCAGACACCTGAGACTTCGCCCGAAGAGTATGCCTCCGCCGATGTGATCCTAGTACACATTGATGCGCAGGTTCTGAAGGCGTGGTGTGAGAAGCGGGGGTGGCGAGAAAAATGGCGGGCACTGCGCGAGTTGCTGGAAGCTGATAAACCCAAAATCATCCTGACCAACCCAGACATCCTATTCCTGATATTTGCATTGCGGTATCATGCCGAGCCGTTGGCTGCTTTGCCGGGGTATGATGCTCTAATCGTGGACGAGTTCCATCTGTACTCAGGGGTTGAACTGGCGCATGCTTTGTTTATGCTACACTTGGGTCGCAATTTAAGGGCGTTTCGTAAGATTGTGTTGCTCTCCGCTACGCCTGCCCCAGATGTGAACACATACTTGGATCAGGTGCTTGAAAACCCATTTCATGTAGATGCTTCGACAACTTGCCAATATCCGATCGTCGGCAAGCGGCAAGCTGTCCAACGTGTGGAGGTGATTCCGCGTCTGGCTGGTCAGGACGTGGTTGAAACGGCTGTCGCGCTGGTCAAAGAGCTGCATAATGACATCCAAGAACGGCGACGGAGCAATCCAGCGCCTGACTACCTACCTGCTGTGATTGTGGTCAACTCTGTAGTCAACGCCATTCGGCTGGAAGACCGCCTTGTTGAAGAGGGATTGTTACAGCGCGATAAGATAGCCATTATCCGAGGGCTCTCGGCACGAGATGTGCGCAAGACAGAGGGGAAATTACTCGCCATAGGTACTTCGGCGATTGAGGTGGGAATAGACTTCCACTGCGATTATCTGATATTCGAGGCCAGCGAAGCTGCATCATTCATGCAACGTTTTGGCCGCGTGGGGAGGCACAGCCCAGGAGTGGCTTATGTGCTATGCCCGAGCAATGTTCTTACGGGAATTGAAGCCATGGGTGGAGAGAAAGGAAAGGAGGTGGAGCGAGGCGATCTGGAAGAGCGTGTGTATGTTTGGTATCCGCTCCTTGATACGCGTGCTTGGTTTGCTACAACCTTTATGGGGTTGATATCGGCCTTCACATTGGCAGAAAATCTGATCAAGCGAGTGCATGAGGACTTCCGAGCCAGTCCTGCTCACGTGGCAGCCGTTGATTCACAGATGGCACTGGTCTACGCGAGGTACTGCCAGAAGATCGGATGCTCTGACAAAATGCTCAAGCGAGTACTACACTATCTTCATAAAGCACGTCAGGGCGATGCCTTATATAAATGGTTGTTGGTCTATTGCGATCTCAACACTTTTCGTACTTCAATGCCCAGTGAATGGGTATTGGACTTTGCGGAACGGGAGCGGCGCGGAGGCGATTGGGATAGAGCTAAATACACAGTTGATGTTACCACCTTGCTCCGCCGGGCTGAAGGGCTGCGATTTAACGAGAAGATTCCCCATCCGGACGGTGGGATGGGAATGCTTACAGTCAAAGGCTACGGTCGATACAAGGAAGTTTGGATTTTATCAAGTTTTACAGATAATGATTGCGGTATTCCTTATTGTACGAGCAACTTCCCAAACATGCTTTTCATCCAGGAAGGTCATAAGACATCCGTTTCACACATAATGACATTGCGCGAACATATTTTTGTGGTAGTTCCGCAGACTATATATTCCGATATTGATTGGCGCTTCCCTGTTTTTAAGTGTGGCTCATACTTGATTGCCTTTGATGGCACTGCATTGATGCTATATGAGATATTTAGAAGCAAACAAGCGGAATGAAAATAAATTGGCACCGAAAATATATGAAGACTTGAACTTCTTCCTTGGAGTTTGGATACCCAGTGACAAGTTAATGAAGGAAATGATAAATATTGCACATCCTTTTTACTTTCAAGGAAACAGTTTCCCAAATTCGAAGTATCTATTCATCCGAATCTGTGTTGAAGAACCATGGTGGTTCAATCCTTTCCTTAACTATATTGAATAAATTGATCCTTACCCTCGACAAATTTGGACAGTTTATCGGTAAGACCTCGGAGCGCATCACCGTCAGGGAAAAAGGTGATTTGGTGCAGGAAGTGCCATTTTTCCAGGTTGAGCAAATTCTTGTTGTGGGCAACGGAATATCTTTTTCTTCTGACTTGATTAATGAATGCGCCGAAAGAGGAATTCCGATAACTTTTTTAACTTCCACAGGCAAGCCCCTTGCCCGTCTTGCATCACCAGACCTCGTAGGGACCGTAGCTACTCGCCGGGAACAGCTTCTCGCATATTCAGACCGAAGAAGTGTTCTCCTGGCAAAGTTGTTTATTGAGGGCAAGATACGCAATCAAATGTCCACTTTGAAGTATTTTGCCCGCCACAGGAAAGAGGCCAATCGAGAAGTTTACGAGAAAATTTGCCAGGGCAATGACAAATTAGAGTCCTTGCTTAAAGAATGCGATTCTTTAGATGGGGCAAAAATCGACGAGGTAAGGGAGCTACTGCTCTCCATTGAGGGGCGTGCTGCTTCAGTTTATTGGGAAATTGTGGGGGAGATTTTTCCAGCAGAATTGAACTTTACAGGGAGGGAAAGAAGAGGAGCTACTGATCCTGTAAATAGCGCTTTGAACTATGGGTATGGAATTCTTTACAGCCAGATTTGGAACGCCGTTGTCCTTGCTGGTTTGGACCCCTTTGCTGGATTTCTTCATGCGGATAGACCAGGAAAACCCTCTTTAGTTCTCGATCTCATTGAAGAGTTTCGCTCCTTTGTAGTCGATCGGACTGTAATTTCTTATTTTTCCAAAGGGGGCAGCCTGAAAATGGATGGGGATTGCATAGCTGATGATGCGCGCCGTGATTTAGGTAATAGGGTTTTAAACAGGCTTAATGAAGAGGAGAGGTTCAAGGGGAAGAAGCATAAGGTTCGAACAATTGTTCAACTTCAGAGTAGGCACCTCGCCACCTTCCTCCGAGGAGAAGGAAAATATAAGCCATTTGTTGGAAGCTGGTAATGTTCGCCTTAGTAATCTACGACATTCCGGATGACAAACTAAGAAACAAGGTCGCCTCCATCTGCAAAGACTACGGGCTCGACCACATTCAGTTTTCCGCATTTTCAGGTGAACTCAACTGGAACAAAAGAGAAGAGCTCTTCCTGAAGCTGAAGAAAGCAACTGGTAAAAAGGAAGCAAACATTCAAGTTTTTTGCTTGTGCGTAAAGGACCTTAACCTTGTCAAAAAGTACGTTTACATTCCGGAGAGTAAAAATGATTGATGAAATTCTCTTTCGTGTTTCTGACATAAAGCAGTATTTTTACTGCCCCCGGATAATCTTTTTCACTTACGTTTGCCCTGTTCCCAGGAAGAGCACTTTCAAAATGGACATGGGGAAAGAAGAACATGAAGCAATCCAGGAATTGGAAAAAAGGAGATTGTTAAAACATTACGGATTAGAAGAGGGGTCGCGAGAATTCCACTTGAAATTATCCTCCGCTCGACTCCATTTGAACGGAACGCTTGACTTGCTTATACGCTCACCTCAAGGCTTCTTCCCCGTGGAATTCAAGTTTTCCAGCAGAAAACCATCTCTCAACCACAAGTATCAGCTTGCAGCTTATGCCCTACTGGTAGAGGATTATTACGGGGTCGCCATCCGTCAGGGATTTCTTTACTTTCATCCCGTAAAAAAAATCTACCCGCTCCTTTTTACTCAGGGGGTCAAGGATTTCACTAAGAGGACCGTCAACAGGCTGCTGGAAATAATAAATTCTGAATCGATACCCCCTCCGGCTCGCTATAAGAGCCGCTGCACGGATTGTGAATACAAAAATTACTGTGGAGGTGCTTAATGTATTTTTTCGATGAGGAAGAGCACGAAAAGCTCACAAAGTTCTTTCTCCCCAGAACAAGAGAGATGACTATATCCGATGATCTCAGGGGATGGAGCTGGAATCATCCTCCTTTGGAACCAATTTATGATCTAAAAATGACTGTCTCCGAGATTTCCTCGCGGTATTGTCCAACTAACAGGGATCTTTACCTAAACAGGGTCCAGGGGGTAAAAGTCCCGCCAAACGAAGCCATGATAAGCGGGTCTATTTTTCATTCTTACCTTTGCGGATTTATCCTCAACGCCAAGCGCCTGCTGTACCATTATGGCTTAGAAGGCAGAGAACAAGCTCTAAATGAGCTGGAATCAGTATCCTTTGATGTCCCTCAGAGATTTAAGCAGCTTCTGACAGAAGACCAAATCAACGAAATTTCCAAGAAGCTTGTAGTGCTTCACAGGCACGAGTTTCTCTCTTTTAGCTACAGACTGGAGAAAACGCTTTCTCGTCAGCCTTATATCGGTTTAGATGCCCTGGTAGCGACTGTTCTGCCAGTTGTGGTAGAGCAGAAACTCGATGGATCAAGACTCGGGCTATCTCAATATTTATCTTGCGATGCCGTTTATCTTTCCGAGCCGGTATTACTTGACCTGAAGTTTGGAACAAAACAAGATTTTCACTTCTTGGGCCTAACCGGATATGGATTAGTTGTCGAGTCTCTATTTGAGTACCCTGTAAACATCTGCTGTACAGTTTATGTGAGCTTTAATAAGGATTCTTTAAGGGTAGAAAAGGAGTTCCGCATTTTATCGGATGAGCTAAGGCAAGCCTTTATTGAAGAGCGCGACGAAAAAATGAGAATGATTTTTGAGGAAATAGATCCCGGATGGCCGGATGAATGTTATAAAGGATGCCCCTATAGTCAAGAATGTAAGAGGGTTTGAAAAATTTTCGAAGATTAAGGGGGTTTTTGTGCAGAAAATTGATCTTCGAAAATTTGGAGAATTTTGTGAGATTCCTGTTCCTTAAAGCCGGCTTTAATAGTAAAATATGCTCAAGCGGTGGGGGCTGTTGCACCGCATGACCCGCTAATAAGGGGACTGAAATTTCGCCCAGACCTCTATGGGAATATTTAACCGATCACGTTGCACCGCGTGACCCGCTAATAAGGGGAC
>Ga0172365_10003605_pt1 | contig 11504 bp, 10 predicted proteins | sample LakKivSesite48cm_FD_114535 | JGI IMG/M metagenome (GOLD analysis project Ga0172365, IMG submission 114535) | Sediment microbial communities from Lake Kivu, Rwanda - Sediment site 48cm | ecosystem: Environmental > Aquatic > Freshwater > Lake > Sediment | place: Rwanda: Western Province, Lake...
AATCAAAAGACTGGGTTGAGATGGACCCATACAATGAGGCGATTGTAGACTTCCCTGATATGTCGCATGAGAAATTGATAGAACTAGTCAAATGGAGTTATAAGGCTTACTATCTAAGGCCAAGTTATCTTATAAAAAGACTAAGAAAAATAAAAAGTTTTCACGAACTTTATGAAAATGCAAAAGTTGCTTTTAAATTATTCATTAGTTAAGTGCTTCTATGAAACAAGTTGCTGTTCTTATAACCGTAAGAAACACTTCTCATTTGATAAAAAAATGTATAGACTCTATTCTAAACTTGGATTATCCAAAAGACAAATATAAGGTTTTTGTTGTTGATGCGTTTTCTACTGACGGAACCTATGAGATCCTGAAAAGTTATGGGAAGAAAATCATATTGAAACAATTAAAAGGCAATGCCCCCAAGGCTTATAACTATGCTGTTAGAATGATAAACACGGATTTGATTGCATTTACAAACGCGGATTGCGCTGTTAATAAGAGATGGTTAAAAGAGATTACAAGACCGTTTGATGATGAAAAGGTCTTGGCTGTTGCAGGGTTTACCTCTAATCCACCTAAATCTGAGACAAAATTACAAGAGATTATAGGGATAGAATTAGAAGATAGGTACAATAACTTTCCTAAAAAGATTCTTAGAGCGCCGGATATGAATCTTTGCATTAGAACGAAAGTCTTGAAGAAAATAAAACTTGACGAAAGTCTTGACGTGGCGTATGATACTGATTTTGGGTACAAAATAAACAAAATGGGTGGAATTGGTTCGATTGTTTATCAACCAAATGCGATAGTCTATCACTATCACAGAGCCACTTGGAAGGCTTATTTCAAACAGCAATACAGATACGCCACGGCAGTTCCAATAGTTTATCTAGGAAAACATAAATCTAGGATTACAGGAGACAACATTTCAAAATCCTACATGCCAGTTCAAATAGCTCTACTCTATCTCACGGTTCTTTTTGGCTTAACTATGCTAATAAGTTTAAAGATAGCTCCTTTTTTCTATGCATCAGCATTCATTCTGCTACTAAGTTACTTGGTACATGCTTTTAGACTTAGTAAGAGTTTTGAAGATGTAATATGGTTTTTATGTTTGTTCTTCGTTAGAAATGTTGCTTGGGACCTAGGAATACTCGTAGGAATTTTAAACCAAATCAAATCTTCTCTTTAGAAGATAGAAGAAATTCTTGAATCCTCTCTTTATTGCAGATTTGGGGTGGAAGTTATCTGCTTCCAACCTTATTTGTTTGATTTTAAAACTGTTTTTCCAAACGTTATATGCAAAGTCCATTTCTCTTCCATAGCCTCTTGCCTTTAGATCAAGCTTTTTTGCAGCACTTAATCTTAGAGCTCTATATCCGCATTCGGTATCCATAATACCGGTCGGGCACAGTAAATTAGTTAAAAACGTTAGACCAAAATTTCCAATCTTTCTGTTGAAGGGATAACGTGACAAATCTCTTTTGCCGCAGACATAGTCTGCACCATTATTGATTGCTTCTATGAAGTAAGGTATGTATTTGGGGTCGTGTTGTCCATCAGCATCAAGGAAAACTATGATATCAGGTTTTAGCGAAATAGCTCTCTTCAATCCAACTCTTGTTGCATTACACACGCCTTGGTTAGGTTCGTATCTTATAACTTCTGCACCAGCTTTTTTCGCGGTTGATGCTGTCTTATCTACAGATCCATCGTCTACCACTATAACTCTGTCAACATATTTTTTTGTCTTAAGAACAGTGCTTCTGACTCTCTTTTCCTCATTGAAAGCAGGAATAACAGCTATGACTTTCATAGACTAGAATTAATTAAATAACTTCATATATCTTTACCTGCTCATTTCTGAAAACTTGCTTGAAATGCTCCAAGCCTTGCCCCTCTAGCATGAACATCTTAGTGAAGACGCTATTCCTAAGGTTTTGTGGTATTATCACAATGTAAGAATAATGCTGTGGAACCCATACTGTCAATGGTATGCTTTGATTAGTGAATCTGAAATTTAGTTGTGTCTCTAATGGCTTTAGTGCTTGTATCAAAGCTTGCTTCTCGGTTTCATTCCATTTAACACTAGTTACGTTACCGTTAGAATAATAAATAACCTCGTCGAATATGGCACCGTTTATACCCTGAACATAGATTGGTATAGGAACATCCAGGCCCTGGAAAAGCAAGACGCTACCATAATTCCTTAACACTATGTTTCCATTTTCATCAGTGGATTGGGACTGCTGAGCAATCTGAATATATAAAGGACAGGATTGATCGACCCTAGCGTCGCATCCTAGACCAAAGTATTGAAGCCATTGGAATTTTCCTATCAAGTCGTCAGAAGCAATCCAATAAACATTTGGGGAGTCGCCTTGATATTTTCTTATAAGCTCTAAAGATACGTTCTCATCTGTAGTTGCCATAATTTTTCCCAAGTCAGTTATCCTGTCATTTATAGTGTAAAGGCAAGCAGGTTGACCATCGTTCCCTAACTGACAGTGCGCACCATCAGCGTATGCCCTCCTTTCTGCTAGGCCTGTTATCATATGACCTGGATCCCACCAAGTTCCTACTATAGAGAATTCCGGAGTCTGAGTTTTGAGAAAGTCCCATGCAGTGTCCCAGTTAGAGTTTATATCAGGTCCCAGTTGTTTTCCCATCGCAACCCCAAGGTTCATTGCAACTATTATGATGAAGGCCCCAAATCCTAACAGTGCTGCTTTTTTAACATTATCATTCTTCAACCAATCAGTTGCAAGTCCAAATCCAGCCCCAATCAATATTATGAACAAACCAGATGTGAACTCTGTAAATCTTATACCCCTTGATGAGGAGTAGATTGATATTAGCAATAGAGTTATCAAGAAGGCAGATATTTCCTTGTCTTTTTTAAAGCTCCTTAAAATTCCTAACACTATCATCAAAAAGAAAAATATTATGATAAGGCTGTTTATTATCGCATCCCCAGTTAAAAAATTCCCCATAGATTGTATCCATCCTCCTAAACTGAAGATGTTAAACGGCTGAAGCTCTGCTATTGATATGTTGACTATCCATTGCTCTGCACTTTGCGCAAACCCGATTAATATCAAAAAGTTAGTAATAAGGTTTACGTTATTTAGCAGACCGATTAAAAATAGAGAAATTGCAATAAGGATTAAAATAAGAAATTTATACTTTGATTTCGATAAGGAATCTTTTAATCCAGATGTATTTATTTTAAATTTCCTCTCCTTCGGAAGCATTTCAAGAATTATGTAGACTACGATAGAGATGAATAGAATTAAGAGTGAATAGAGAAAATACTGCCAAAGCAGCATGAAACTTACAAATCCGATTAAGGCTAATGAAAAACTTGCTATGCTTTTCTTTCTAATGGCGTGAAACCCTAGATAAAGAGTTAGTATCAAGAAAAATAGAACAAGCTGGTCAGTGTCGTATGAACTTCCGAATGTTCTTACTAGAATTTGCGGGGCAGTCCCCATTAGAGCACCAGCTAACAAGCCACCATAATTATTTGAAAGTTCCCTGCCCAGCAAGAATGCAGCTATTGCTATCAAGGCTCCGTATATAGCTGACATATAAGAAGCAACCGTCATCAGACTCATCTTCAGAGCTGGTCCGAACAGCCAGTAGATAAAGGATGTTACATAGTGCATAAAGGGTTGAACATCAGTTATTCTACCAACATAGTACGTTAGCTCGTCCCAAACTGGCATATGACCCCAGTTGGCAAAGTAATAGGTGAATCTATACTGGTATATTGGGTCGAAAGAAAGCAACCTGTCAGGAACTATATTTAACGACCTTATGTAGTAAGAGTATAGGAAAATAAAAACTAAAGCAAATACCCACCACTTATCCTTTATAATCTTGACAATATTCATAATGAACTATGAAAAATTAGAAAAAACAAATATAAAAAGTTTTAAAAAAGCTAATATTCTTCTTCCTCTTCTTCCTCTTCGTCTTCGTCCGTATCTTCACTCTCTACGGTCTCTTCCTTGGGTTCGGCGTCTGCTTCTCCTTTAACCCATCCGCAGTCCTGACAAACTCCATCCTCTCCTAGTTCTCCGCCACACTCTTCGCAAATATCTTTTTTCTTAGCCATGACTTCACCTACTTTTTCAATAATAAATTAAATATATAAAGCTTTGTTTTATTACGTCATTAGACTTAGTAAGCCAAAGCTAACTAGGATTAAGAGAATGTTTTGGATTAAAGTGAAAAGTGCATACTTCTTAACCTTTCCACGCCCTTTTAGATAGTTGTTATAGATGATGTTATATCCAAAAATAAATCCTAAAGAAACAATTACTTTAAAGATTAATACGCTCGGCAAATAGTCTTCTGCTATTAACCCTATAAACCATTCTGAAAAAAAGATTACAAAAACCAACCCAGCTATCGCAATAAAGCTGTAGTAAAGGAACGATTTTCTTAGAATATGCTTTGCATGACCATATTTTTTCTGTCCGTTTAACTCAGAAACCTTAGGGAATAAAACTGCAGATAAAGAATTAGGAATAATCAGAGCCGCAAAATAGAATATGAAAGCAAAAGAATAATAGCCTACCAATTCTTGAGAGAAGAACAAACTTAGAATAGGTATGATGGCGTTGACAAGATTGGTAGTTAATTCTACTGGATAAACAGGCAGACTGAATTTGTAGAATATTCTTTTTACATCAACCTTTACATGATTACTAAACTTTCTTTTAGTCAAGAACAGCACACAGGGTATATTGCCTATCAAAGGTCCCATACTCCATCCTAAAATAATGTAAAATAATCCCAAAGGACTCAACAAAACAGCTAAAATAGCTGAGGATGTGGAATTCAGGAACTGCGAGAGGCTATAAAGTTTAAAGTCTTGAAAACCTAGGACTATAAAGCTGAAGGTTAAAAAGAAATTCAATGACAAGAAAACAACACCTGCTATGATAAGATAGCTTTGCGAAGCATCCTGTAAGAAATATATTGCTATTTGATCCCTAAACAGGATGACTGTTGCTATAAGTATGAGGTAAGTTAACAGCTTGATTCTCAAAAACCATTTAATGGTAAGTTCTGCTTTTTTGCTGTTCCTTCCGAAGTCTGCTATGTATTTGGTTAAGGTGGTGTTTATTCCAAGGTCTGCTATAATGGGTAGAAATGCGAATAGATAGACAATCACCTTGAAGTTTGCAAAATCCTGAGGACCTAAAAGGTCGGATAAGATGACGTTAGCTACGAAGCCTATTATGCTAGCTGTAACGGTAGCTAACAAAACTGTAGTACCACTTCTTACGAATTCGCCTTTGAAAAATGGAAGGTTCATTTAATTTAATAAGTGGCATTATAATAAATCTTTTGTTAAAAAGTTAATTTTAAATATTTTGGTTATACGTGTATACTAACTAGTGATTTTATGGCTAAAAAGAAAAAGGCACCATTATGGTTTGAAGATTCTATGGATGATATTAGAAGAATGCAAGAAGAGCTTTTAAGAAACATGCAGGGAATTAGAATACCTTGGTTACCAATTAGACCTTTACCGATCAGACCTTTGTTTGGAGCAAGATTCATACATATTAGGATGGCGGAAACAGACAATGAATTAGTTCTTAGAGCAGAGTTGCCTGGGTTCTCGAGAGACGAGATAAAACTAAAAGTTACACCAACTACTGTAGATATATCAGCTGAAAAAAAGAAAGTTTCAATAGAAAAAAGAGAAGACTTCTTCAGACAAGAAAAAGCTTATGGCTCAGCAAGAAGGGTCGTACCACTGCCAACAGAAGTTAAAACAGAGGGTGTAAAGGCAAAGTTTGAGAACGGTATTCTAGATGTTATAATGCCCAAGAAAGAAATCAAGAAGAAAGAGGAAAAGGAAGTTAGAGTAGACTAATCAACTTCGATAATATCCCCCATCTTAGGGGCTAGCGCATCGAATCCTCTGCCTCTAAGCTCGGTTGCAAACCTCTCGCAATTATCACCATGGACGCATATGACTTTTTTAGGTTTTATGTTATTAACAAAATCAAACAAATCATCTCTGCCACAGTGAGCGCTGAAATCGTATTGATGAATACCCATTTTGATTTTCAAGTCTATTCCTTCAGTAACGAATCTTCCTGTCTCAACTAAATACCTACCAGCAGTTCTTGGAATCAAGAAGCCAGTAAATATGATTGAGCTTTCGATGTTGTTGTACAAGTATTTTATGTAATAAACGCTTGGCCCTCCGTCTAAAAGACCGGATGAGGTAACTATAGCACAAGGTTCTCTTATTATCTTCTTTCTTTCATCGTTTGAATAAATCATTTTAACATCCTCTACCGACTTCCTCAATGCCTTCGGATCTCTAATAAGTTCTGGATAATTCAAAGCTACTTGTGTTGCTTCCCTTGACATACCATCAAGATAAATAGGAAAATCTGCTTTGAAAGAATCTAATATCATAAGTATTTCAGCTGACCTTGCAACAGCAAAACTAGGTATTACAGCAACGCCGCCGTTCGCAATTGTCCCCTCAACTGTCTCAAAAAACTTTCTCTCTGTCTCTTTCCTATCAGGGTGGTTTCTATTGCTGTAAGTACTTTCGATTATCAAGGCATCGATATTCTTAACATTTATTTTTGCACCGTTCAGAAGACGAGTAGGATTTGTGTTAAAATCGCTTGCATAAAGAATATTTTTATCATCCATCTCTAGCAGAGGTGCCATGCTGCCAGGGATGTGACCAGCATCAAATATATTCATAGAGAAATTCTCATCCTCCAACCTTTGACCGTAAGTAACTCTGATCTGGTTCTTGTTCATCTTATCAATATCACTCTGCCCGAAGTGCTTTACAAACTCTTTTATCCTAGCAATCTTGAGGCTGTCCTTCAGAAGCATATCAGCTTGTTCCATAGTTGCTATGGTTGAGTATATAGGAACCTTGAACTTACGATAAAGCATTGGAATACTGCCACAATGATCTAAGTGAGCGTGACCTAGGATTATACTATCGACTTTCTTAATAGGTGCAGGAATTTCATTACCCTCGACTATCAATCCATAGTCTAGTAATATTTTTTCACTTCCGTTTAATAGAAAAGCATTCCTTCCTACTTCTCTACAGCCACCTAAACATTCAATTTTCATGGACATCTTTAACTTATCAATTATTTATAATTTAAATAGATTATAGATAAATAAAGTAGTGATATCATGGACATAGAAACAAAAATCGATTTGATTAGAAGAGCGCCAACAGAGGAGATAATAACAGAAGAAGACCTTAGAAAACTTTTAGAAACCAAGAAAAAACCTGTTGCATACGATGGCTTCGAACCTTCAGGCCTTATGCACCTAGGAAGCGGTGTCTTGAGAGCAATAAAGATAAACGATCTCTTAGAAGCAAATGTAGACTTTATTCTTTGGATTGCAGACTGGTTCGGTTATATTAACAATAAGATGGGCGGCAACATGGATTCTTTGAAGAAGGCAGGAGAATATTTTATCGAAGGTTGGAAAGCTTGCGGGGTTGATATGAAAAAAGTAAGGGTTTTATGGTCAAGCGATGCTGCAAACGACTCGACTTACTGGAAAGGCGTTATAGACATAGCCAAAAACACAACTGTACAAAGAACTGTAAGAGCTAGTCCCATAATGGGAAGGAATGAATCAGAAATGCAATATACCGCACAACTCTTTTATCCAATGATGCAGACATGGGATCCTTTTTATTTTGGCGCTGATATCTTACAGCTAGGAATGGATCAGAGGCATGCAACTATACTTTCAAGGGAGTTGGCACCTAAAATCGGTCAAACACCAAGAGTTTGTGTTCTTCATCATCTACTTATCGGATTGCAGGGATCAAAAGGCAGAATGGGGCAGGAGACTGCAACACTTCAAGTTGAGGATAAGATGAGTAAATCTAAACCTCAGACTGCAATATATATCCACGACAGTCAAAAGGAAATAGAAGATAAGATTAACAATGCATTTTGCCCGGAAAAGATTGTTGAAGGAAATCCTATACTAGAAATTTGGAAATATATAATTTTCAGGAAATTTGATACGAGAACCATAAAAAGACCAGCAAAGTTTGGGGGCGATATAGAATTACAGAGCTATGGTGAAATGGAAAAAGCTTTCAGGGAAGGAAAGCTACATCCTCTTGACTTGAAAAAAGAAACCTCTTCAGCAATTAATGAGATATTAGAGCCTGTTAGAGAATATTTTGAGAAGAATAAAAGAGCCAAAGAACTTTATGATTTCGTTAAGAATGCAAAGGTTACAAGATAATTAATTTTAAATACATGAGTTCTTATAAATTGTTCTATGCTGAGCCTAACTAGAAATTTATCAAATGAATTTTCTTTAGAAGTATCTATATCATCTGGCTCTTCCAGTCAATAGTCTCATTGGTTCTTTCTAATCTGAGGAGATGATTATGACAAAATTAATCGCTTTCGACCTTGAAGGAATTTTAGTTGAGGAGGAGTTTCTTGTAGAGCTAGCTAGGACAGTTGATAAAGAACAAGAGGTAAGAAAAATAACAGAAGATGGGATTAAAGGTAGAATCAATTGGGAAGAGGGTTTGAAGAAAAGAATCGAACTGTTAAAAGGAATGGATTATGAAACTATAGAAAAGTTGTCAAGGAAATTTACAATAAACAAAAATGCTATAGATATTATACAAACAGCAAAGAGCAATGAATTCAAGACAGCAATAATATCCGGTGGATTCAAAATATTTGCTGAAAACATAATGAAGAAGTTAGGAATAGACTACTTGATTGCGAATGATTTTATTTTCGAAAAAGGGAAGCTTAAAGGATACAAATTATTGGTTAATAATAACAAGGGCTATTGGTTAAGAAAGTTTGCAGAGGATTGCAAAGCAGACTTTACAATAGCTATTGGTGACGGGGAAAATGACATAGAAATGCTGAAAGCCGCTGACCTTGGAATACTTTCAAGAGGTAAGGACCTTCATGTTTTTAAAGATGCGATAAAAAATTATAAGTGATTGAATGCTTGATATAAAACTGATAAGAGAGGACCCTAAGGTAGTAGAAGAGAACCTTAAGAAGAGAGGGGATGATGAGAAGTTAAAGATGTTAGAAGATTTGATAGAGAAGGACAAGAAATATAGGGAGGACTTGCAAGAGCTAGAAAAGCTAAAGCATGATAGGAACGTAATCTCCGAGGAAATAGCCTCTCTAAAAAAGGCTGGTAAAGATACTTCTGCTAAAGTAAAAAAAGCATCGGAGATTCCAAACAAAATCAAAATACTTGAGGAAGAAGTTCTAAAGTTAAAGGAAAAAATTGATTTTTATTTAATGAGTTTACCGAATATCCTTCACGAATCTGTCCCGATTGGGAAGGATGAAAATGATAACGTTGTTATAAAGACTTGGGGTAAAGTTCCGAAGTTTGATTTCAATCCTAAGAGTCATGCAGAGATTTTAACTAACCTAGGTTTGTTAGACGAGGAGAGGGCTGCTAAGGTAGTTGGAAGAGGTTTTTATTATCTGAAAGGTTCTCTTGCTTTGCTGGATCAAGCAATCATAAAGTATGCTATTGACTTTCTGGTGAAGAAAGGTTATGTTTTTGTATTTCCACCTGCCATGTTGAAGAGAGATGCGTATGAAGGGATGGTAGACCTTGCTGATTTTGAGAATGTTATGTACAAGATAGAAAATGATGACTTGTATATGATTGCAACTGCTGAACATCCACTTGGTTCGATGTACAAGGATGAAGTTTTTAATAAAAAAGATTTGCCGATAAAGTTTGTTGGGCTAAGCACTAATTTTAGAAGAGAGATAGGGGCCCATGGTAAATATACCAAAGGACTTTTCAGGGTTCACCAATTCAATAAAGTCGAGCAGTTCATTTTCTGTTCTCCAGAAGATTCTTGGAAGTTTCATGAAGAGTTGCAGAAAAATTCAGAGGAACTTTATCAGGGGTTAGGACTTCATTATCAAGTCACAAATGTTTGTACAGGAGATATAGGTTCGATAGCTGCAAAGAAGTATGATATACTCTGCTGGATGGCAGACAATATCTTCAGAGAAACTGGTTCAAATTCTAATTGCACTGATTACCAAGCGAGAAGGCTAAACTTAAAGTACAGGGAAAAAGAAGGGCAAGCACCTTTGGGTTTTGTTCATACTCTCAACAACACTGCCTTGGCAACTTCAAGGACAATGGTAGCAATTGTAGAGCAATTTCAGCAAAAAGATGGGACGGTCTTGATACCGGAAGTTCTCTGGCCTTATATGAATGGAATCAAAAAGCTAGAAGCATTAAAGTAAGTATAATAGTTAGATTGTGTTGGAATGAATTCTATAATAATATGCGAAAAGCCAGATGCGATGGAAAGGATAGCAAAGGCTTTGGCAGAAAGAGATTTGAAAAGAAGAACAAGCAGATACGGGATAGATTATTACGAATTTATTAGAAACGGTGAAAATCACATAGCCGTATCTGCTGTTGGCCATCTGTTTAATTTAAAACAAACAAGTATTGGTTTCGACTATCCTATATTTGACGCAGAGTGGATACCGTCTTACGAAGCAACAAAAAAATCTGGCTTCTCTGAAAGGTATTTTAAAACCTTAGGAGAGATTGCAAGAAGCATTGATGGTGAAATGATATCTGCATGCGATTTTGATAACGAAGGAAGTTTGATTGCCGAGAGAATAATTAAATTAATTTTCAAGAAAGAAGATGGAAAAAGAATGAAGTTCAGCACACTTACAAAGCAAGATTTGATAAATGCTTATGAAAATATGATGCCTCACTTGGATGTAAACAATATCACTGCAGGAGAGACACGTCATTATCTTGATTGGATGTATGGGATAAACACATCGCGAGCTCTAACTTTGTCAATTAAAAAATTTTCTAAAAGATTCTCTTTACTAACTGCTGGTCGCGTTCAGGCGCCAACCTTGGTTATCCTTGCAGATAGAGAACTTGAGATAAAAAATTTCGTTTCAACGCCTTATTGGCAACTTCAGTTAGTTTTGTTGATAAACGGAAATGAAATCATAGCTTTTTTCGAGGAAGAAAAAATCTGGGACAAGAACAGAGCTGAGAAAATACTTGATGAGTGTAAAGGAAAACCTGCAGCAGTTGAGGATGTTAAAGCCAAAAAGTATAAACAGTATCCACCGCCTCCATTCAACATAACTTCTCTTCAGACAGAGGCCTACCGATTGTTTGGTTATTCACCGCAGCAAACAATGAGCATTGCCCAAGGTCTTTACACAAAAGCATATATAAGTTATCCAAGAACTTCATCAGAAAAACTACCTCCTCAGATTGGTTATAGACAGATTCTAGAAGCTTTGTCGAAAATTGAAGATTACAAACAACTATGCAATACTCTGCTTTCAAAAGAATTAAAGCCAGTACAAGGTAAATTTACTGATTCAGCTCATGAAGCAATACATCCAACAGTAGAACCGCCCGAGAGCATTAAAAAATTAAACTTTCATGAGCAGAGA
>Ga0172365_10003607_pt1 | contig 11503 bp, 8 predicted proteins | sample LakKivSesite48cm_FD_114535 | JGI IMG/M metagenome (GOLD analysis project Ga0172365, IMG submission 114535) | Sediment microbial communities from Lake Kivu, Rwanda - Sediment site 48cm | ecosystem: Environmental > Aquatic > Freshwater > Lake > Sediment | place: Rwanda: Western Province, Lake Kivu...
CGGCGACGCCCAGGGCCAAGAGGCCCAGCTTTTTGCCCAGGTCGAGGGTCTGTTTTTGCAGGGGCGAATCAACCTTCTCTGTCTCCTGGATCAGCGTGGCAATCTTGCCTATCTCTGTCTGCGCCCCCGTGGCAAAGACCACGGCCTTGCCGCGCCCATGGGTGACGATGGTGCCGCCAAAGGCCAGGTTGGTGCGCTCGGCCACCGGGAGGTCTGCCGGCAGCGAGTCCACCGTCTTGCGCACCGGCAGCGACTCACCGGTGAGCATCGACTCGTTGATCTCCAGGTTGATCGCTTCGATGATCCGCACGTCGGCCGGCACCTTGGCGCCGGCGTCGAGCAAAATGATGTCGCCGGGGACAATGGAGGCGGCGGGCACGCGCTCTTCGATGCATTCGCCCGCCTCCGGACACTCGCGCACTACCTCGGCCTCCGGCGCGGCCTGCGATTTGAGCGCCTCCAACGCCGCTTCGGCCTTGTATTCCTGGAAAAAGCCGATCAGCGTGTTGACCAGGATTACCACCGCGATCACGACCGCGTCGATCGTTTTGCCGGCCACGACCGAGATCAGTGCGGCAGCCAGCAGCACGCCGACCAGCGGATTCTTGAGCTGGGCCAGCAGCAAGGCCAGCGCGCTGACTTTCTTCTCGACCTCAATTTCGTTGCGGCCATACCGGGCCAGTCGTTTTTGCACCTCGGCGTGCGAAAGCCCGCGCCCGCTCGTCTCCAGGCGCTGCAAGGCATCTGGCACACTCAGTGCGTGAAATCTTTCCTGAACCATACACAACTCCTTACATCCTGGCGACGCCGGCCAGCACGGCCACGTCCCCCATGGTTGCTCTACCGCTACTCGCCGTGCGCCTGGCGGGCGCTCGCCGCCAGCGGCTGCACCAGGTTGACGAACTCGGTAGGGATCACGAACTTGGTCGCGGCGCCCTCGCCCAACGCCTTGAGCACCTCCAGGTATTGCAGCGTCAGCGTCTTGCTGTCTACCCCTTGGGCCACCTTGTAGATTTCGTTGAGCGCCAGCGCAAAGCCCTCGGCGCGCAGAATGGCGGCCTGCCGGTCGCCCTCGGCCTTGAGGATTGCTGCCTGCTTGTCGCCCTCGGCCATAGCCACAACCGATTCGCGCTTGCCGTTGGCCTCGGTGACCATGGCGCGGCGATTGCGCTCGGCGGCCATCTGGCGCGTCATGGCCTCTTCGACGGGCCGCGGCGGGACGACCTCGCGGATCTCGACCGCCATCACCCGGATGCCCCAGCGGTCGGTGACGTCGTCCAGTTTCTCGTGCAGGATGCGGTTGATCTCGTCCCGCTTGGAGAGCACGTCGTCCAGGTCCATCGCGCCCACCACCGCCCGCAGCGTGGTGATCGCCAGGCCGCGCGCCGCGCCCGTAAAGTTCTCCACCTCCAGCACACTGCGCTCCGGGTCGATCACCTTGTCATAGACCAGAAAGTCGATCGAGACCGAGGCGTTGTCGGCGGTGATGCAGGTCTGCGGCGGCACGTCGAAAAAGACCTCGCGCAGGTCCACCGGCACGCCGCGATCCACGAACGGGATCAGAAAGAGCAGTCCCGGCCCTTTTGATCCCACGCAGCGTCCCAGGCGGAAGATGACCAGCCGGCGGTATTCCGGCACGATACGGACAGACATGGTCAGGATGACCAGCCCCAGAACCAGCAAGAGCCCAATGATGAATAGATCCATTTCTACACCTCCTCGCTGACTTGTGGCAGACCCTCAGGGTCTGCTTCCACTGGCGTGACCTGCAGGCGCACGCCCGCGATGCCGGTCACGCGCACGGGGTCGCCGGCGCGGATTTCCCCCGCCACGGCCACCGCGCTCCAATCTCCCAATTCCACGCGCACCTGCCCGCCCGGCGTCAGGTCGGTTAGCGCGACGCCCCGCCGTCCGATCAGTCGCTGCGCGCCCGCCTGGGGCGGCCGGCGGCCGGCGATCAGGATGGCTCGCAACACCAGGAAAACGAATCCGACGATGCTAATGGCCATCACAGCGATCAACCAGGGACTCACCCGCACGGTCGGCGTCGCCGGCGAGGTGGGAGTGAAGGGCACAAACAGCAGCAGCGAACCCAGGACGAACGGTACCAGCCCGGCGATAGAGACGATGACCTCGGTGTCGGTGAGCAGGCCGACGACGAAAAAGACGACGGAGAGGGCCAACAGCGCGATACTGGCCCAGTTCACGGGCAGGCTGCCCAGCGCCACGAAGGCGACGATGTAGGCGACGACGGCGCCCACGCCCGCCACGCTCAGGCCCGGATCCGCCAACTCGGCCAGCAGCAACAAGGTCCCCAGCGAGAGCAGCAGGTAGGCGATGTTCGGCTCGGTGATGACGTGGAAGAAGCGCTCACTGAGGTTCATCGGCTGCGCCTGCACGGACGCCCCGATCGTGCGCAGCGTCGTCCCGGCGACCTCGCGCCCGTCTAACTGGCGCAGCAGATCGTCCAGGTTCTCGGCCAGCAGGTCAATCACGCCCAGTTCCAGCGCTTCGGCGGCGGTGACGGAGAGGTTCTCCCGCACGGCCTGCTCGGCCCATTCGGCGTTGCGCCCGCGCGTCGTGGCCACGCTGCGCACCAACGCGGCAGCGTCGCTGGTTACTTTTTGTTCCATCACGTCACTGATGTCGGCGCCCAGCGGCACAGGGTGGGCCGCGCCCACGTGGGTCGCCGGGGCCATCGCCGCCACGTCCCCCGCCAGCAGCACGAACATCCCCGCCGAGGTGGCGCGTGCCCCTCTCGGCGCGACGTACACCACCGTGGGCACAGGGGCTCCGAGCAGCGCCTGCACCATCTCGCGCATCGCCGACTCCAATCCGCCGGGTGTGTCGAGGGTGATGATCACCGCCTGCGCGCCGCGCTGTTCCGCCAGGCGCAGGCCGCGCTCGAGATAGCGGGCCGAGAAGGGGTTGATCACGCCCTTGACCTGGAGTGTCACTATCGGCCTGCCCGCCGCCTGAACCGCCGTGGGCAGACCGGCCAGCAGCAGCAGCAGCACCAACAGAATCGGTATCTTGCACTTGTTCATCGCTTGCCTCCTTTGCCCACGCTTATACATTGAGAGTCGTCACTCGACGATCGGCGCTCCCAGATCAGATACCCAAGAGCTACTCCGCGCGGCTCGCCCGGATGGGCATCAGTAGCGCATGACGGCGGCCAGTGACGCACGACCCGGCACGCTGCCTGACTCGACGGCGTAAACCGTGCCTCGATTCAGGATCGTCTGCATAGCAGCCAGATCGAGCAGGTCCTCGTTCCCCGGCGCCGCCGCCTGGTCGAGCCGCACAGTCCCAGACTCCAGGTCGAAGCGTCCCCACTCCTGGATATCCAGGGCGACGAACACCACTTCTACCCGCCCACCGTGAGCGGCCAGGATGACCTCCCGCAGGTCGGTAGAGGTTCTGTCTGTGGCGGCCAACCGCTGATAGAGCGCCTCTGCCTCTCGCCGCGCCTCGAGAAAGTGAGGCTGAACCACGGCCCAGGCCTGGGCGTGCAGATCGGTCGGCGGCAGCGCCTCCGGATTGCCGGCGACGCCCCGCTCCAGGAGGTAGGAATACGTGTTGGCCTCCCTGTAGATGGCGAATAGAAATTCCACCCCCGCCAGCACCAGGGGGGCGTTTTCCTCTCTGAGCACGTCGCCCAGGCGGCCGTCAACCTGACGGAAGTATTGCAGGATGCGCTCTTTGGACAGGTCGGCGTCGTCGTGGCCGTGAAAGCCGGCGGCGCGTTTACCCATTCCGCCCGACGTGCCGGTGTGGAACTGGATTTGACGCTCTACGTCGGACCTGACGGCTTCCGCCATGCCGGGTATGTCCAGCTCGATCTCGTCGACGCTGTGGCGCGTGGCTTCCAGCAGGCGCACCTGGTTCTGGCTGAGGGCCAGGATGAAAATTCGCGTCATATACCCAGTTCGGCCCGCGTGCGAACGTAGTGGAGTACGTGCTCCCGCGAAAGCATCCCCACTATCTCCTCGCCTTCGACCACCGGGACCTGGTTGACGTTGGCGTCGTCCATGACCTGCAGCGCAGCCAGCAGCGCGGTGTGCGGCTGCACCCGAGACGTGCGCTCCCACGGCACCATGACCTGCCCGGCGGTGGTCTGTCCCCAGTCCGACCGGGCCACCTTGGCCACGTCGCTGAGGGTGAGTATCCCGCGCGGCCGGTCATTTTCGGTCACGAAAAAGCACCGCCGCCCGCCGGGGAGGATGCGCTCTTCGACCAACTGGCCCACCGTGATCTGGGCGGGAACGAGCGCGCAATCGCGGGTCATCACCTGAGCCACCGTCACGCCGCGCAGCGAGTGCTGGATGTTGACCTGCGCGTAACTGGCGGCTGCCGCGTTCTGCAGGAACCAGCCGATAAAGACCAGCCACAGGCCGTCGGCGAACCTGCCGCCCACCATGGTCAGCAACCCCAGCCCGATGAATCCAAAAGCGGTGAGCTGGCCAACAAACGACGCCACCTGGGTGGCGCGTTGGAAATTCTGCGTGATCCGCCAGACCACGGCCCGCAGCACTCGCCCGCCGTCCAGGGGAAAGCCGGGGATCAGGTTGAACAGGGCCAGGCCCAGGTTGATGCGCATCAACCACACGCTGGGTGCGGCCAGGTAGGGCACGGCGCGGTCGAGCAGCCACAGCCCGCCGAAGCCGACGGCCAGGGCCAGGCTGGCGAGTGGGCCGGCGACGGCGATACGGAACTCGTCGCCAGGAGTGGATGGCTCTCGGCCAATCTGGGCCACCCCGCCAAAGATGAACAGGGTGATCCCGTGTACGGGAACTTGACTGCGCAGCGCGACGAGCGAATGGCTCAGCTCGTGAGCGAGCACCGACCCGAAAAACAGCAGGCTGGTGGCGGCGCCCAGCCCCCAGCAGGCGGCCGCCGGCAACGAGGGATATTCGACGGGGAAATAGCTCACAGCCAGCGACCACGTGACCAACCCAAAGATTAGAAACCAGCTCACGTGTAGTCGAATGGGAATGCCCAGGATACGTCCCAGTTTCACGCCCGTTTCCATCTGTCAATGTCTCCTTTCCGCCAAATGGCGCCGTCAGGATGATCTGATCAGCAATGTTGATCAGGCTACTTGTTTATATCATGTTGACCCTTCCGTGTCAAATCTGCGCCTGGCAACTGGCCCTTTCAGAGTTCGAGCAGTCGTCTGGCCATTCTCCCTACCTTCCCCTCACCCCATCTCCACCTCCTCCACCTCCGCCACGATGTCCCGCTGCCGGAGCGCCTCTTTCGCTTCCGGTTCCCTGCGCCGTCGCTGCCACCCGTACAGCCCGCCCAGCACGGCCACCGGCACCGCCACCGCCAGCCCCAGGAACCACCCCGGGGGCAACAGCGGCCGGGTTGAGAAGCGGTCCAGATTGAAGAGGATCAGCGCCGCGGCGGTCCACACGGTCAGGAAGTTGGGCGCGGCGTCGCCGGAATGGAGGAATTGCACACCTGCGGTGCGCCGCTTCGTGAAGGGCCACAAGAGGTTACTGCCCATAAAGCCCAGTTGGTCCTCCAGGACGTGACCGGCAAACCCCAGGCCCACTACCAGCCCGGTCCACAGCGGTGTCCGGGAGAGACCTCCCCGGGTACAGAACTCGGCCAATGCGGCGCCCCCCGCTGTCACCAGCCCCAGCGCCGCCGCCAGCGTCAGGCTGTGAGACCAGCGCCGGTGCCAATCCAGGAAATGGACGTGCAGTTGGTCGCCCCGCCGCTCGAACTTGAACGATGGCCCGCTAAAGATGTCTATGCGGTTCTCGGCGTCATAGGTCTGTGCCATCGGCACACCGACCTTCACCCGCACTTCACCCCCCTCTATCCCCCCTGTCAGGGGGGACGAAAGAGGCTCTATCCCCCCTATCAGGGGGGACGAAAGAGGCTCTATCCCCCCTGCCAGGGGGGACGAAAGAAGACCTATCTCTCCCGACGGGGGGGATGAAAGTGGGGGCGGCTGCGAAGCGTGCAAGCCCTCCACGCAGTGGGAGGTATCGTGACCGCCAACCCAGCCGTCTGCATCCTGCAAGCCCTCCACGCAGTGGGGGGTTCCGTGACCGCCAGCCCAGGCCGGCAGAGGCGCCTGCGCCGTATTCACGACCGGCCCAACACGCACCGCTACCTCACCGTGCGCCGGGTCGAACCGAATTACATACTGCCGCCACTCGTCGGCCCCTAGCCGGACAGTATGCAGCATCACGTTCTGCGGCTTTCCGCTTTCGTAGGCCCGCTGCATCGCCCCGGCCACCCGCTCGGCAATCTCGTGCGCATCCGGCTGCGGGCCGGGGTCAATCTCTTCGTCGTACTTTTCGAAATACCGCCCAAACCTGAAGTCGAGCGTGTCCGGCAAGATGCCGCCGATGCCACCCAACACCGGCAGGAGTGAGCCCTGTGCCCCTGCCCGGACGATCTCTGGGAAAAACGTCGCCAGCGCTACACCCGTCAGGAAATGCGCAATCCCCTTCATCTTTCCTCCACCAGGCCAAAATCGGTACACACACCGGGCTCTTGCCCTCTGTAGCAGCATTGTACTCCATTACTGCTCGTAGAGGAAACCTGCTTAGCATTTCGCGGCAACTGTGCTATACTATACGGGTGGCAAAAAGGGGTTGCGACGTTCGAGCACAGGCAATCCCTGTACGTCGCCGCTGTGAGGCCAGGGAGCCCCAGGTTCATCGTCTGTTGAGGAGCCATGAGCCAAACTTTATCCTTCAACCGTATGCCCCGTATCCAGGAGCCGCTGCCGCAGGGCGAAGTCAAACTCCCAGGGCCCCCCTCGATTGGCCCTCCTCCAAAATTCAAGATGCACGTATATATCTGCCGGACAACCCTGGGTTACACTGGACTTGTGCGTTTCGCGCAAAGCATATACACTAGCAAAATGCGTGCAGGGGAGAACGACAATGACAGGTAAAGCATTTAAGAATTTACTCATCGTGGCAGGGTTGGCCCTGCTCCTGGCCATCGGCGTGGTCCTGCCACTCCGCGCCGCGCCGCGCCCGGCCCCGGCCAGCCTCCAGGAAACCGGTGTGATGCTAAAGATCTCCACCACGCCGCCGATAACACTGACAGCGGGGCAGGACATCACGTTGACAGCCGAGATCCACAATGGCATACCTGTTTCAATCACGGGTGCAGGGCTGACGTTCGTACTTCCTGCTGAGGCAACCACTGCGGTATCCTCCCTGGAGCAAAAATGGCCCGTCGTTGCACCTGCTGATACAGTGGTGCACTCGATTCCTGTGCATATCTCTGAACAGGCGGCGGGAACACTGCGGTTCGCTGCTACGTTGCAGTACGTTGTGACCCAAACAACAGAGATCAGCGACAGTATTGAGGTCGTTGTGGCAATATCCACGACTTTCGCTTCAGCCATCAGCACTCTCACACCGACCGAGACTACTCCTACCGTGGTCCCGACCGAGGCACTAGTCCCCACCAAGACACCAATCCCTACCGTGGAACCAGTTCTCACCAATACCCCTGTGCCTCCCCCCACCCGGATGCCAACCGCCGCCCCACCACCGACCGGCGTCCCCCCTACCACGCCATCTCCGACGCCTGCGATTGCGATCGTTGCATTGACCAAAAACTTGCCTGTGATCGCCGGAGGATGCCTGGTGTTGCTCGTCTTGTTTGTGGGGATTGCCCTGATCCTGTGGGCGCTGCGCAAGAAGCGGCCGCGGGTGGTCACCCCGCCTCCGCCTCCTGCTTCCGCCGGCCCGTATCTGGAAAGCGTCAGCCCGGCTGGCAGCCCGCGCCGCCTCTATCTGAAACCGGAAGGCGTCACGATCGGCCGGGGGCCGGAAAATGACCTCGTCGTCCCCCAGGACTTGCCGGGCTGGGACACGCTCTCCCACCAGCACGCCCGCATCTACGAACAGGCCGGCCGCTGGCTCGTCGAGGACCTCCACTCGATGAACGGCATCTACGTGAACGGAAGGCGCACCGGGCGCAACCTCCTGCGCGACGGTTGGCGGCTTGGCATCGGTGGAGCAGAGTTCGTCTTCCACGCTGGCACAGGGGAGGCATGACGATGAAATGTCCAACGTGTGGCCACGAGAACCGCGACGGCGCTCGCTTCTGCCAGAGTTGCGGCGCAGTCCTGACGACGCCTGCCCCCGCCGGGCCAGACGTCGCTCAGCGGCCGACCAAACCCCTCGCCCGTTCTCCCGCACCCCAGGCCGCGCCGTCTGCCCCCCTGTCCGACACCCGCCCGCTGACGCAAGCCAGCGTGGCCTTCGATTCCCTACCGGAAGGCGCGCTGCTTCACGATGGACGGTACGAGGTCGTGGAAGTGCGTACGACCGGCGAGCGACTGAATACCTACCTGGTGGAAGATACTGTGCCCGTGCGCCTGTGTCCCAATTGCCAGGCGGAGATCGCCGGTACCGGGGAACAGTTCTGTTCCTTCTGTGGGGCCGATCTCTCCAACGTCGAGCCGCTCCACCTCCGCTATCTGATCCAGGAGAGTGTCGACGAGCAGGCCTTCGCCATGGAGGCGCAGTTGCTGCAGATGGGCCTGGAGCATCCCGGCCTGCTCCTGCCGCACGCTGTCTTCGCTGAGGCTCCTTATGGCCCTGCTCGCCATTACCGGGTGGGGCCGGAATTCCCGCCACCGCTGGCCGATTCCCTCACTGTGCCCCAGGAGCCGGGCCAGGTCCTGGAGTGGGGTGTATCTCTGGCACAAGGATTGGGCTATCTGCACCGCCACCAGGTGGCGCTGGGCGAGATTGGCTTGCAGCACATCGCGGTTGAGGGGCACGTCACCCTGAGCGCAGTCGAAGGGCACGTCACCCTGAGCGCAGCCGAAGGGCAGGCGGCGCGCTGGACACACCTGGGCACGGCCCGCGTTGTCTCGTCCACAACCCAGGCGGCGGCGAGTGATTTCCCCCACGACGTACGTGGCCTGGCGGCGGCGCTTTTCTACCTGGCGACCGGACAGGCCCAGTTTACCCCCCAGGCCGCGCTGCCCGAAGCAGTGGCGCGTCACCCCGAGCGCAGTCGAGGGGTCTTCGCCGAAGCACTGGGCTCACCCCAGGGCCTGACCGACGCGGCCGCCTTCGGCGCAGCACTGGAGGCCGCCCTGCAGGAACTGCGCCGTCCGGCCAGCGTGACGCTCGTCGTCGGTCGCCGCACTGACGTGGGACAGGAGCGTTCGCTGAACGAGGACAGCCTGTTGACGCTCGACGTGGCCGCCGTGTGTCGCTCCGCCAGCACACCGGTGGGCCTGTTTGCCGTCGCCGACGGGATGGGGGGGCACGAGGCCGGCGACGTTGCTAGCCAGTTGACGGTTCGCACCATCGCCCAGCACGCGGTCAGCCAGGTGTTAATGCCGGCCGCCGCCGGTGAGCCATTGCCTGACGCCAGAGAATGGTTGTCTGCTGCAACCCGCGCTGCTAACCAGGCCGTTTACGACCGGCGCAAGGCCGCTGGCACCGACATGGGAACCACGCTGGTGATGGCGCTCGTCGTTGGCGACGTGGCGACTGTCGCCAACGTCGGTGACAGCCGCGCCTATCTGCTCAAGGCACGCGACGTCGCCCAGATCACCACCGACCACTCGTTGGTCGAGCGTCTCGTCGCGACGGGCCAGATCACGCCGGAGGAAGCGATCAGGCACCCCCAGAAAAACGTCATCTACCGCGTCATTGGCGACAAGCCCCGCCTGGAGCCCGATCTGTTCGAGCTGTACCTGGCGCCTGGCGAGGCATTGCTCCTCTGTTCTGACGGCTTGAGCGGCATGGTGTCCGGCGACCAGATCTGGCACACCTGGCGTACCTCCACCTCGCCCCAGGAAGCCTGCGACCGGTTGGTCGAATTGGCGAACCAGGCTGGGGGAGAGGACAACGTCACCGTCGTGATTGTCCAGGTCGTAAGATAATGGGACACAAGGAGGGTACCTATGAAACGTAGTCTCGTCTTCCCGATCCTGTTTTGCATTCTGGCAATTACCTTAACCGTTTGCGATTTGCGATTTGCGAGCCGGCATTTCAGCCATGCACAGGGACTCGGACCGGTGGTGGACATTCTGGGCAAGCCACAGACCACGCCCCCCCAGGCCCGCGCCTACGTTTCAGTCGTTGATCCCACTACCGGGCGCATCGTGGATGGGTTGAACGAGGACAATTTTGCTGTCCAGGTCTCTGAAAAAGATGTGCCAGCCACAGTATCACTGGAGACCAAGGGGGTGGCGGTGGTCATGGTGATTGACCGGGGCGGGATTGCCAGACAAAGGGATCCACGCATTGGCGATGCGGTAGGCCTGGCGGATAGCCTGCTGGGCATGCTCAAGATAGACGGCAGTGCAAGCGCGGACATGGTCGCGTTCATTGGCATTCGCGGCGCAGAACAAGGCGGCCTCACGCCACTCGTGCCATTTACGGACTATGATCCGAATGCGGTGAGCAACGAGTTCGACAAGCTACGCACCGAGGTCGTGGGGGAGGTTACTCCGCTCTACGACGGCATAGACCAGGCCATCGAGTGGCTCACCGCCAACAACAGTGCCGAGATTCAGCACAAACTCACCCACCGTCGCCCGCTCATCGTCGTCTTTTCCGACGGTATTGACGACAAGTTCAGCAGTGAATCGCACGAGGCGATCATCGCCAGCAAATGCCGCGAGAATAACATCTTGCTCTATACTGTCCGCATGGAGGCGCGCGGCCGTACGACAGACGTGGACAACATGGAGGCGCTGGCCAGGCAGACGAACGGCATCTACATCGCCCACAATACGAACACACACGACCAGGTGTTGGACCTGTTCGAGAACGTCGTCACCCAACGTCAGGCCTATCAGGTCGCCTTTCCGCTGTACAGGGGACAGGGGGATTACGAGGTACGCGTTCGCGTCACCGGTACGCCGCTGGGCGACGGTTCGGGCGAGACAACTGTCTCTTCGCAACTGCAACTGCCCGTGGTTGCCTTGACCTCGCCGCCCGACGGCTTCGTCTACACCGTTCCCTATTCCCACACCCCCAGAGTCGAAATCCCCCTGAGCGTCGCTATCTCGTTCCCGGACGGCGTTACACGCGACCCTGCTGCGGTGCGCTACTACCGCAACGGCGTCCTGATCGCTACCAGCACGACGGCGCCGTATGCGGCCAGTTGGGACGCCACGGACTATATCACCCAGACGGAGGAGACGCGCCAGACGCAGGAGGTGAAAGGCGAGGACTTTACCTTCACAGCCGCAATAGACGACGCCTACCTGGCCGAAACGGCCGCCAGCGCGCCGGTGAACGGCCGGGTAGAATGGGCACCCCTGCCCGCCTATACACGTGGCGTCGTGTTGCTGAGGTGGCTTGGAAATTTCTGGTGGCTGCTGCTCATTCTGGCAGCCCTGGCCCTGGGGTTGTTGGTGCTGCTCATCCTGCTCGTCCGCACACGTGGGGAACTGGCCCGCCGCGTGGTCACACGCACCACTGGTGTGCTAAAAGGGGTCACCAAACGATTGAGCGCTGCGCCACAACGCGCCCCGGGGAAGCTC
>Ga0172365_10003610_pt1 | contig 11501 bp, 8 predicted proteins | sample LakKivSesite48cm_FD_114535 | JGI IMG/M metagenome (GOLD analysis project Ga0172365, IMG submission 114535) | Sediment microbial communities from Lake Kivu, Rwanda - Sediment site 48cm | ecosystem: Environmental > Aquatic > Freshwater > Lake > Sediment | place: Rwanda: Western Province, Lake Kivu...
CACCGGCTGGCCGATGCCACGAAGTAAAACCCATCTCACCCTTTTGCCCCTTACCTTCTTGTCCAGTTCCATAGCCCGAAGCACGCTATCCATATCCACACCTGAACATGTCACTGGCAGCCCGAATCTCTCCAGCAAGGCTTTCTGACCATCTACTATCTCCTGAGATAAGAGCCCCGCATCACGACTTATCATAGCTGCCCCCATCATCCCGATGGCAACCGCCTCTCCGTGGAGGAAACGTCCGTAGTTCGTAGCTGCCTCCAGCCCGTGGGCGATAGTGTGCCCGTAATTCAAGATGATCCGTATCCCCTGCTCCTTCTCGTCCTCGCTCACTATTTTAGCCTTGATAGCGGCGCTACGAGCCACCGCATCGCTGGTAACCGCCCTCTCCAGAGCAAGCAGCCCCTCTGTCTGCTGCTCGAGCAGCTCCAGCAGCCGGGGGTCGCGTATCATGGCATGCTTAATCACCTCGGCCCAGCCTGAGACCAGCTCGCGTCCGGGCAAGGTAGTCAAGACCTGCGTATCAGCTACGACCACACGCGGCTGATAAAAAGCGCCGATCAGATTCTTGGCCTGGGGATGGTTCACAGCGACCTTGCCCCCGATAGAAGAATCGACCATTCCAATTAAGCTGGTAGGCACCTGAACCAGGGGCAGACCGCGAGCGAAGGTAGCAGCCACAAACCCGGCAAGGTCTCCCACCACACCACCGCCCAGAGCAACTATGCTATCGCCACGCTCGGCACGGCAATCAACCAGCCAGTCATAAATTTTGACCGCCGTTTCAAACGACTTGCTCCGTTCCCCCTGAGGCACTACCAGAGAGTCCACGGCAAAGCCGGCATCTTCCAGAATCCTGGTAACTCCAGCCCCGTAAAGGGGGAACACACCATCATCGCTCACTATGTGAGCCGTGCCCCAGAGCCCCGCGTTGCGCATCCGCCGCCCCAACTCCTCAAGAAATCCCCAGCCCACGAACACGGGATAGCTTTGTGTAGCCGTAGTCACCACACAGGCAGCGCCCTTCTGTTCACAATAAGGGGCATCGGATTCCCGGGCATCGGGCAGAGCAGGTACTGCGGCCCTTCCCCTCCTTGCATATCTCATGCCGAGAATAACCTGGTCCGCCACCTCCTCCACAGTCAAATTATCGGTGTGCACCGTCCAGTCAGCGAGAACATAATAAGGCTGGCGAAATCCCTTCAGCCATTCGATGCGTCTCAACGGCTCGGGCCCGGCAAGAAGGGGCCTGGGCTCCCGGTTTGTGGAGTCTGCAGCGTCCTTGAGTAACCTTGAGTATATGGCTACCGGCTTCGCCTCGAGGCAGATGACCACCCCGCTTGCCATCATCATCTCCCGATTAGCGGCGCTCATAACAGCCCCGCCACCGGTGGAAATGACTGTATTGCTTCCCCGGCACACGCGCTCCAGCACCTTACTTTCCAGCTCGCGGAATCGTTCCTCTCCGTCCTGAGCAAATATCTCGGCGATGGGCTTGCCGTAAGAATGCACAATCTCCTCATCGATATCGATGAACTCCCAGCCCAATTTCCAGGCTACCCTCCGGCCTACCTTTGTTTTGCCGGTGTATGAGAAACCGGTCAGGATAATGTTTCCAGCAGCTTTTTCACCCACTGTACGCCCTCAATGTAATTATAATTCCCCAAAGCCTCAGGATAAAAGCGCTCGCTTTCGAAGATGATGGGAAGCGAATCTCTAATCGAGCCCATTGTCTGCAAGACCCTCGCAATATCTACCCAGCCATCCTCGGCGCTCTGGCTGGGATGCACCGGTATATGCCGGAAGGCAAGATAGTCAGCCTTGCTGCGGATGTTCCAGAGATGGACAGAGCCCAGATAGGGCAGAAGTTCAGCTTCAAAAGCGTAGAGGTCGAAACCGTTTTGCATCGCAGCCAGGTGCGTATGTGCGGTATCAAAGCAATACTGCAGCAGAGGAGAGTATTCCCTCAGCACCCGCTTGAGAAACGCGGCGTTAATCAAAGCGCTCGCCCCTACACCCTCGATATGAATGGGAATCCCTCTTTTGAGGCTGAGCTCAGCGAGTCGGTCGCAGCTCTTCCAGGCAATCGCCTCGACTTTCGCCCCGCCTTCGTCCGATTCCTCCGAGGTCGGCGAGGGGAAGTGGACTACCGCATATTCTGCCCCGAGTTCATCGGCATGCTCCATAGTCAGGGTTACCATCTTCATGGTCAACTCTCTCTTGTCCCTGTCCACATCGCAAAGAAAAGACCAGGTCGGGGGACTGGGATACCAATCAAGCTGAATCAACGGAGCGTGTATGCTCCACTCAAGGTTATGCAGCCTGAGCAATCGCTTGAGCCTGGGAAGCTCACCAGAGGGGAGGTTGAAGAACTCACCACGGCGAAGGCTATTACCAATTATCATCTCATCGAAAAGGTCAAGGTTATGACAGTGAAAGCCGAGATTGCTCATATCACTTTCTGGGGCCTATCGACTTGAGATAGCCCCGATAGTTGCGCAGGGTCTCATCCATGTGGTCGCCGCCGAACTTCTCCAGCATTGCTTCGGCGAGAATTATAGCCAGCATGGCCTCCCCGATAACTCCTGCTGCCGGTACAACGCAGACATCGCTCCGTTCGAAATGGGCCTCAACTTTCTTGCCCGTCCGCAAATCTACAGAGGGCAAGGGTTGGCTCATAGTAGGAATAGGCTTGACCACGGCGCGGACAACTATCGGCTCGCCGTTGCTAATGCCGCCCTCGATACCACCTGCTCTGTTCGTGGCATGCCTCCAGCCACCCCTGGCACCAAGCTCTATAATGTCCTGAACCTGCGAGCCGGGCAGGCTTGCCTCATTAAAGCCAGCCCCTATCTCCACACCCTTTACCGCATTAATACTCATCATCGCCCGGGCTATCCTGCCGCCGAGCCTGCGGTCCCAGTGGACATGGCTTCCCAGTCCGATGGGAACTCCGCCGGCGATTACCTCGAAGATACCACCCAGGCTGTCCCCCGCCTTTTTGGCTGCATCGATCGCTGCCAGCATAGCCTTCTCCGCTCTTCTGTCGGCGCAGCGGACAGGCGACCTCTCCACCTTCGACCAGTCAATCTTCTCGACCTGTTTAGCCCAGTGCCCGCCGATGCAGACGGTATGGCTATGTATCTCGATGCCGAACTCAGCAAGCAGTTTGCGGGCCACGGCTCCTACAGCGACGCGGCTTGCCGTCTCGCGGGCGCTGGCACGCTCTAAAATAGGGCGGACATCGTCGAGGTTGTATTTCATAGTACCCGCCAGGTCAGCGTGTCCGGGGCGGAGGCGGGTAACAGGCTCAACTTCCTGCTCCACCGATGTCACGCTCATCGCCTCTTTCCAGTTCTCCCAGTCCCGGTTGAGTATGAGCAGTGCGATGGGGCTGCCCATGGTCATTCCATGCCGCACACCGGAGGCGATCTCCGCGCGGTCCTGCTCGATAGCCATGCGAGCGCCCCGGCCATATCCCCCCTGGCGGCGTACCAGGTCGCGGGCTATGTAGTCCTCGTTGAGGGCCAGCCCTGCGGGTACCCCTTCGATAATTGCTACCAGCCCCTGTCCATGCGATTCACCGGCGGTTAAAAAACGGAACAATTTGTTTCCTCCAACCAAGTTCTCGATGGGTGGGTTAATCTGCTCGAGTAGATAGAACCTTTCTTTATGAGTTAAGCATTCCTGAGCCAAGGTCAAGGATTCTTGATACACTCATCGTGATTGTCCACATTGCGCATAATAAATGTTTCACCGCGCCGCTCAAATGTCATACGGTATTTAGCATCAACATAAGCTTCAAAAACGCCTTTCACTCCTTCTAAAGGATGGCTTCGCAATCCAGGTCGCCTGAAGTCAAATTCCAGTAAAAAAAGAGCTTTATCAACTTTACTCTGTATTGTTTTAGGCAATCTCTCGTACTGTCTAACAAACCGCTCGGTAAAATGGATAGGCATAGCAAATTAAACCTTGCGGGTCGCTCCCGAACCTTTCTTCGCCTGCTTGTGCAGAAAGGTTACGGCTTCCCTGGCGCTATCAAAGCTGTGAACACGCCCAGCGCGAATATCCTCTTCAGCCTCCCTCTCTCCCTCCTGCCAGCGCCGGGTCCAAAACCATGCCTGGTCTTTATCTACCAGCTTCTTCACCCGCAGTACAATCTCGCCGTCCTTGACCTTTACATCAAGGAAATCTCCTTCCTCAATATTCAGAGCCAGCCGGGCCGAGCGAGGCAAAGTAACCTGCGCCTTTCTGCGTACCTGAATTAATTCCGCCATATTGAAGCTCCTTGAATGTCTGACTGTCTGACTTTCCGACGCACTAACTATAGCACAATAAAAATGTGATTTCAAGAATAACCAGTATACGAAGCAGAACCGCTACCAGTGAAAATTTGAGGTTGGACGTTTTATAAACGCTTAGGGCGTTCGGCCGAACGCCCCTACTTACGCCTATATGCGCTATATTATGCCACCAACGCTGGTGCATGTCATCCCTGCTTGCGCGGGAACGGTATCCTGTGGATGATAACATCCACAGGGAGCAAAAACATCTACTCCTAGAAATGCCACTTGTTAAACAACTAACGTCGATTTCTTAGCTCTTACGAGCACCTGGATTCCCGCTTACGCGGGAATGACATCTGATAACAGTCTTGATTGGTGGGAGACGTTTCACTCCACCCACCTACCAGAGTTCACGTTCTATTTCCACAACTTGAGAAATTGCGCAGGCGTGACGACTCTGAGCCCTGATTTCTTCGCTATGTTCGGATTATCAAAAAAACGCTTGTCTCCTGTAATCAAGTAATCAGGCTGCGCCGCTATTGCTGCAGCCAGGATACTGGCATCTTCAGCACTCAAGAATTTAGTCCAACAAGCTATATCTTCAGATGATGGGTCACCCATAATTTCAGGTGGGGCACTAACCAAAAGCTTTCTCAAAGATGTAAGCGTCGAGGGAAGCTTCCTGTTTATAGTTCGCACCACTTCCTCCAATACCTGTTGAGATACAACCACCCTCAGTTTGCCTTCAATGTAATTATTCAAGATAGAAGCCGGCGCTCCGCTTGAGGAATACAACCCCGAAAAAATGACATTGCTATCCAAAAAGACACGAGGTCTAACGTCTGGCTGCATATCGCTCCTTGATAATCTCCTGTCTAACCCTGCGGCCTGTTTCCTGAAGTTCTTCTTCAGTTATGCCCGAGCGTTTAAAAGCCTTTTGTATCTCCTTCAGTGCATTCAAAGCAGCAACCTTCTTTGGTCTGGCTACCAAAGCAGAGCCTTCGAGAATCAACTCCAGCATATCTCCGGGGCCGATCTCCAGTTTATCACAGACTTCTTTCGGCAGGGTGATTTGCCTTTTGGCACGCAGTACTACATCTGTTACCTTCTTCTCCGCCATGCGCCTTTCCTCCTATGTCGGAATTAGGAATTCCTACGTCAGACATCAACGATTATTCCAGAAACTCATCAATATGTCAACTTTAAAGCAGAACCGAAGATTTAACTACTAGGAGATTACATTAAACTACTTGAGGGCCCTTTTTGCGGCTCTCATCATTATGTCAATCGGTGCCGGCTTGCCTGTCCACAGCTCGAAAGATGCCGCACCCTGATATACCAGCATGGGCAGACCGCCCAGCGTACGCGCCCCCGCTCTTCTGGCCGCTGCAATCAGCGGCGTCTCCATGGGATTGTACACCACATCGTAGACCAGCGCCTTCTTGGGAATCAGCCCGCTCGCCAGAGGTGAGCGTCCCTCGCTGGCACTATCCTTCATACCTACCGATGTGCAGTTGACCAGCAGGTCGCATGTCGAAAGCGCTGTCAGGGTCAGGCCATCCTTCCACTTCAATGCGATGACCTTTGTATCCGATATTCTGAGGTCCCACGCCAGAGCCTCGCTTCTATCCTGCGTTCGGTTTAGTATAACGAGCGACTTCACACCAGCGCCCACCAGAGCAAAGCCCACCGCCCGCGCTACCCCACCGGCACCGATGAGGACTGCCCGCTTATTCCGGGGGGAAAAAGCGCCATCTTCTTCAAGTGCCCTGACAAAACCTCGGGCATCGGTATTATAGCCAACAAGCTTGTCATCCTTTTTCACTATGGTGTTCGCAGCGCCAATGAGCCGGGCAAGCTGGTCAAGCTTATCCAAAAACGGGAGCACTGCTTCTTTATAGGGTATGGTGACGTTCGCTCCAAGCTTCGAATCATCCCGCAATCCCTCAACTACCTCAGGCAGCTCATCCTTAGCTGTTTCCCACACCTTGTAACGAATATCCAGTTCCAGATGGTCGAAAGCGGCCTGCTGGAACTGCGGCGAGACAGAGTGCTTCAGCTTATGCCCGATGAGACCAACAAATTTCGTCATGAGACAAACGCCACAAACCTATCCCAGGAAATTCGAAATCCGAAACAATTTCAAATTACAAAACTTCAATCATCAAAACGTTTCGGATTCCGATATTTGGATTTGCCTTCGACATAAGCTCAGGCCAAGGTTTAGAACTTCGAATTTAGAGCTTAGGATTTGCCCTGTCAAGGTAACCCTGCAGGATAAATGCCGCCGCCAGAGAGTCGCGGTGCTTCTTCCTTTTATCCCGCTTCATCCCCGTCTCCAGCAAAGTCTTCTCGGCGGCAACCGTGGACAGCCGCTCATCCCAGGTCACTACCGGAATATCAGTGCGTTCTTTAAGCAAATCGACGAAGGACTGCACAGCCTGCGCCTGTTTGCCCAGGCTGCCATCCAGCGAGCGGGGCATTCCCACAACAATGCGCTCCACTTCGTTATCACGGACAAGGTCAATTATCTGCTTTATAGCAGCCTCGTCTGTTATCCTCTCGACCACAGTGAGTGCGCTCGCTATGATACCCAGGGGGTCGCTCAGCGCCACGCCGATGCGCTTCTCGCCGATGTCGAGGCTCATGAGATGCATCCCCTAGACTTTCTCCGCCACCAGACTGGCAACCAGCTTCAGAGCCTGCTCCAGCTTGTCTTTGTCCCGGCCACCACCCTGACCCAGTTGGGGCCGCCCTCCACCGCTGCCTCCCGTCGCCTGAGCCACTTTCTTTACTATATCACCGGCGTTCAGACCTTTGGATACCATGTCCGGGGTCACCACAGCCAGGAAGTTGGGCTTGTCGTCCCAAACAGCAGCCAGCACAATCACACCGCTGCCCAGCTTGTCCCTGAGCACGTCGCCCATGTGACGCAGGGCGTCCATACTTGAAGCAGATACCTTAACCGCCAGCACGGAGACCCCTTTGACTGACTCCGCTTGAGTCAGCAGCGATTCCGCCGTCTCTTTGGACAACTGGCGCTCCAGGGCAACAGCGCGCTTGCGCTCCGAGTCCAGCTCCTCCAGGGTACCGGCTATCTTACTCTCGATATTAGCCGCAGGCACCTGAAGCTGCTGAGCGATCTTCTCCAGCAGGGAGGCACGCTCCTCAATCAATTTCTCAGCGCCCCTTCCGGTAACCGCCTCGATGCGGCGCTCGCCGGAGCCGATACTGCCCTCGCTGACTATCTGGAAGAAGCTTATATCGCCGCTACGGTCAACATGGGTGCCGCCGCAGACCTCAAAGCTCAGCGGAGATTCAGCCTGCCCCACCCTCACGGTCCTCACCACATCGCCGTACTTCTCACCGAAAAGGGCTATGGCCCCCTCCGCTACCGCCTGAGCGTAGGGCATTTCTTTCTTGGTCACCGGCAGGTTGCGCCGGATGCCATCATTTACTATTCGCTGTATCTGGGCCAGCTCCTCCTTGAGCACCGGCGCTTCGAAGGTGAAATCGAACCTGAAGCGGTCGGGGGCAACCAGCGAGCCTGCCTGGTGAACATGGCTGCCCAGCACCTGGCGCAGGGCGGCGTGAAGCAGATGCGTAGCGGTATGGTTGCGCGCTATGTCGAGTCGGCGCGACTGGTCAACCTCAGCGCTCACCTTCTCCCCCAAGAACACTGCCCCCTCTATCACTTTACCTTTATGTACGATGATTTCGCCGTTGGCCCAAACCGTATCGCTAACAGCTAACTTCCCCTGCTTACCTGTTATTTCTCCGGTATCGGCTACCTGACCACCCATCTCAGCATAGAACGGAGTACAATCCAGCACCACCTCTACCTGTTCTCCTTCGCTGGCAGCTTCCTGAGGCTTGCCATCGACCACTATACTGAGGACCTTGGCCTTGCAGCTTGTACGTTTGTAGCCCACGAACTCTGTCGAAGGCAATGATTTCGAAGCATAATCAAACGCCGTCGCTTTCTCGCCCAGCACGAACTTATGCGCCGCCCGGGCCCGTTCCCGCTGCTGCTCCATCTCAACCTCGAACCCTTCCAAATCAACTGCCAACCTTTTCTCAGCAGCAATCTCTGCCGTCAACTCCGAAGGGAAACCATATGTATCATAAAGCTTAAAAATCTCCCGGCCCGGAATTGTCCGAAGTATCTTTATTCCCTCGAGCGCCTGTAAGAACACAGGGTTCGGCGTAGACTCTTGCATTTTTTGAATCATTTTCTGCACTAGTTGCATGGATTCACGGATAGGCTGAGTAGCTTCCTCGGCTGCCCGCATCGATTCTTGCAGTGGCCGAGTAGTTTCCTCACCGACCCGCATTACCTCCTGCAGTAACTGGGTAGCTTGCTCAGTTGTCCGCATCAACTCCACCAGCGGCCGAGCAGCTTCCTCAGCTGCCCGCATTGCCTCTTGCAGTGACCGAAATGTTGGGCTTAGAATGAATTTAAACTCTTCCTCAGTTATCTTTGCCAGAGTCCTACCTAGGAAATCAAGGCCTGTGCTCAGCGTCTCGCCGAATCTGGTCTCCTCCGTGAGAATCACCTTGAGCACCGAGTCGCGGTTCTTCAGCAACTCGGGGTAGACATGGCCCATTCTAGCGTCGACCTCTTTGGCCACTTCGCCGAGAAAAGGCTTATCCAGGCCCAGAGTCCTGCCGAAAAGGGCGGCGCGCCTGAGTATGCGGCGCAACACGTAGCCCCGACCTTCGTTGGAGGGGATGACGCCATCTGCTATGAGAAATGTTACCGCCCGGCCGTGCTCTGCCACTATTCTCATGGCGCGGTCTGACTTTTCATCTTCACCATATTTCCGTCCTGTCAGTTGGGAGACCCGTTGAATAATCGGCGCAAACAGGTCGGTATCGTAAAAGGAGCGTTTGCCTTGAATCACGGTCGCTGTACGCTCCAGTCCCATGCCGGTGTCGATGTTCTTTCGCGGCAAGGGAGTGCGCTTTTTCTGGGCGTCCTGGTAATACTCGGTGAACACCAGGTTCCATATCTCCAGGAAGCGGCCGCAGCCGCAGCTCGGCGAGCAGTCAGGCCCGCAGGAATATTGTTCGCCGAAATCGTAGTGAATCTCGCTGCAGGGTCCGCAGGGTCCGGTCTCTCCGGCAGGGCCCCAGAAGTTGTCCTTCTCCCCGCAGCGAACGATACGCTCCGCACTTACTCCTATATCGCGCCAGTAGCCGAAGGACTCATCATCATCAAGGAAGATGGTTATCCAGAGCTTCTCTTTGGGTATCTTGAGCCAGTCCAGCACAAACTCCCAGGCCCAGGCGATAGCCTCCTTCTTGAAATAGTCACCGATGCTGAAATTGCCCAGCATCTCGAAGAAGGTGAGGTGCTTGAAATTGCCCACCGAGCCTATATCGGTGGTGCGGAAGCACTTCTGACACGATGCCAGCCTGGGCGAGGGCGGCACTGCCTCTCCGGTAAAATAAGGCTTGAATTGCACCATGCCCGCGCTAGTCAATAGAAGCGTGGGGTCGCCGTGAGGGATGAGAGAGGAACTGGGCATAATCTTATGCCCTTTTTGCTCAAAAAAAATAAGGTACTTTTCCCTGAGTTCATCACCAGTCATATTTTCTCCAGTAAGCTATATCTTTATTCTTGTGGATTTTAGAATAAGTTCGGGAACATGTCAATTTGGAAGGCAGTAGCGGCATACCTACTGCGTCCGCCAACTTTTTAACTTCTCCGCTATCTCTGCGTCTTCTGCGGTTAGAACCGCCCCAACCGTGCTGTGGTTGACAAGCTGAGCGTGATGTGCTAATTTCATTGCCATGCTGCCTTATAAAGTGAGCCATACTGTCGAACGGCTTGCTGCATTATGTCAAGAACTGCTCTCCGAACGGCGATTAATCCTTGTCAGCAATCGAGGCCCCGTGGAATACCGGGTGGCACAGAACGGGGAGTTGCAGCTAAACCGCGGCACCGGCGGGGTGGTGACCGCCCTCAGAGCTATCAGCAAGAATGTAGAGCTTACCTGGATCGCCAGCACTATGGGAGAAGGCGACCGTCTCGCTGCCTCGGGTCAGAACGGACGCTTTCAGGTGGCTCTGCCGGGGCACAGGCTTTACCTCCGCTTTGTTACCTCGCCGCGAAATGTCTATCACAAGTACTATAATCTCTTCTGCAATCCTCTGCTCTGGTTCCTCCAGCACTACATGTGGAATTCTCCCTACACTCCCAACGTCGACGCCAAGGTCTACGATGCCTGGGACAATGGTTATGTCGCAGTTAACCGCGCCTTTGCGGATGCCGTTATCGAAGAAGCGGCGCACGACAAGGTGCAACCATTCGTAATGATACATGACTACCAGCTATATCTGGTCGGCGGCTATATTCGCCAGAAAATGCCCAACGCCATCTTACAGCACTTCATCCATATACCCTGGCCTGCCTCAAGCTGGTGGCAGCTTTTCCCCGACCCCATGCGCAAGGCAATACTGGAAAGCCTCTGCGCTGCTGACATCGTTGGCCTGCAGACAAATCGAGATGTGCACTATTTCTTGCATAGCTGCGAAATGTTCCTCGACGAAGCCAAGGTCGATTATGAGAGCCACACCGTACTCCATGGAGGCCGCAAGACGCAGATAGCCTCGTATCCTGTCTCAGTCGACCTCGCTGCACTGCACAGAATAGTCCGCTCACCCCGCGTCCAGGAGTACGAAGAGAAACTGCGCCCTTACCTGGGCGAGCAGACCATAGTCAGAGTCGACCGAGCGGAACCAAGTAAAAATATCGCCCGCGGTTTAAAAGCCTTCGACATGCTGCTGGAGCGTTATCCCCACCTCGTGAACAAGGTCAAGCTCATCTGCTTTGTAGTTCCCTCCCGCTCCGGGATAAAACAGTATGAAAGGTACACCCAGGAAATATTCGATGCTGTAGAAGCCCTAAATGCCAAGTACGGAAGCGAAGGATGGCAGCCGGTAAAACTCTTCTTTGAAAATAACTATGCCCAGTCAATTGCAGGCATGCGTCTCTACGATGTACTCCTGGTCAACCCTGTAATCGACGGCATGAACCTGGTGTCCAAGGAAGGGCCGATTGTCAACGACAGGAACGGCATCCTGGTTTTATCAGAGTCCGCCGGTGCCTATGAGCAACTTAAGGAAAATGTTATCTCCGTGGCTCCGGCAGACTTGGAAGGAACCACCCAGGCGCTTTACGAAGCGCTGACGATGAACCCTGCAGAG